>Ga0315336_1005612_pt1 | contig 13564 bp, 9 predicted proteins | sample ASW5metaG_FD_204512 | JGI IMG/M metagenome (GOLD analysis project Ga0315336, IMG submission 204512) | Ammonia-oxidizing marine archaeal communities from Monterey Bay, California, United States - ASW #5 | ecosystem: Environmental > Aquatic > Marine > Intertidal zone | place: USA: California...
AGAAAATCCAGTCCGTTGTCCGACTTGATCAAGGCCGCAATGACAGCATCGTGACCACTCTTGACGTGTTGCCGAATCCAGATTTCCCCACCGGGACCGCTGCGAACGAATATGTACTGGCCGGACTTTTGCGGCGTGCGCACCATGGCTTCGATGGTGAATCCGGCTTGAAAATCAAAGACATGCGCGTCCGGAACCTCCAGCATTCCGGAACCGTCCAGACCGATCGCGGTTTCATCGATGCCGGAACCCGGAACATAGCGTGCCGAACCGAGCAGCTGCCCTCGATTGCCGAACCCGCTCGCATCCGGGATCAGCCCTGGCGTCTCGGCCGTTTTCCCGGCCGTCTGCTCGGTGAAACGCCAGAACGCGACGGTATCCCCACAGACCACGGTCGGAATTGCGACGAGACAGATCAGCAAGGACAAGCGTTTCATGGCGACGACTCATCTCCCGCACTGGGCTTCGAAGAACAAAACAAACGAGACCCTCGCGATCGCGACGAATGTTGCAGCCCAGCATATGGCCGTCCGCGCCCATAGACAACGATTCACCGGATCCGTGAGCTGTCCACGAAGCCGTGTGACAGTCCGCAGGTGAGCTTCGTCGGATCATTGCAGCCACCACCTCGGGCTGCTGAGACCGCACCCCCGAGAACCAATCCGCTAGATCAACGCAACGCGTGCCGTTCGGACACCACGTTGGAAACTCGGGAACCGGTTGCCTTTTTCCGGCTGGGTACGGTCAGCGCATACCTCCCGCTGAGTGAACCGTGTTATGCTGTCCATGTTCGACTGGTCATTCTGGCGTACGTGTACCCGTTTGTGAGGCGCGGATCCAATGAAACATCTGCTGTTGGGTTTATTGTTGTCCGCTGGCATACTGCACGCGATGTCGGCCGCATTGCCGGCGGCCGAACCCGCCGCGCACACCGCGGCCGCCCACTGGAAACTCGACGTCGACATCCTGCATGCCGCGCGCTACGCGGGGAACTACGGGAATTTCAGCAAGGGACACATCCACGTCGATGCACAGGATCGGCTGTGGCTTCCCGTTTCCGTGTTTTTTCCGGACAAGCAAAGCAACACCGACGCCTATCATCCGCGCGAGAAGCAGATTCTGCTTGTGTCGCGGGACAAGGGATTGACGTGGACGATCAGCGAGCGGCCGTCGCCGGCTGCAATCCACAACCAAGTCACGTTGCCTGACGGGACGCTGATCGAGCTGGGAGGCAGCGGCTGGCTCCGCTATCCGCGGTCCGAAATCAAACGGCTGCAGGACACGGGCTACTACGTCTGGGATCTGGGCGAAAAGGAGGGCTATTGCGCCATCATTTACGATCTGTGGCAGAAACGCTCGACCGACGCAGGCCGCACCTGGGAGAAGCGCCCGATCCACAAGCAACTTCCGTTCTTCGCGCACTTCGTCGCCCGTGGACCGCTGCGTCGGCTTGATGACGGCACGCTGATCTACCTGGGTTACGGTTACGGCAAGGACGGCCGCAAATTCAATGCGGATTCCGAGAGCAAGCGCTGGGAATCCGGACGCAGTCACGTGTACTGCCTGCGGTCGGCCGACGATGGAAAGACATGGAACGCGATCCGTGCCGCCGACGGTCGATTGTCACCGTCCGAGCAGGGCTTTACCGAAACATTCCCCATCATCGGCGACCAGGGAAAGTTGTTTCTGATGCTCAGAACCGGTCTGGGCAGCCCGGCGTTTACCGTCTCATCGTCCGACAGCGGCCAGACGTGGACAACAGCGGTTCGCACACCAATCAACGCCAAACACCCACTGCCCACGCTGCTGGGCGACGGCACGATCGTGTGTTCCTATCAGCGGCGGACGGCGCCCCCCTTTGGTGTGCGGGCCCGCTTCACGTCCGACCGAGGCAAGACGTGGAGTGCAGAGATCGTGTTGCGCGACGACGTGCCGACCTCCGACGCCCTGTCGGAACCCGACACGGTTGAGTTTTCCGACGGAACGCTGTTCACCGCGTTCCAGGCCAAGAAGTTCGACGATCAGGGACGTCAGCAGCAGTTCATCGGCGGTTGCCACTGGTCGCGCAACTATCGCCATCCGTACGCGCCAAAATTCAAGGTGCCCCCGCTGCGGAAGAAGTTCAATTCCAAATCGGCCAAGCCCTAGGTTGCCATGGCTCAACGATGAACGCCGCGAAAACGGTGCCGCACTGGGCAACCGCGGGCCGTCACACACGAATCACTCAGCCGCGACACATTAAACATCCCGAAACCGCGCGCCAGGCCGCGTTGATGATCCCGAACACTCTCCAGGCCAGGTGTTGAAATCCGTCACTTTTTTGGGCAAGTTATTTTTCATGGGCCTCAATCGCACACAACCCGTCATCGCGGCGATCGTCTTGCTGGCGCTGTCACACACCGGAACACGGGCCGTCGGCCAGGCGCCTGCCGCGGCGGACCCACCGTCCACTCTGTGGGTCACCGGCGACTCACTGATGCCCGCCTGGGGATTTTATCCTTTGAGCCAGGCCTATTCCGAAACCAAGCCGCTTGGCAAGTGGGCCGCCTGGTGTGCGGCCGGCAACGCTGGGCAATTGGCGTGGACCGCCGAATTCCCGGCAACCGGCGACTACCAGGTGTGGGTCCGCAATTACGGGGGCTACGGTCGCGTCGAGGTGCTGGTCGACGATCGACGCGTCTCCGGCGGCCGTGACGGACAGGGTGGCGGCCGCTACGTCTGGCGGCACGCGGGGCAGATCGCTGTCGGTGCGGGTCGGCATCACGTCGATTTGTTGATTTCCCTGGGCATGTTCGATGCCGTGCTGTTCACCACCAGTCGCGATCTGGATCCCGCCACGGCGAAACTTCCGAAGCCCGTCGAAAAGCCGGAGCTGCGGTCGCTGCGCACGGACCGCTCGGACGAGCATTTACGTCAAGAGGCGGGCGAACACGGCTATGTCGTGAGGTCCGTGACGGCCTACGCGGGGACGTTGTACGACTGGCTTCCCGACGCATCGACTGAGGAGCAGGACAGAGTCCTGCACGCCTGGGGCTCGGCCGGGCAGTACATCAACGGAACGTTCGCCATCCGCGCATTGCAGGACCTGGGCGATCTGACGCTGTCGCTGGCCCAGTTCACGGGACCAGGCGACACCACGATCGGGGCCTCGGAAGTGGACCTGCGCGTGGTCCACGTGCGGCGCCGCAAGAACTCGCTGTTTCGTCCCAGCCGCACTCGGCTGCTGGTCCCCGAACTGCTGTTGCGCGACGATCGTACGACGCTGCCCCCCAAGGGCCGACAGGGCGGATATGCTGCAGGCCCGTGCGCGACCCGAATTCCCGCTCACGAGAGCCGGCAGTTCTGGTTCACCGTGCACGTCCCCGAGGGATCGCCGCCCGGCATTTATCGTAGCCAGGTTTCCATCGCGGGAACCGAGACGCGGCACGTCCCGGTCACATTGGAAGTGCTGCCGATCCAGCTGCAACCGGCCGAAGGCTACTACGCGATCTACCACCGCAGCCAATCGACGGTTGCCGAGCGAGCGGGCTACGTTTCCCAGGCACGTTATCTGGCCGAACTGCGGGACCACGTCCGGCACGGGATGAACGCAGCCACGCTGTACGGCGGATTTCCGACCCTGGAATTGGCTCGCCAGGCCGGCATGTCCAAAGCGCCCTGCCTGATGCACTGGCCGGATGGCAATGCCGCGCGACAAGTCGCGGCCGCGAAGAAGATGGGATTTTCAGATCTGCTGTATTACGGTGTCGACGAACCAAACACCCCCCAGCAGATCGAGCGTTGTCGAACCGAGGCTGAGCGACGACAGCAGACGGGCTTGCACATGTTCACGGCCATCAACAGCAAGTCCGCACAAACAGCGACTCGCGACTTCATCGATCGTCCGGTCTACAACATTTACGTGTTTGGCGGCAAGAACAACGCCGAGGCTTTGTACGTCCGCGAAAAGGGGTTTCGCCCCATCTCGTATTGGGTGACCGCCACGCCGTTTCCCCTGCCCTATCGCGCGCTGACCGGTTTGTACAACAAGGCCTGCGGTTACCAAGGCTCCAGCCCGTGGGCGTATCAAGATTATCCCGACAACCGCCTGTACGATCCCGACAACCCCGCTCACAAAGTCGCCTATCCCGACGAATTCGGTCAGCCGATTCCGACTCTGGCCTGGGAAGCGCACCGCGCGGGAATCGACGATGTGCGTTACCTGGAAGCTCTAGACCGGAGCCTGGCCGCTGCCCGCCAACGGCTTGCACACCCAGCGCCTCCACCGGGACTCGCCGCGGCAATGGACGAAGCTCGCCGTATTCGGAAACGGGATTTTGACTCGATCGATGGCCGCTGGTTCGAGTATTTCTGTCGTCTCCGCCCGGGCGACCTCGAGACAACCCGCCGTGCGCTGGCGGATGCGACCGTGCGACTCGATCGGGCACTGAAGCCGTGATCGGGCGTCGCTTCGCGAGAATGACGAGCTGAACGCGTCACAGCGGATTCAACGACACTTCGGCCACGGCGCGGAAACCGACGCAATGTCGCTCGTGTGTGGGAAATCGAATCGGTCGCTTTGTCTGGTCTTGTTTCGCGGGCGGATATTCTACCCACTTGTGTTGATCCGCAGCGGATTGGAAGCCGTTGAACAGGCTGCCATGCTGCGACCGTTTTTTTGGTGATCCGAATGCGTACGTGTCGATTATGATGGTTTTGGAACCAATCGACCTGAAAATGCGGAACAGGATTTTCCGTTCAGGCGGCGCACCTGCCGCGCTGGGCGCAATCTGTTGCCTGTTTCTGGCTGGGCGCACATAGCTCCGTTTTCCAACTCGGTCGCGTTCCATCGCGAGGCACCGTCAATCCGCAATGGAACAATACGATTCGTGAGTCTGTTCGCAATACGAGGATGGCCGGAATCGAGGAACAACGAGCCCGATGGGATCAACAACCGTCCAATGCAGGGATTGTGGAACAAAGTACCAAGTCCCCAGCGAATCGGCGCGCAAGCAGCGGAAGTGTAAAAATTGCGGCGGCCCAGTCGGAACGTCCGCTCAGCTCACTGAAAACGCAGACGATGATTTTTGGCTGACCGACTACGGCTCCGACAGTGCCGAACAGATCGACTCACAATCCGAAGTCGGTCGGCCGCGACGGCGTCAGGAACCGAAAACACGACCAAACTCCGGCTCACCAGCACACAAGCCCCGCCGGAAGAAGGACAGCAATCGGACCAAAGGCACAAAGAAATCCAAGGTGCCGGCCGCGGTCAACGTGTTCCTTAGCGAGCAAGTCCGGGTTCCGCTGATCCTCATCGCCGTCTCTCTCGTGATTTTCGTCGGATTCGGCTTCTATCTCGGTGGGGCAACCGGGGCGCTGATCACGATCGTGCTCTTCCTGGTCGCGGCGCTGATCCAGGTCGTGCTTGGAGTGGCTGCCTGCTATCTTGTGGCCGCTCTGTTGGACACGAGTTTTGGGGAACTGAAAGAGGCGTGTGTCAAACTCGCAGCCATTACGGTATTCCCCAGCGCCGTGGCTCTTGTCCTCGGGCCGGTCTCGCCATTTCTGGCGTATCTGGTGGTTGTCGGTTTGTTCTTCGGCCTGCTGATGTCCCTATTCGAACTGGAATTTGGCGAATCGTTGATCTTCGTGGTGGTTCTGTGGGCGGTCCAATTTCTGGCCAAGGGGCTGTTGCGCATGCTGTAGCGGGCTCCGAACTGGACGACGTGCCGCGACTCGGATGCGGTGGTGTCGCGCCCGGCGCAGCAGTCCGCCGATCAACAACCCGACCTGTTTTCGCGCAGCCACTCGGCGGCGATCGCGAGTTGTTTGAGTTTGTTGTAGGCTTCGTCCAGCGGAATGCCGTGGTCCTTGCCGGGTGAAAAGCCGCAGTCCGGGCTCAACGTGATCCGTTCCGGCGCCACGTGCCGCAACGCCTTCTGGACCCGTTCCACGATCACCTCGGGCGATTCGACTTCCGGAAAACGGACGTCGAGGCATCCCAGTCCAATCCGAAAGTGATCGGGCAAATCGGCCAATACGGCGACGTCGCCAGCCACGGGGATGCTGAACTCCATCATCAACTGCTGCACGTCCAACCGCTGGATGTGTGGCAGTATGGCTTCATAGCCACCGGCAGCGCCCCAGCCGCGGCGGCCCCAATTGCGGCGGCAAAGATGGACGGCCAGGGTCACGTTTTCGATCCCGTCCACGATCGCGTTGATCCAATCGACGGCCCGTCGCATTTCGCTTTCGGGATCGGCAAATCCGGCGCGGACCTCCGGGTCGACCAGCACACACAAATGTGGTTCGTCGAGCTGAATCACATCGACCCCCACGTCACGGACCGCCAGCAATTCGTCGCGCAACACGGGAATCAAGTCTTCGCAAAACGCCTGGCGCGTGGCATAAGCGGTGCGCGAGTGTTCCGCAGTCCACATCCGTTGACCAATCAGGTACGGGGATGGCAGAGCCACCTTGATCCGCCGGTCCGTATTCTCCCGCAGAAAAGCGGCTTCCCGCGCAATCAGACCCGTCTGCCTGCGTTCGACTTTTCGCGTCACGACCTGATGGTAGGCGAACTCGTCACGGGCAACCCACTCGAATCCATGCAGCATTTCCGCGATGACGTCCACATACGTTTCCCGACGCCATTCGCCGTCGGAAATGATGTCGATCCCCGCCTGCTGCTGCAAGCCGATCACGAACCGTACGGAGTCATCAGTCTGTGACTGAAGCGAACTGGGCGGATCATCGCCCCCGCGGACGCGTGCCGCCAACAGATCCTTGACGTACTGTGGCCGCGGCATGCTGCCAATGACTGCTGTGGGAAACAGGGGCTGGCCACACATGGGAAACTCCGGAAAGCTGGGATCGCGTACGGACACCGGCATCGAACCGCCTGGGCGAGCGTGTTGTGGGTTTCAAACGTTCTGCGTAGAATCGATGAGGTGCTGCAGAATCACGGGCGCCAGGTTGCCCGCAATCGCCACTTCCTGCTCGGGCGACACATTCTTCAAGCTGACCTCGTTCACCAATCGTTCGACGACATTCAGCGTTTGACTGGATAACTCGTACAATTGCTCGGCGTTCATTTCATCTCCTCATGACTCTCGATCAGGAATCCGGCCGCGCAACCGCTGCTGCGGCGCGACGGTCATGGTATTCCATTTGAATTGGAATTGCAGTGATGATCGCAGGTGTTGGAGCAAATCCGACCGACCTGGAGTTACAAGCCCCGACAGCGTGTCACCGGCATCGGCGTCGCCGGCTTTCCCTGAGGAGTCTCACACCACAAGCCGTCCCGAACATCGGCCTGGGTGGGGCAGACGGTTTGTTGGACGCGCGACACGAACCGATCAACGCAACACGTTTCCGATAACACACATCCATCGCGCCATTTCAGTGTCGCTACCAGCGCATCGGCTGTCTGCGAAGTGCTGTCTGCGAAGTGCTGCCTGCGAAATGAGGAGAATCCCTGATGCATGAAATCGATGACCAGACCCGGTCGACGGCGCTGCTGATTTCCAACGTGTTGTTCCGCGCGTTCCTGCTCGGCTTCGGCCTGCTCTGTCTGTCGACGATTCCGGTGCTGCTGCTGACCGACCAGATCTATGCCATCCACAGCAGCATGATTGACATTCCGCGGCCGATGTACAACGCGCTGCTGTTCGAGTTGTTGGGCAACATGAAGATGCTGCTGGTGATGCTGTTCCTGCTGCCGGCTGTCGGCATTCGCTGGACGCTCAAGAAGCAAGTGACGTGAACGGCGGTCCATCCGCCCCCGTCACCGCCGGCCAGTGAACTGATCCGACCCGTGAACGGCTCCTCCAGACAGCCTGGCACGACGTGACGTGTTTCAATGTCGCGTGCGCCGCGGTCGTCTGCGTCGCCGATTGCGATTTTCAGGGCATCGAGCGGGACCACTACGATCGGCACCGCGGCGGAACGATGAGAACGTCCACCGCGGGTCTCGATCGAGATCGCGTCAGCATTAGAACTCAATGCTGTACCGCGCGGTCATCACGCGGCGGATACTGGCGGTCGCGTTTTCGATCAGTCGCCAGCCTTCGACTTTCCGTGACGTGGCGACGTTCTGTTCCTGCCGGTGGATCCGGTTCCGCGCGGCCTGCGCATTGCGGGCATCCGCTGTGTAATCGAAAGCGCCACCGTAACCGTATCGATAGTTTGAATAGGATCCATTCCAGGCGTTGCCATATCCATCGACGAACTGGCTCCCACCGACTTCGGACTTTTCAAATCCCTCACGCAACCCGGCATTCTTGCGTGCACCGGCCATGACCCGCAGCGTCTCGGCGGTCTTGGAACCAAATTCCAACATGTCTTTGTCGACGAACAGGATCGGCAGCCGATCAATCTTTCGCGCATAGCGTTCCATCCAGACGGCGTCACCACCACCCCGCGAATCCTGTTTCTTGCGATCGCCGCGCAGATCATCCAGCAATGTGGAAACGGATTTGAAATACTTCTGCGAGTTCTTGGCCATGTCCGAGGCCGACGGTTCCTTGTTTTCCGGTTTCGTAGTCGACTCATGTTTCAGGCTGCTGAATTTCGTAGTGGGTACTTCGAGAACACTGAACAGACGCCGCAACGATGTCGCGCTCAGGGCGCCTTCAATTCGGATCGATTTTCCCGACGCTGAGAACTTATGTTTCTCCAGCTCCGGCAGTTCGGCTCCCAGATTTCGGAGCGCCCCCAGCACAAGCGTCTTGGCCATCGAACTGGTCAGAAACAGCGAATCTTCGAAGTCGATGTGGGTCCGCGCCGTGGCTTGTTGTCCGATCGATATTTCAATCGTCGCGCCCTTAATGGATGCGAGCAGGCCGGACAGTTCTTTGACCTTGGCGGGCTTGATCTGCGTGGACTTGAGAAAATCCTCACTGTTCAAGCCGTCGTTGATCCTGTGCGGAGGCACGGAGTCCTTGAGGTCAATCGCCATGACAATCTGAGGACCTGTGCTGACCTTGCGAATCGCGGCGTTCAGATACGGGGAAATCCGTCCACTCCGTTTGTCTTTCATTTCGCGGATCCAACGCGCGACGGCCTGCCGATATGGCGGAGCAACAATGCCCATCATGTTGGGTCCGAGCTTGAGCAGGTAGGCGCCGCTGGGAGACCAGACGGCTTCGACTCCACTGATCTTGTCGATGTAGCCCCCTTCAGCCCGGGCAATCATCTGCATGGAGGGCGCTTCGGACATCGTCATCACGGCAACTTCCCAAGCCTGTCGAAATCCCTCGCCAGGCAACAAGTGACTGGCGATGAGCAGCTGGTTGGCTTCGGGAGGCAGAAAGATCGAGCCCTGCAGGTAGGCTTCGCTCAGTCGTTTTGTCCAGCCTGCTTTTTTTGCCAGAGGCGTGGCTTCCACGGCTTCCACGTCGATTGCCACGATGGCATTCGAACCGGCATGCACCTTGCTGGTGAGTTCGGCGAATTGAGCGAATGCGGACTGGGGACTGAGGAGAGCGCACACAGCGTACGCGAAGAAAAACTTGCACTTCATTGTCAGATTCCTCAACGATGCAAATGACATGTGTATGGCACGAGTGACGTGGTTTCCGAGTCACGAGCGAAATGATTTCAGAACTCTGAGGATGACATTCCCATCCGTTTAATGCAACTGAGGAGTTGCCAAGTCCGCACATTGCGAAAAATCGTTGAGCGGTGGTGCGGCTCGTTAAACCGTTGGCGTACCAGCGATTCCCAATTCTCGATCGCCGTGGGCATGGAAGATTGAACGGGTTACAACGTTTGTGCCAACACTTTGAGTAGACCACGCAATCCTTGAGTCCTGGCACTCGGTTTCGCCCGGGCATGGTCGCCTAAGCAATTCTGGGCAACTCGAATCCCTTGCGGTGCTCGCGGCCCACGTATTGGTTGGCCTGCTGATCGTCGAAGGTTTCCGTCTGCGGATCAAACCTCAGCTTCTTGCCCGTCCGCCAGGAAATATTCCCGGCATGGCACATCGAGGAACTCACATGGCCGGAATAGATTTCCTGGTTCAAGGATGCGCGTTTTCGACTGCGGACGGCATCCAGAAAATTGCGAATGTGCGCCTGCTGGCCCACGTCACTGCTGCCGTGTTTGACCAGCTTGCCGGCGGCGTCGAAGGCCTGCCACGACCGGTTGGTCAACATCACCCAGCCATTCTCTCCGTAGATGACGGCGCCCTCCGTGGCTGAGAACAGTTTCGGTTTTGACCACAGACGCATTTCGTACTGCAGGATATGTCGCGGGTACTCGTAGCTGATCAACATCGTGTCGGGCCATTGCTGATCGTCTTTGAAGAAGAACTTGCCACCGGAGCAACTGATGGCTTGTGGCATGTCCGTCAGCCCCATGGCATGTCGACAGTAGTCGATGCGATGCACGCCGTCGTTGCCCAGGTCACCGGTCCCGTAATCGAATAACCAGCGCCAGGCGCCTCCGACGATCGACTTGTTGTGAGTTCGCTCCGGTGCCGGTCCCTGCCAGATGTCGTAATCGAGTCCCTTGGGCGGGGGACTGTCGGCCGCCAGATGCACTGCGCCGTTGCGACTGGTTTCCCAGGCCTTGCCGTAGATCACTCGGCCCAGTGCACCGCTGTTGACGTATTCAATCGCTTCCCGCAGAAACGCGGCGCTGCGGATCTGCGTCCCCATCTGCACCATCCGATTGCGTTTGCGAGCGGCGGCGACCGCCGTCTTTCCCTCCAGAATATTGTGGCTGGCGGGTTTCTCGACATAGACATCCTTGTCAGCCAGGCAGCCCTCGATCGTCAGTAACGCGTGCCAATGATCGGGCGTAGCCACCATCAGGGCGTCAATGGATTTGTCCTGCAGCAGCGTGCGGTAATCATTCACCAGCTTGGGCAGCCGTCCATATTTCTGTTTCATCTCCGCGCCGCGCTGCCGGCGAATCGGCTCCCTCACATCACAGATGTGGGTCACTTCGCAATCCGGCTCGGCAGCAAAGCTGTGCATCACCGAGTTCCCGCGCCCACGCACACCGATACAAGCGACGCTGATTTTGTCGTTGGCAGCACATGTTCTGGCACCGTTGGTGACGGTCAGTCCCAGTCCCAGGGCAGCCGACTGTTGCAAGAAGCTGCGACGTGTCGTGCGCGACATGGCAATCGTCCTTCAGGGGTGATGGATGGAATCGTCTCCATGAGCATATCGTCACCGCGGATCAGGTCAATCACCGACCGCTGGCTGTGTGCCCGCCGAGATTCCCGACCGCAGATCAGCGCCGTGCATAGCAATCGATGTCCGACACAGTCCGACATCGATCCCGCGCCCTGATTCGACGATCGAGTTCCACGACCCGCGCAATGCCCGTGCCGTAGACGGGCGTTCCCGCTATCATTTGTGAATCTGACGGTGACTGGGATCGCGCAACCCGCCGCCGGCCGTCAGCACCCCTTTTCACACCCCGCCGATTGGCAACGACTTCGATGGCCATCACACCGAGTTGTTTACGAACTCTTGGACTCTGGACGACAGGCGCCAATGCGCTGTTGACGCTGAGTTTGATCGTCGTAGCGTTTGTGAGCACCCTGTTTGTTGGTCCTGCGGCGACGGCAATGCTACCCGCCTTGCTGCTGATGCTGGTCCTGATCATCTGGACTCAGAGCGCCAACCTGCTCCTGATCTGGCTGCTGCGTCGGAATCGCTCGCCGCTGCGAACGCAGATCACTTCGATCGGCAGCCTCATCGTTGGAGTCTGGAGTGTCATCGCCTTGAGCGACGCGTTCTTGTTGCGTCCGGATCCGCAGAGCGCTTTGGTGGTGTTGTTTCTTCCCTTTTTGCAATGGAGCGGCTGCGCGATCATCGTGCTGGCCGACGCCCTGTGTACGCGTATCCATTCCGAGGACGTTACCCCCTCGAAGCGTCCCGTCCTGAGCAGACGACTGTTACAGGGGCTGCTGTGCGTCGCCGCTCTGCTTTCCGGATCGTGGCTTGTTCAACGCCCGTCCAACACTCGGGAGTGGGCGTCGAATCTGAGCCGGTTGCCGCAGGCCACATTTGATGGCGACATGGTCACAATTCGGTCCATTCGCAACACTCAATACCGATCGGCGGAAGACTACACCCCGGCATACGACGATCGCAGTTTTGACCTGAATCATATGCAGTCGATCGACTTCATCATGGTACCGTTCCAAAACACCAGTGCGGCGGCTCACACTTTCCTGGTTTTCGGATTTGAAGATGGACAGCGGGTGGCAATCTCCGTGGAAGTGCGACGCGAGAAAGGGGAATCGTATTCGCCGCTGCTCGGCTTGTTTCGGCAATGTGAACTGATGTATGTCATCGCGGACGAGCGTGATCTGATCCTGTTGCGCACGAAGTACCGGAACGACCGTGTGTTTCTCTATCCCATCCGGGCTGCACCTGAGAGAATTCGCGATATGTTCGTGTCCATGTTACGCCGAGCCAATCAGCTGGGCGAGCAACCGGAGTTCTACAATTCACTGACCAACAACTGCACCAGTAACCTGTTGAAGCACTTCAACCACGTAAACGAGCATCCGCTGCCGGCAAACCTCAAGATCTTGTTTCCCGGCTATTCCGACCAGTTGATCTACGACCTGGGACTCATCGATAGCCCGTTGGATTTTCACAGTTTGAAACGCCAAAGTGAGATCACGGAAAAGGCCAATCGATTCGCCGATGATCTCCATTTTTCACAACAAATCAGAAAATGACCACACCATCCCTTAAGTCACTCGAGTGATATCCTTAGCCCGAGCAACTGAACACAGCCAATGCCCGATCTTCTGGTCACGGATTCATCTTATCGGTTTGTTCCACCCCATCATGGTCGTGTGTGGCCCAGGTTGTTGTCGCGTGTGCTGCCCGCCTATCTGCGGCGGTCGTGGGGCATCCGTCAGATTGAAGTCCGCGGTGCCGACAAATTGAAGACTCTGATCGCTGCCGGGCACGGAATCCTGCTGGCTCCCAACCATTGCCGCATGACGGACGCGATCGTGCTGCAATCATTGTCCCACCGGTTGCGGCAACCGTTGTACATCATGGCCAGTTCGCACCTGTTCCGCGGCAGCCGCCTGCTGGCCTTCCTGTTGCGACGTGTGGGGGCCTTCAGTGTTTATCGCGAGGGCGTCGATCGACAGGCGGTACAGACGGCGATCAACATTCTGGCCACAGGCAAACGGCCGCTGGTGTTGTTTCCCGAAGGCGCCCTGAGCCAGGCCAACGAGCGTCTGAACGCCCTGATGGACGGCGTGTCGTTCATTGCCCGCAGCGCCGCGAAGAAACTGGAGCGGCTGCCGGCAACCGCAGCCACCGACACGCGGCGCAAGGTGTTCGTGGTCCCCGTGGCAATCCGTTACCTGTTCCAAGGCGACATCGAACAGACGGTCGCCCCACTGCTGGCCCGGATTGAACGCCGGTTGTCCTGGCGAACTCAGGATGAACTGCCATTAGTCGAGCGTATCTACCGCGTGGGCCCGGCACTGCTGGCATTGAAGGAGCTGGAATACCTGGGCCACACGCAATCCGGCGAACTCGAACAGCGTCTGCAACGCTTGATCGATCACCTGCTGCAACCACTCGAACGC
>Ga0315336_1005613_pt1 | contig 13563 bp, 11 predicted proteins | sample ASW5metaG_FD_204512 | JGI IMG/M metagenome (GOLD analysis project Ga0315336, IMG submission 204512) | Ammonia-oxidizing marine archaeal communities from Monterey Bay, California, United States - ASW #5 | ecosystem: Environmental > Aquatic > Marine > Intertidal zone | place: USA: California...
TCAGCAGAAACGGTAGTGATCGAAGGACACATCATCGCCAGTCCATGAATAAAGCGTCAGCGCTGGTGTGGGACCCGTTCGCATAGCATGGGTCATCATCGATGGAATATCAATAATGTCGCCCGCCGTTTTTACTTGGTAAGGTCCCCTATCTAGTGACCAGCTGCCGCTACCAGCCAGAACGATATACACCTCGTCAGCTGGGTGAGCATGATCTGCATAGTCAATGTCTGGTATCAGCGCGAACAGGCCAACCCGGAAACTTTGATGTTTAATCAGACCCGTTGGGCCAATCAGTTCGCTAATGGGGGTGTGTGACCGGGCGGATTCATGCCACTGAAGATCTTGGGTCAGTGCGGCAATTTCGGAAACCGTGGGTACCGGCGATACGGTTTGCAACAGCTCCAAGACCGAACCTGGAAGGTGGCACGGTGTGTCATGGCTACTCATCGGCTGGATTAGTTTGGTGCTGATCGTGGTATCTGTTGAGCGGAGTAAATGGGCAGTACGTCGACAGGCGGCACTGGTCCCGCGAGAGAATTCCACTGTGATAGCGGTCAGCAGGGTATCGACAGCAGCTTGAAACGATTCAGAACGCATATGGAACGTGATCCTGGGTGGAGGATTGTGTGGATGTGACGCTTAGCGATATCTTACGATCCAGCAATATCATCGAGCGGTGCCTGCCCGATCGTGGCAATACCCAACGTGCGTTCGGTAATCACCACGACAGGGGTTCAGGGTAGGGGCAGTCGTGCGAGTCGCCCGCCATCGACTGTGTAGACCTGACCCGTGACAAACGAGGCGTCGTCTGAGACCAGCCAGGCGACCAGTGACGCGACTTCTTCGGGTGTGCCGGTACGGCCCACCGGGTGGATTTGGCCAATCTCCTCGCGGAAGCGCGCTGGGTCTGGCATCGACTCGATGAAGTCGGTATTGAGTTCGGTATCAATCCAGCCCGGTGCAACGGCATTACAGCGGATGCCGTCCGGCCCGTGATCAACCGCGATAGCGCGTGTCAGCGCATGCAGGCCCGCTTTGGACGCGCAGTAGGCCGGGTGGCGTGCATTCGAGCCGAGGCCTTCGATGGAGCCGATGTTCACGATACGGCCACCGTCTCGAAGATAGGGCAGTGCCTGTTTGATCAGAAGAAAAGGTGCGCGAAGGTTAACGGCCAGTGTTCGGTCCCAGTCCTCGACCGACATTGTCTCGACAGTCGCCTCCAGCATTATGCCCGCGTTGTTGATCAGGATATCGAGCTGTCCGGTGTGTTCGGTGACGTGCTCAACAATCTGGCGAGGGGCGTCGGTGTCGGCGAGATCGGCGCAGACACTGTCAAATTCAGGGTCGTCCTGCCTCTGCGCCGTAAACACCTGGATACCCTGCCTAGCCAGATTCCGGGCACAGGCCTGCCCGATACCGCTGCGCCCGCCCGTCACCAACGCAACCTGTTTACGGTTTGTTGTCATATCACTGGCTTTCCGCCATTGACCTCCAGCAGCGCGCCGCACATGTAGCGCGACTGATCAGAGGCGAGAAACAGTACCACATCGGCGATCTCTTCCGGTTGGGCGATATGCCCCAGCGGTACGGACCGATTGAGATTATCAATGGCTGTCTCAGGGTCGATACTGCGCGCACTGAATCCCGAGCGCAGCATGGGCGTGTCCACTTCGTTGGGGCAGACGGCATTCACACGAATACCCTGGTGGGCGTGGTCATGGCCGAGGCACTGGGTCATCGATGCGAGTGCTGCTTTAGACATGCAGTAGAGCGGATGATTGGGGCCAGGCCGTACACCCCAGCAGGATGAAACATTGACAATGGCACCCCCGCCGTTGGCAGCCAGAATCGGTATGGCCGCCCGGCAGATACGAAAGGGTGCTTCGACGTTGACAGCCATGGACTGAACGTAGTCATCGTCCGTTGAGTCAGTTATTACGCCGCGGCGGATGACCCCGGCGTTGTTGATCACAATATCCAAACCACCCAGTGCCTCGTGGGCTTTTGCAGGCAGTGCATCGCAGTGCGTAGGATCGGTGAGATCACCGGGGATGGCTGCATTGCACGCGATATCCTCGACCTGAAAATCTGTCGCGGCAATGGCCGCACCGGCGTCGGTCAAGGCTTTGACAATTGCTTGGCCAATCCCACCGGCTGCGCCAGTGACCAGTGCTTTTTTCCCAGATAATGTCATCGATATATTGTGGGTGTACTTACACCAATCAACGTGTTTTCAAAGGACACCCGCCTAAAACAGTCCCGGTTGCAGCGGTGAGGCAGCAACAAGCCCACCGTCTACAGTTATCGACTGACCTGTTGTAAAGGCACTTTGGTCTGAGGCCAGCCAAACAGCAGCGGCGGCAATATCCTCAGGCTGACCCCAGCGTCCAACTGGATGTCGGGCTAGTCCATCAGCCTTTGATGCTGCTGGATCGCTTGCCAGGCTAAACGCCGCATCAACCATGCCGGTCATGATCCAGCCCGGGCAGATGGTGTTGCAGCGGATACCTTCGGCACCGTGGTCTACCGCAATCGATCGGGTAAGACCTGCGACAAATGCTTTGGATGCGTTGTAGAGCGCCATGGTTGGGTCGGCGTGTTCACCACTGATCGAGCCGATGTTGATAATCGAGCCGCCGCTTGAAGCGGCCATGATCGGTATGAAGCGGCGGCAAACCAGAAACACCCCACGCGCGTTGGTACCCATCAACTGGTCCCAGTCCGCATCGGAGCTGTTGACCACAGTTTTTTCGAGCTGGACTCCGGCGTTGTTGACGAGGATATCGATGTTGCCGAGTTGACCTACTGCAAATTCCGCCAGTGCGTCGACCTGAGTTGGGTCACTGACATCAGTCTGAAACCAGTACACGGCCTCCGGCAGATCGCTATCAGGTGCGGTCCGGCTGCTGGTTACAACCCGCGCATCCTCAGCTACAAACGCTTCAATTATGGCGCGGCCTATCCCACGGCTGCCACCGGTAACCAGGGCGGTCTTGTTATGCAGCTGTCCGGTACCAGTCGGTTTATTCATGGGCTGCAGGCCCTGCGATAGGCATCGAGCACGAGTCCGTGAAAATGATGTACCCCATGTTCACTCATACCGGACTCTTCTGGATCCACCAGATAACGACCTTGATTGAAGGCCGGAGTCTGCATGCCGCGCTGTACGCTTTCAACGAGCCCGATGTCTTCGGGCTGCAGTACGTCATCGATGAATCGGATGGCCTCCATTTCAGCATCGGTGGGTGTGTCGGTTTCGAAAAAGAAATCAAATTCCTCATAGGTCTCTTCGGCATTGACTGGAATAATGCGCCACACCATGAAGTTACCCCTGCCTGGGTAACGCATCAGAGTCATGTTGGGCCAAAGGTACCAGACCGCATGGTCGGTCACACTCACGTTGTCGATACCATAGGCCTGGTTTTCCGTACGGCCCGCTTTGGCCATATGGCTGGAATAGATGCCATGGGTTTTGACTTGGTAGGTATCCATCTCTACCAAGGTCACAAAATCTTTATGGGCCACGGGGCAGTGATAGCACTCCAGGAAATTGTCGACGACGGCTTTCCAGTTGGCTTTCAAGCGATAGCTCAAGCGGTGTGCAAAGGTCAATTCTCCAAGATCCGGTGCATAGGCCGTTATTTCCTGGGCGAGGTCACCGCTTTGCTCAGCCAGTGTTGAAGCGTCGGGATCGAGATTTACAAAAACCAGATGACAGAAGATCTCGACTTGAATGGATTGCAGGCGAATGTCATTTTCTCGAAAATTCTCGATCAGCTCACTGCGCCGTGCACGCCGCAGCGACCCATTAAGATCATAGACCCACGCGTGGTACGGACAGGTGATAGTGCTAGTGATGCCCTCACCCTGCAGCAGTTCATGTCCTCGGTGCTGACAGACGTTGTAAAAAGCCTGCAGGTTACCCTCGGTATCACGGGCCACAAAGATGCTCTGGCCCTGTAGGGATGCGGTGACATAGCTGCCGGGTTGGCGCAGCTTTTCTTCGTGGCACACGAACTGCCAGGTTTGGTGGAATATTTGCTCGCGTTCAACAGTTAGAAAACGGTTGTTACGATAGCAGTCACTGTGGATCGAGCTTGATCGGGTTGCGACCGGATCATAGCCCCGTCCGATATGATCGATATCAGCGTGCGTTAGCGGGGTTTCGGTCATCCCGTGGCCTTGAGCAGCGGGGCGGTCAGTGATGACAGTCGGGTTTTTTGATTGCGGTCATTATCAAAATTGTTTGGGTCAAGCCACTGTTCAAACGCCTGCTTGAGATCGGGCCATTCCCGATCGATGGTGGCATACCAGGCCGTGTCACGGTTGCGCTGCTTGTAGACCGTGGCCTGACGGAAGACGCCTTCATAAGACAGGCCCAGTCTCTGAGCCGCCATGCGGGATGGCCCATTGAGCGCATCGCATTTCCACTCATAGCGCCGGTAGCCGAGTGCAAATGCCCGTTCCATCATCAGGTACATCGCTTCGGTCGCGGCCGGGGTTCTTTGCAGTAGCGGGGAGTAGTGGATATGGCCGACCTCGATCGAACCAGCGGGTGGTGTGATTCTGAGGTAACTGGCAATCCCAACACTAGTCTGACTCTTACCTTCGATGATGGTAAAGAAAAATGGATCATCCAGCTTGGCCATGTCACTCAGCCAGATGTGGAACTCGGCGTAGTTCTCGAATGGACCCTGCGGCAGGTAGGTCCAGTTGCGGCCTTCGGAATCGAGCGCATACGCATCGAACAGTGATGGTCCATCTCGGTCCGCGTCGAGGCGTTCGAGCCGGCAGTACCGTCCGATCATCGGTTCGGCAGGCGGCCTGACCGGTGGGATCCAGTCGCCAGTAGAAAATCCAATCGGTTGAATTGTCATCGCTTTAGATCATTTTCGCCGTGTGAAATTGTCGGTTCAGATGAATTAATGCCACCTCACAACTCTGATGATACCGATGCGACTGATTCAACGATCAAGCGAGAAAAATGCTGTTGAACCGGGTCCCAGTAGGGCGATAGTACGCCACCATCAAACCCGTCGGATAAGCGCCCGGCCTGCATGCGCTCCAGGATGCCAATGTCTTCATTGTTGAGATCATGCCAATTATTGATGACCACATTGCGTGCCTTTGTGTATTGATCACTATTTGCGCCGTCGCCGACAAAGTATAGACCGATCGATTCTTTACATCGATCAGGCCCTGATGGTGTCGCCACAAAAGTGGCTAGCTGGTCCGGAAAGATCTCAAATGCAAAATTGGGGAACAAGACATACCAGTCTCCACGCCTTTTCTTGTCACTCGGAAGATTCGGAAAGTATGGCAATCCCTCCCCGCGGGCAGGATCCGTTTCCTTGAATTCGTAGCCGCATGAAAGAATGTGATTTTCGAATGTTGGTGGACTCCGTTCGGCCATAGCGACAAATGAATTAAGCCAGGGATGGCAGGAGAAGACGTGATAAGGCTCGATGAAATTTTCGATTGCCAGTTTCCAGTTTGCGTGAATATCGAATTCCAGCTCGACACCAAAATTCAAGGCGCTCAGATCGTAACCATCAAGTTTATTGACTAGGGGTTCAATATGCGCTGAAAAATCAGCGGCATTCCCATCTAAGTTAACAAACACCCAGTCGTTCCAGGTTTCACATCGAATCTCGATCAAGTTCGACTGCGGACATTGCACAGGGTTGACGTCGTGTTTGTCACCGCCGAAAAAATGAGGCCGTGCCAGCAATTTGCCGCTGAGGCTGTAGCTCCATGAATGATTGGGGCAGACGATCGTGCGGCATTTGGATTTCCATTGGTCGACCAGCAGCGCACCGCGATGCCGACAGACGTTGTGAAAGGCTCTGATGGTGGTTTCATCACTTTTAGCCAGCAGGATGGGTTGCCCGGCCACCTCCACGGGTAACAGGTCTCCAATATCATGGAGTTTGTGCGCAAAGGCAGCGAATACCCAGGTCTTTTTGAAAAGTGAGTGCTGCTCCAGCTTGAAAAATGCTGAATCAGTGTAGGCAGCATTTGGCAGGGCAGACCCCTGAGCAGTGGACTCAGTGATGCGTGCCCATAGATCTGGATCAAACCAATGATCGTTACCCACCAGGCGCTCCTGTCGTATCCAGAGAATTCATAGGGTCTCTATGGGGCTACTTTCCCCTGTGAAATGCTCTGTGGTCTCACCCAGTGTGTCTTCACTGTAAAGACCAGGCTGCCTGCAATCCATCCAGAACTGCCTCTTCAACGGTTCTGGGGACGAGCGCATCACCGACTTTTATGAGTGTGGGTTGTTTGTGCGTGCTTGTTGACTCGAATAACCAGTCACATTCCCTATTTGATTGGGGTGCATAGCAACTGACGATCGTGTCGACGTTTTCGCAGATGATCGGTTCGCCGTTGATCATATGTTGGAAATATGCCGTGCAATCCTGCGCTCCGAAAAAACGGGCGAAGTTGATTAATTCAACATTCAGACTCTGCAGTTCGCCGATCCATTGGTCTCGAACAATACCCGGAATCGACTCTCCAGGAATACTGGCACCCGACAGCAGCCTCACGTGATGCCCTTCCTGCACCAGTTTATGGGCAACCCCAAGACCGGTCCAATCGCATGCCCAGTCTGCAATGACAACGTTTTGTCCAATTTTCTTGTGGCGCTGGATGACAGACCAAGCGTGAACGAGTTCTACATTGTTTACTTCAACTTCTGGCAGTCGGGTCACCGCGCCTGTTGCCACAATTATTGCATCGGGCTCGAATTCGTTAACCGTGCCACTGGATACGGTTGAATTTAAGTAAACATCAACGCTGTTTCGCTCCAATTCATGTACAAGATTAGTGGTGACACCGCCAAATTCGGCCCGACCGGGCAGTAATTCTGCAAGATTTACCTGGCCGCCGAGCCTTGCCTGTTGTTCAAAAAGTAAAACCCGGTGCCCATGTTCTGCTGCAGTCACGGCGGCTTTCATTCCGCCTGGTCCGCCACCGATCACCATGACAGTCTTCGTTGATTGCGATAGATTGGTATTCTGGAAAAGCTGCTCTCTACCGGTTCGCGGATTCTGGATGCAGGAAATTGGGTGGTGCGTTAGACGATGCCCCACACAGGCTTGATTACATCCGATGCAGGCACGAATATGATCGCTTTTGTTCTGGGCAACCTTCTTTACGAACTCGGGATCCGCAATCAGTGCCCGCGCCATGCCAATCATGTCGGCCTTACCCTCAGACAAGATTTCTGAAGCCGTCTGAGGCTGGTTGATTCTTCCTGCAACCAGGACTGGTTTCGAGACTGCATTTTTCAGCCGTGCAGCATCGTCTGCAACATAAGCGTGGGGGATAGCCATGGGTGGGAAGACATGAATCCAGCCGGCAGGAGAAGACGACGAACCGGCAATCACACTGAAATAATCAAGGTCATCGTCTTCTTCCAATGCGCTACAGATTTTGATGACCTCATCAGGGTCCAAGGCGGTATCCGTCTTCTCGTCCAGGGTGATGCGGATTCCCAAGGTTTTCCCTTGGCCAATGGCCTTTCTTGTCTGTGTAACGGTTTCGCGCAAGAACCGCAGTCGATTTTCGAAGCTGCCGCCAAACTCGTCTTCACGTCGGTTCGTTGCCGGGTTTAGAAATTGAGCAATCAGATAACCCATACTCGCTAGAATTTCGACGCCATCTAAATCCGCTTCCGCCAGACGCACAGCTGCCTTGGCGTAGCTATCGATGACCTCCCAGACCATTTCATTGGGCATGGGCCTGGGTACCACGCGATAACGATCATCGGGAATATCAGACGGAGAGTAGATTAATGGTTTTGATCCGTCATGAGTGTACCGAACGGCACGCCCCGCATGGAACAGCTGTCCGAATACCAATGTGCCATGCTCTTTGCAAGCCCTGGATAGCATTTTTAGTCCAGGAATAATGGTGTCACGACCCGCGTTCAAGTAAGCCGACTCGAACTCGAAGCTTGGGTGAAAAGCCATGCCCTCGAGAATGATCAGGCCCACTCCGCCTCTTGCGCGAGCCTCGTGGTAGGCGATCAGGTTATCCGTAACGACACCTTCGGAGCCCAACGTCGTACCGTGTGGAGGATTGAAAATCCTATTCGGTATCCTCGCTGGTCCCAGTTCTATTGGTTCAAGCAGGTTCTCGTACATTTTCAACTATTCTCAAGTTGGTAATAGAGACACCTTCTATCGTAACGGAAAGATCTTTGGGAAATTGTAAGTATCGACTATGATGAGTCGGGCGTCTATTGAAATCAGAAAGGCTGGCGGATGGAGTTAAGCGAGACTTGCGATGCTGGTGTTGTTCATACCTTGGATCCTGCGTACTACACGAGCGATGCGATCTACCAGCAGGAATGCTTCGGACTCTTTATGTCCACCTGGCAGTTTGCCGGGCACGCCTCACAGGCGCCCAATCCTGGTGATTATTTTACCTTTGAGATTGCTGGGCAGAGCCTTTTCTGTATTCGTAACAACAACGTACTGAATACCTTCTATAACGTCTGTCAGCATCGCGCCCATCAGTTGGTGCAGGGTCAGGGTCAGGGTCAGGGCAAAAAGACTATTGTCTGCCCGTACCACGCCTGGTCATACAATTTGGACGGAAACCTGCTGCGAGGCCCCAACACCGAAGTGATCCCAGCGCAGGCGAAAGAGGGCATATGTCTGACTCCGGTGCGTACGCAGGAATTTTGCGGGTTTGTTTTCGTCAACCTTGATGATAATGCCGAGCCAATGGACGTCTGGTTTCCAGAAGTGGAAATCCAGCTGCGCGATTTTGTTCCCAATATAGACGCACTTAAGCCTATTGAAACGATCTCTGTGAGCGAAAACTGCAATTGGAAGGCCTCGGTTGAGAACTATTCGGAGTGTTATCACTGCCGGATCAATCACAGGACGTTTGCCACGGGTGTCATAAAGCCCGGAACCTACGACATTCAGCCCCAGGGATACTGCCTGCGCCACACCACCGAATGTCAGAATCTTGACCAGATGAGCTACCCCATAGACTTGGATGCCAACACCCATGCGGGTGATTATTCATCGTGGTTTTTGTGGCCTACATTTTCTTTCCAGGTCTATCCCGGTAATGTGCTTAATACCTATCACTGGCAGCCGACGTCGGTGGATGAGGTGATGGTCTCGCGGGGTTGGTATACGATTGACGGAAAACCCTCGGACCTCATTCACGACCTGGCAGTCCAAGACCGCGAGACCACGGTCGAAGAGGATATTCACTTGGTTGAGTCGCAACAGCGGGGATTCAAGAATCGCGGTTATAGGCCAGGACCTTTGGTCATCGATCCGTCAGGTGGGGTGAACTCTGAGCATTCGATTCAGGTGTTGCAGCAGTGGATACGCGACGGGTGTGAACCATAGTCAACGATGAAAATCACCAGTATTACGCTGTGGCAGAAATTACTGCCGCTAGCTAAACCCTACTGGTTGTCGGGTGGGCGGCTTAAGTTCGAGGTGCTGGACAGCACCTTTGTTCGTATAGACACGGATGAAGGGTTTTCCGGTTGGGGAGAGGGTTGCCCGTGGGGGCACACGTACCTGCCGGCGCATGGCCCGGGTGTTCGGGCGGGTATCGAAACGATGGCATCTTCGATTCTGGGTCTGGATCCACGACAGACGGGCCCGATCAACCACCAGATGGATCTCGCACTGCCTGGTCACCTGTACGCCAAGGCACCAATCGACATCGCCTGCTGGGATATCGCGGGACAGGCCGCGGAATTGCCAATAGGAGAACTTCTGGGCGGGCGTTACCCAGAGCCGATACCGGTGGCGTCGTCAATTTCAACCGGTACGCCGCGGGAGATGTTGGCGGATATCGAGCGATACCGTACGCACGGGTACCGGGTGCATTCCGCAAAAGTGGGTGCTGATGCCTTACAAGATATTGAACGAATTCGGTTTCTGGAGGCCCACCGGGAACCAGACGAAGTTGTGTTTTATGATGTCAACCGTGCTTGGACGCGTGCTGAGGCGGTGACCGTGATGAATGCCGTGGCTGACCTACCGATCACCTTCGAGCAGCCCTGCGAGACACTCGACGATTGTTTGGCGGTGCGGCGTGTCACATCACATCCTATAGCCATTGACGAGCGGCTCGATACGCTCAACGATATGACACGTATCGTCAGTGACCGCATCGCTGAATTGATCAATATCAAGATCAACCGTGTGGGTGGCCTGACCCGGGCAGCCCGCATACGCGACCTGGCGTTGGCTCATGGCATCAGTATATCCGTGATGCCGACCGGGGGAACGGTCCTCGCCGATACTGACGCGATACAGTTCGCGCAGACCATTCCGGATCCCTATCGACTCAGGGTGTGGTCATGCCAGGACATGATCACGGTTGACCCCGCCCCCGGCCGGGGTGCGCGTGTGAAAAACGGTCTGTTGGCTGCACCGGAAACACCGGGTCTGGGTGTTGCCCCTGACGAGCAATGGCTGGGCGAACCAGTTGCTGTCTACTCTTTGAATCGCACGTAACTCGAAAACGAGATACGGCACCATTGGCACACATACCTGACACTATGCAGGCGGTTGTACTGACGGGCCACGGTGGCCTGGATAAGCTGGTGTTTCATAACAATTGGCCCACACCAGTTCCTAAGGTCGACGACGTGTTGATTCGCGTGGGTGCTTGCGGCCTCAACAACACCGATGTCAACACCCGCAGTGCCTGGTACTCCAAAGGCAACATGGAAGCGACCACCGGAGATGCCCTGGCGGGTGCCGCTGGGGAGGATGGCACCTGGGGTGGTACCTCAGTCAGTTTTCCCCGAATACAAGGTGCGGATGTTGCCGGTATCGTGGTGGCAGTGGGGCAGCAGGCTGATGCCGTACTCATCGGACAGCGGGTGCTGGTCGACGGCTGGCTCCGCGACTGGAGTGATCCTATGAATCTCGACAAAACCGGTTACTTTGGCAGTGAGTGTGACGGCGGCTATGCCGAATACACCAAGGTAAGTCAGCGTCAGGTCCATCCAATCGATTGCGCATTGTCCGATGCGGAGCTGGCGACGTTCGCCTGTAGCTATGTTACGGCAGAAAATATGCTGAATCGTGCCCAAGTCGCGGCTGGTGATACCGTGCTGGTGACCGGGGCGTCAGGTGGTGTTGGGTCTGCTCTGGTCCAACTTGCAAACCGGCGCGATGCAGTTGTGGTTGCGCTATGTGGTGCTGATAAAGCTAAGGCGGTGAATGAACTCGGTCCTGCGGCGGTGCTTGAACGTAATGCGGCAAATCTGCGGCCGCGGCTACAGGCAGCGATCGGTCGCGATACCGTCGACGTGGTGGCAGATGTGATCGGAGGTGTCCTGTGGCCACAGCTGATCGATGCCATTACGCGCGGGGGACGTTATACCTGTGCTGGAGCTATTGCCGGGCCGGTCGTGGAATTCGACCTGCGGACGTTCTATCTACGGGACCTCATCTTTACCGGTGCCACGGTAGCGCCACCCGGCGTTTTCGCGGATCTGGTACGCTATATTGAGCAGGATGAGATCAGGCCCTTGCTTGCAGCGACCTTCCCTTTGTCGCACTTTCATTCCGCTCAGCAGGCATTTATCGACAAGCACCACGTTGGAAATATCGTGGTGTGCCCAGGTTCTTAATGTCTAAGCAACAGATCCACATACTATGAAAGAGCATACGACACAAGAATCCGAGCACAGCAAAGTGCAAAAAGTGCGTGATGTGTCAGCAGCACTACTGAACGGGACGTTTGATCCGATCGCTGATGAACGGTCTGCCGCATCTGAAGATGATGTGCCCACAGCGGATCAGTTTGCGGCTCATCTGATCTGGATTGGCCGTGATGCCATGTTGCCCGAACGGCCTTATCTGATCCGTCTCTCGGGAATCGAAACGACCGTCCAGATCACGGATCTCTCGTATCGAGTTGAGCCAGATACGCTGGAGCAGCTCGCAGCTAAAACGCTGGTTGAGGGAGAGATCGCCTACTGCAAGATCGCCCTGGATCGGGCGATACCGTTCGCCGATGACAGCAGTGATGACTGGGCCGGTGCGTTTGCCGTGATGGAGAAAGATCAGAATATAACGGTGGGTGCCGGTGTGATCGACTTTCCGTTGCGCCGGGCTACCAATGTAGTGTGGTACGACATGGAGGTTGATAAAGCAGCGCGTGCGCAGACTAACCAGCAGACACCGTGCGTCCTGTGGTTTACCGGTTTATCGGGTGCCGGTAAGTCGACCGTTGCTAACCGGGTGGAACAAAAACTGCATGCGATGGGTAAACGCACTTATCTGCTCGATGGGGACAATATCCGTCATGGGCTCAGTCGTGATCTTGGATTTACTGATCAGGATCGCGTCGAGAACATCCGGCGCGTTGCGGAAGTCGCTAAGCTGATGGCCGATGCGGGTTTGATCGTTATGGCGTCGTTTATTTCACCGTTTCGCTCTGAACGGACGATGGCTCGCTCGCTCATGAGTGAAGGTGAGTTCGTGGAGATTTTTGTGGATGCGTCGCTTGCGGTTTGCGAGGCCCGTGATTCGAAATCGCTATACAAAAAGGCAAGAGCCGGGCTGTTGAAGAACTTCACCGGTATAGACTCGGCGTATGAACCGCCGCAAAACGCAGAAATCGTCCTCAACGCCGAAGATGCAGACCCGGATACGCTCGTCGAACAGATCATCTCCTATCTTCAAGCGCACAACTATTTATAAGAAATGGCTGCTATTGGAACACACGTGAACGACTACCAGAAACCAGCTCACTGGTCGAATTCGCAAAACAAATTATTCCCTCATCAGGTTGGTTTCACCTGTCCACCGCGGGATTTCGATGCTGCGCCGTCGGATTTCCTGCGTATGGCACCAGAAACCGTGGGTGTACACGGCAGGATGCTGCACCTGCCGTCGTATATGCATCAGCTCTCCCAGCGAAAGGATAACCTCAACCTACTGGAGGAATTTGTCGAATGCATGGCCAACAACGGCGCTGACGTCTGCGGCCAAGTCGGCTCGAACTGGGTGCATGCCAGCGGTTTGGGGGTCGAGGGCATCCGCGAGTACTGCGAACAGCTTAGTGAAACTTATGAAACGCCGTTTCACATGGCGGGCTATGCGATGGTGGAGGCACTGCGTGAACTCAATGTCGACAAGGTTGCGCTGAACGGCGTCTATCACTGGCCGGACTGGTGGCAAGGTACGGCAGGTTTTTTGAAAGAGGCAGGATTTGACGTGGTGTGGGCCGGCAATTTTGTTGACCAGGGCTGGTTTAAGAATCAGGAGGTGCTCAATGCCTGTATCTGGTGTTTTGATGGTGATCTTGCCCGTAAATCCTTTGAGTACATTGCCACCAAGGCACCGAATGTGGATGCCTATCTCGCAATCGGTATGAGCAATTACCGGCGCGAAAGCGATGGTCTGGCACAGCGTTTTGTCTCGTTGGAAGTCGGGTTGGAAAAAATGCTGAGTAAACCACTCATCACCCATGACAACGCACTTTACTGGCGAATTTTTAAGACGCTGGGTCTGGCGCCTGTCACTGAGCAGGGTCGTCTTTTATCTTCAC
>Ga0315336_1005614_pt1 | contig 13561 bp, 12 predicted proteins | sample ASW5metaG_FD_204512 | JGI IMG/M metagenome (GOLD analysis project Ga0315336, IMG submission 204512) | Ammonia-oxidizing marine archaeal communities from Monterey Bay, California, United States - ASW #5 | ecosystem: Environmental > Aquatic > Marine > Intertidal zone | place: USA: California...
GTTATACGTAGCTCTCAAACAGCCTCAGAATCAGTTGTCGGCGCCATGCCGCCCGGAGGCGTGATCGGAGCCCAAGCTCAATTACCTGCTGGTCAAACTGAAGGGGGTGCTGGAACCGCAGGTCAGCCCTCTAAAAGAGATAAAAATAACCAAGTTCAGAACTTCGAAATCAATAAAATCACACGTGTAGTTTCAAAACCTACTGGTGTAGTCAAAAAACTCTCTGTGGCAGTAATGATTAATGGCACTATGGAAGAGAATGCAGATGGAGAAGAAGAATATAAAGCCAGAACTCAAGAAGATATGGATAAGTATTTGCAGATTGTTCAATCTTCTGTCGGGTATAACCAGGAACGTGGCGACCAAATCAAAGTGGAAAACATTCAATTCGATCGCAGTGTCGAGATCCAACGAGAAAAAGCAATGGAACGGGATAAGCAGATCGACCTTGCTTTCCAAGTCGGAAAATACATCCTGGGTCTGATTTTTGTTATACTGTTTTTCACGCGAGTGATAAGGCCAATCATGAACTGGATGACGACTTCCGTTGAAGTGGTCCCAGCAGATGAAGAAGAAGAAACATTAACTAAAACTGAAGAACAATTGAGAGAAGAGGAAGAATTGAAACGGCTCGAAGAGGGATTAGCAAGTGCTGCTGAAATGCGAGATTCCGTTACCGAGTTCATAGAAAAAGATCCTGCGTATACCGCCGGAGTAATGAGAAAGTGGATGCGTGAAAAGGCGGGGACTGGAGAGTGATAATAAACCTTAAGAGAATTCCCACCCGGGCTAGATTAAATGGCTAAAAAAATCCCAGGACCAGAAAAAGCGGCTATTTTACTGATGTCTATAGGAGAAGAAAATGCCGCTAATGTAATGGCGAACATGGATGAACGTGAAATCCAAGCGATTGGTAACTACATGTCCGCACTGGGCGACATCGACCAGGAAACTATGGATCAGGTCACCAAAGATTTCTACATGGCAACCAGAACCGGATTGGGTGTCTCTGGAGTCTCTGGAATTGATTTTCTCAGAGCCTCATTAATGAAGGCGCTGGATCCTGCCACGGCAACCGAAATTCTTAATAATATATCGACGCCGGGTGAAGATCTCAGCGGAGGACTGGAAACACTCCGCATGCTTGAACCAAAAGCGGTCGCTATATTTTTATCTGGCGAACACCCTCAAACGGCGGCTATTGTTCTGGCTCACTTGGACCCCCCTGTCGCAAGTGCTGTCATCGCGGAACTGCCTGAGGAAAAACGAATGGCAGTTTTGCATCGTTTTGCAACCTTGGAACGTGTTTCACCCAATGTGATCCGCGAACTCGACCAAGCACTTCAAGGCGAATTAAGATCAACAGGTGCAATGTCAGGAAACAGACTCGGTGGAGTAGAGACGGCAGCTCAAATTATAGGGTCTATGGACCGTGAAATGGAAACTGAAATTCTCACCTCTCTAGAGGAAATCGATGCTGAACTGGCTGAGACAATCCGAAATCTCAGGTTTGTTTTTGAAGATATCCTCAAGATTGATGACACGGGTCTTCAGCTGATCATGAAAGAAATTGACCAAGCAGACCTGACAGTGGCTCTTAAAACAGCTAGTGATGAATTGAAGGAAAAGATTTTTTTCAACATGTCAGAACGTGCTTCTGACATGCTGAAAGATGACTTAGAAGCTATGCCTCCTACCAAGTTAACCGATGTGGAAGCAGCTCAGGGAAAAATCATTGCCGTTTGCAAAAAATTAGAAGAAGACGGGAAAATAACTGTTGGAGGAGGAAGTGAAGAACTTGTCTGATCAGTTTAAACCTTCATCCACATTTGTCGACTTAGATAAACCCGTGGAAAAGGAAAAAGTTGGCGCTCGCCATTTTCAGTTGAATGAATTTTTAGAAGGTGTCTCTGACCGGGATAGAAGCTTTGTCTTTGACTCAGAAACTGCTAGAAACTTCGACCAAGAAAATATAAAAAAAGCCAAACAAGGTGTTAAAGAGTTGGTGGCTGATGCTATCGCCAAAGCAAAGATACAGGCTATTGAGATCAAGAAAAAAGCCCTCGAGGAAGGCGAAAATACTGGCTACGAAGAAGGATTACAAAAGGGATTTCAGAAAGGAGAAAATGCAGCTAAAGAAGAATATAGCCCTCTTCTTGAATTACTAAATGACCTGATTAGAGATCTCAGCGAGTTCCGTACGGTGATGTACCCAAAAGTGGAAAAAGAAATGGTTGGGATGGTTGTTAGCCTAACAAAAAAAGTGCTGAGCCATGAAATGAAATTAAGAGAAGACAGCGTTAAGCAAATGATTCTTCTTGCCATGAACGCTGTTATAAATAAAGAAAATATGGTTATACGTATTCACCCATCGGACAAAAAACATGCTGAAGAGTTCCGCCCAGAATTGAAAAGCTTGTTTGGCGAAATCAAAAATATCATCTTTGAAGAAAATGTCAGCATCGAAAGAGGAGGGTGTGTGATTGAGACAAATTTTGGCACAGTCGATGCCGGGATCGAACAATTAGAAAAACAAATCGACAAAATTCTTGAACTTGCACCAACTGTTCCTGAGCTCAACGCCACTTCCAGGTCTTCAGCTGAAAAAATTTCAAACACAGAGACCGAAGAAGTTCCCGCTCCTGAATCAGATAGCACCGAAAATAGTCCTGACGTTAAAGAAAGCAGTAAGAACCCAATCAGTACATCCCCTGATCGCGAATCCCTTGTAAATGAAACTGCTATAAAAAAACCATCGACCGAAAAAACTTCTGAATCGACGACAGAAAAATTGGAAAATACTCTTGCAACTGAAGGAATCGGAGAGGCTCCAACTGGAGCAACCCAAGAGAGCAAAATAGGTGAAAATTATGACAGCGAGACGCCAATAAATGAATCCCCTGAGCAAGAAATAGAACTCAAAGAAATCCCAAAAAAATTAGAAGACCCACCTGATTCTAAAGAAGATGGTTAAAGCCTCTGCATATTTTTAATTAAGGTTATCCTATGAAAGAAGCTATAGACCTAGAAAAATATTGTTCTTTTGTCGGGACTAGTTCTTTAGTAAAAAAGACCGGCAAGCTTAGTCGAATTATAGGGCTAATTATTGAAGCTGATGGCCCAGGAGTGGCAATTGGCAGCATTTGCACCGTAAATTCTCAAGTTAGATCCCCTATCAAAGCTCAAGTGGTGGGTTTTCGCGATAATCGAACATTGCTTATGCCACTTGACGATATATATGGAATTGAACCAGGTTGCGTTATAGAGGCAACGGAAGAACAACCCTCATTTAGTGTTAGTTCTAAAATGATTGGTCGCGTTTTGGACGGAAATGGTAAACCCATTGATGGAAAAGGGCCAATACCCTTTGGCGTAAAATACTCGCTAATGGGAACCCCCATAAATCCCCTTGTCCGGGAGCGCATCAGTCAACCCCTGGATGTAGGAATAAAATCCATAAATGGCCTGCTCACCTGTGCCAAAGGACAGAGGGTCGGTATTATGGCAGGAACAGGTGTCGGCAAATCGGTACTGCTGGGAATGATTGCCCGAAATACAGAAGCCGAAATAAATGTGATTGCTTTGATCGGGGAACGAGGAAGAGAAGTCAAGGAATTCATCGAAGAAAACCTGGGGACTGAAGGACTAAAACGTTCGATAGTTATTGCCGCTGCATCCGATCAACCTCCCCTTGTCCGTCTGCGTGGAGCATTTATTGCTATGACCATAGCAGAATATTTTCGTGATCAAGGAAAAGACGTCCTTTTAATGATGGACTCGATTACACGGTTCGCGCTGGCACAAAGGGAAATTGGACTTTCTATTGGAGAACCCCCTACCACAAAAGGGTACCCCCCTTCGGCATTTTCACTCCTTCCCAAACTGCTAGAACGCGCCGGAACCGCGCAAGGCAATGGAACAATTACCGGGCTCTACACTGTTTTAACAGAAGGTGACGATCTCAATGAACCCGTGTCTGACGCGGTGAGGGCCGTACTGGATGGACATATTGTGTTAGACCGAGAATTGGCCACGCACAACCACTATCCAGCCATTGATATCCTTGCCAGCGTCAGCCGCCTTATGATTGATGTTACCTCCAAGGAACATTATGACCTGTCTATGAAACTTAAAGATATCCTAGCCACCTACAATGAAGCAAAAGATCTTATTAACATCGGCGCCTATGCCAAGGGAAGTAACGCAAAATGGGACATCGCCATCGAGAAAATAGATCGTATCAACGTGTATCTAAAACAGGGCATTATGGAAACAGTAAACATGGTAGAAAGTCTGAGCGCATTAAAAGAAATCGTGGAAGCTTAAGCTATGAAATTTCGTTTCGAGACCCTTTTACAAGTCCACAAGAACAAAGAAAATCTTTTGCAAAAAGAACTAGGGGCTATCCTCGTACACAAACAAACCCAACAAAACCATCATGATTTTATGCAAAAAACCAGGAAAGACACCATCAAACAAATTAACCAGCGTATGACTCAAGACTTGAATATTGACACCTATTTTCTCTATAACAGCTTTTTCAATGGAAATCATTTACAAAAAAAACAACAACAAATAGTAATTTCCGAAGTAGATGTTAGGGCTAACGCTAAACGCCAAGAACTTGTTGAGGCCAGACGAAAAAGACGTACCATGGAAATTCTTAAAGAACGTGATTTAAAAGCCTACAATAAGAAACTTGCTAAAATAGAAACCGAAATGATGGATGAAATTGCATCAAATCACTATCGCTTAAACTCATGAATGGATTTTTAAAGCTCATAGTAATCTCAATAACATCTCTGTATCTGTCAGGAGTTTTCCATATTTTTCCAATCCCTGGCGTTCATTACAAATTGAACAGAAACCTTGCCTACGCGCAAGAAGAACAACCAGAAGAAGGTCAACAACCAGAAGAAGGTCAACAACCAGAAGAAGGTCAAGAACCAGAAGAAGGTCAAGAACCGAAAGAAGGTGAAAAACTAGAAAAAAATGAAGAGAAAGCGGGAGAAAAAGTCAAACTTCCCAAGCAAAACAAAGGTATCAGTCCAGAAGCTATTCGCATGATAGAGATGATAGAAAAGAAAAATACTGAGTTAAAAACTCGAGAAGAACAATTAGCCTCCAAAGAACAACAATTAAAAACCCTAGAGAAAAATATCCGAGAAGATTTGGAAAAAATTAAAAAAGCCCTGAAGGAAAGTAAGGAACAGTTTGGACTTAAAGAGAATCAAATCAAGAAAAATGTGGATGCGCTAATTAAAGTTTATTCAACCATGAAACCTGCTGAGGCGGCCAATTTGATAGCCGCCATCGATCAACACCTTGCATTGCAGATTATTTCCGGGATGAAAAGCAAAGTCGCTGGGCAGGTACTCAGTCAGTTAGACGTGGAGGTCGCTAAAGCTATCACTGAAAAAATGGCGGGAAAAATAGAAGACCCAAAGAAGTAAAACCTAATTATATTTCTCCCCGACAGAAAATCATTCAGGTGCAACCACCCCGAATGAGATTATCATCTTTAATCCCTCCTCAATTGTCATTTCGAGAAAATCCACATCCCCGAGCGGCACAATGATAAGGAATCCCGTGGTCGGATTAGGTGATGTCGGAACAAACACATTGACTGACTGCCGTCCCACCTTGTCTAAAACCATTCCCTGTGTATCACAGGCCACTATTCCTAATGTTTTTAAGGGCGACCTCGGATAAGTAACCAATGCCATTTTTTCGAAGGTAGGAGTTTGAGAATGAGAAACTGTATCCACCACTTTTTTTATACTGATATAAATAACTCGTACAAACGGGATTTTGTGCAAAACTAATTCACCCAATTCGAACAGTTTCCTGCCAAAAAAGTTAGTAGCAATCAAGCCTATAAAAAGAATAAACAATATAAGAATAAGAAAACCGCTTCCTGGAACGAGGTATTCCTTAAAAATTGTCATACCCTGATCGCCTATTATTTTTGCAACTACTGGTGCCATCACCCTGTCCACTCGTGTAATAATAAATTCGAGGATAATGTAGGTAAATGCGACAGGAACGGTAATCAGGAGTCCTGCAATCATATTTTTTTTGATTGTACCTTTCAGCGCTTGCATAAGGACAGGAGTCCTCTCACTTAATGAAGACATTTCTACCGTGTAGCAATATCTCGGGTCCAAACCCACTTTTTTCCAGGTTATTGATGTTGGTCACATTACGATAAGCCTGAACTGCTAATTTATTTTTAATGGATGCGGTATAATACCACACAAGCATGACAAAATTGAGTGGGCTCAAGCTGACATTTGGCAAATATCTGCCACACCAACAGGTTCCTCATTAGTGGAAACCTCTTTTTTTGGAGCTTTCTTGGTGGGCTGGGGGTAGCGGAATACTTTCCCCTCGTAATTTTTGATAATGACTTCTTTTTCGTTGTGCTCGATAACCGTGTTGGGTAGCAAACGTACTTTTCCTCCACCACCTGGCGCATCGATCACAAAATAGGGAACACCCATCCCTGAGGTGTGCCCCTGCAAATCGCTTATGAGATCGAGACCCTTTTGCACATCGGTTCGGAAATGATCGGTTCCCAATGCCATATCGGCCTGGTAAATATAATAAGGCTTGACCCTTATCATAAGGAGCTTATGCATTAGCTCTTTAATGATTTTAGAGTCATCGTTCACACCCTTAAGAAGAACAGTCTGACTACCCAATGGAATCCCCGTATCGGCCAACATGTTGCAAGCTTTCTCAACCTCTGGAGAGATTTCATCGGGATGATTGAAATGGATGTTGAAATAAAGTGGATGGTACTTTTTCAGAATATCGCAAAGTTCATTCGTTACTCTTTGCGGTAAGGTTCCGGGCACTCTCGTCCCTATGCGAATGATCTCAAGATGCGAAATATCTCTTAATTCTTTCAGAATTCGGTCTAACTCCTTGTCGGGAACAAGCAACGGATCGCCTCCTGAAAGAATGACGTCGCGTATCTCAGAGTGATTACGAATATATTCGATTCCCTGACGCAAAGTTTCTCTTGTTACTATTCCAGGGAAACCTATTTTCCGTTTGCGCGTGCAAAAACGGCAGATAATTGGGCATTGGTTGTTGACCATTAGCAAAACCCGATCAGGGTAACGGTGCACCAGTTCAGGCACGGGCATATCACCTTCTTCATTGAGCGGATCAGAGGCGAGAAGACTTTCTTCGTCGATAATGTCTTCTAATTCCTCCAGCGTAGGAACCACCTGTTTCCAAATCGGATCATTCTGGCTTTTTATCTGGTTTAAAAAATAGGAATTAATGCGAATAGGGAATACATCCGCAACTTTTTGTAATCGCTTCCGATATTCAGAAGATTCTGGAATAAAAGGTAGATCTTCTACCTTCACAACACTGCCACTCAAGTGCTTTTGCCATTCTTGCATGGTTTTCCTTTGATGGGAGTTTAAGATTCGCCTGGAAGTTTAAGATTTAACTGGGTAAGTTTTTTTTAGATAATCGATGATTTCGTATTCATCGCTTAAAATAACATCACCGTCGACAAGAACTGGAACCATATACTGCCCGGAAATTTTATATACCTCCGTTCGTTCATTATGGGACCAAGGCACATCAACTGTTTCGTAGTCAAGTTCAAGTCGCCCCAAAGTCGAACGAACCATGGCACAGTATCCACAGCTATCTATATTGTAAAGCTTTAATTTCTCCATTTTAATATTCTAAACAAACATGAATTATTTTTTTTCTACTGCACAAGGTATTAAAATAGCTTCTGACATGCCGTGAATTTTTTTTTTGTCATGAGGACACAAAGTCGCGAGAATCCCTGCGAGTTGAGCTGAACCGTCAATCATAAAATAATACGGTGTTAGTCGAACCCGCGCCTCCATGTCTACAATGGATTCGGTCGACGTGTCCCAGTAACGTGTCTTGACCCTACGACCTTTATGAAACACCTGCAAAATCGAAGGCTGCCTAGGAAACTTGGCCAGGCGATCTTCTAGAGTTTGCTTCCAAACCTCAGTAGATACATCATGCCCAACAACAACACCGCGACTTCCCCAGGACTCTGGTGAAAACCCGGAAGGTTTAATTACCAATTCCCTTTCCTTTTGAGTGAGAGAAACTAATTCCGCCCAATCCTGAACTGGTTTTCCACGAATGCTCAACCCAGGAATGACTGCGTGTTCAGGAATTTTCCGAGAATCCAAAATCCATGTGTCTGGGATTAGATGGGATAGGGCTTTAAAAGTTTCAGAGCCTAACTCTTTTTTCCATAATGAAGTCAGTCCAGGATGCCTAAACAGACCAAAAGCAAGCTTCTCTTCAAGATAAGGCTTATAGGGTGGGGTAATTCTAACTCGTCCTTTCTTATGACTGTACATCATTAATTCAGCCTTAGGGATATTTTTTAAATCGAACAACTCAAAAAATCGATATAAAACGTCTATTTTGACCTCGCCGTCAACGTGCTTGAAAAATAACCCATTCTCTTTGAAAATCACCTCTTGGGGTCTTAGGACAAATACAGGAAAATTTCTTTCTTTCAAATGATGGGCCAAGTTGGACATTTCGTTCCAGTAGTCGTTGGCCTCTTCTGAAACTATAATGGCTAACACACAGGACTTTGCTCCAGCCATAGACTCAGCCATAGACTCAGCCATCCTATAAAATGCTTCTGGAATACCGCCTCCATCGCCACCAACTAAAGACTCGCCTCTATTTGCATACAAGTCCATAAGCCGAGCGGTCAAACCAAACCCGCCAGGGACCGAATCCAATTCCGTGATAGAGTATCCCTTTTCTGTCACCATAATATCTGGACGGATAATTCCCGGCAGATCGCCACGCATCCGTTTCATTCTTGAATAGTTCACTAAATCGTCAGGTTTCCCAGCATCCAAATACTCTGCAAACCATGAAGGAAGCTTCCCCTTTACGCTATCCGCATAAGACTTATTTAGGACGGTATAAAACTTTAGGAGATGGGATCCAAGATCATTGAAAAAGGAAATCTCATCAGAGGAGAGATAATATGGTTCGGGGGAAATACGCCAAGTTGGAGCGTCTCCTTCAGCAGGAGGCTCCTTTGAATAAAGACCAGACTGAGTAAGAGAGGACTCTATTTCTAAGCAAATATCTTGTGGTTTAGCAATCATCCGTTATTAGCCTAAAAAATTTCTGTAAAAAAGTCAATTTTACCAAAAGTTTGAGTGTGTAGGACACCAAACACTGCTATGTATACTCTACAGAATAAAAATTAAACTCATTTAATCACTCTCCATTATTTTTTCATCTAAGAAAAACCATACAAAATAGTTGCGATAATTAAAAAACTTCGATTAATATAATAAAGATAGGATCGAACAACACTACTAATCTAACAATTCATTATTGCATCAGGTATTTTCATGGAGTCTGATAACAACCTAGTTAAGAAAAACATAATTATTCCATTATTTCCATTGCCCACCACTGTATTTTATCCAAACACTTTTCTACCTCTTCATATTTTTGAACCCCGGTACCGCTGCATGGTGGAGGATGCAATAGAGGCAGAGGGCAAAATAGGAATGATCTTGCTAAAGTCTGGATGGGAAAAAGATTATTATGGTACTCCAGAAATTATGACTGTTGGTTGCTTGGGAAAAATTGAACGCTACTCCCAGTTACCAGAAGGCAAATACAACATGTTGCTTTCCGGACTTCATCGATTTCGCATACTCCAGGAAATAGAAGGCAAACTTTATCGACAAGCCCAGGTAGAGCTTCTTGAGGAAGTTAATAACCAAGATCTAACTGACGATTCTTTACCTATTAGGAAACAAGTAATAGAAAACATGAAGCAATATCTGGGAAAAATATCTGACGGAGAAAAAGTTGAACATGTAATTGACATGAAAAATTGTGCCACCCTAGCCCAACTCGTCGATCGAATCACTTACCACTTTGATCTTCCGGCAAGCAAAATGCAAGAGTTTCTCGAGGAACAAGACGTGCAGAAAAGAGCAAACACCCTCCACTCCCTTATTGAATTAAAAAATCAACTAATAAAAATTTCCAAAGAGATCAAAGAAAAAGGGATAGACGCCAGCATGAACTGAAAAAAACTTTATCTCACCCGAGACACAGATCTTTTAATGGTTTTTAAAATCTTCCTGCCCTGTAATACAATTAAATAAGTATTGCCAACCAAAAAAACGAACAAGAACCCCAGTGCTATCTGATCAAGCAGGGAAAATAGCACTATCGCCATGCTATTTGTACATAAACACAGCGGACTTACAAAAGCTAGAAATGTCTTGTCGGCATACCAGTCAACATCTAATGACTTCTCATAATTCCTTCCAAACGCTAATCGTTTGCTTATATGGTCAAAATATTTAATGGATTTGTCCTGCCATCCATATAAAAAAACATGACAATTTTGTAAAAAATAAACCGTCGATGAAAGTTTACCATTCTCGTACGCCTCTTTGTCTTCTTGGTTGATACTTTCATCCGCACGGTTAGAAGAATAGGCCTCAACAATTGAAGTGTAACAAACCAAGTAATACACAAAATACGAACTGTGTAGAAGACAACTCAATAAAGCAAAGCCGCCTAAAAACCAATAAGATGAATCACCAGTTTCATTGACCAATCTTGAAGTCAGCACAAGATATACCAGACAACTTACTGTAAAATCTACCAATGAGTCTAGGAACCTCCCCAACCGAGAGACCTCTCCTCTTGCCCTTGCCAGATTTCCATCAACGTTATCAAGAAAGATTTTTAAATACAAAAACAATGCTCCTAACATTAATCCAGTATTAGAGTCAATCATGTAGCATCCAACCGAAACAAGTCCGGCGAAAAGAGAGGCAATTGTGATTTGTGTTGGGGTAATAGACAATGGGTATAAGAATCTAACAACCCACCGGTTAGGGTAATACCAAAGGTCGTTAACATCAAAAAAACGAGCTTCAGAAGGAAGTTTGTTCATCCTCTCTATATCAAAAGACATAAACTAATCTTTCAAAATGGGGTTTAGTATTTTTAATGCGAAGTGTCCTTGGCCAAGAGGAAATTAATTTAACAAATTCCGCAAATCTTACAAACCGCTGTATCGCAAACGGGTGTAACACCTTCTTTTAATCCACGCTGATAGTCGTCCCAAAGAAAATTATTTTTATATCCATGGTCAACAATATCCCATGGCAAAATGTCACCTTTTGCATATTGCCTATAGACAAATAAATCCGACGACGGACTACTCTCCGCTAATGCTTTTTTCGAATCATGTCCGTTGGCGAGGTAGTTTTTAAAAAAAGACAATACCCGACGGTCTCCGCGAGACAGATATGTCTGCAAGTAAGCTTCGTTGGGTGAACCAAAGCTGAGTTTCAAGTGAGGAAGGCGTCCAAAAGCTTTACGTACTTTCATGAACTTCTTTTTTAAACTTGGCACGGGTTCCATTGGATGCCATTGAAACGGCGTTCCTGGTTTGGGTATTAGCGGACTAAGGCTTATGGTTACCTGTCCAATATTACCGCGCTTGCTACAAGTGGAGATATATACTTTCATCACCCTCTCAACAAGAGCAATGAAATGATCGATATCCTCCTGAGTCTCACCAGGCAGACCAATAATAGAATAAATTTTTAAATGAAGAATCCCCTTCTCTGTTAAGAACCGGCATTTCTCAACAATGAAATCATCCGTGGCTTGCTTGTTAATGACCCGGCGCATCCTCTCCGACGGACCATCGACCGCAACGGTCAGAGTTTTTTGTCCGCTTTTCTGGATCAAGTCGACAAGCTCATCCGTAAGGGTTTCCATCCTCAAGGAAGAAAACGAAAGCATCTTTCCGTCTGCTACTATTTTCCGGGCCAGCGGTAATAGTTCAGGATGGTCAGTTACAGATGGACCCACCAGACCAACTGTCGAAGCAGACTTCCCCTGACCTGCTAACACACGTTCCATCGAATCGTAGGTAAAGTTTAAATCCGGGAGGCGTGGCGGACGATAAATGAATCCCGCTGTGCAAAATCGACAGGCCCAGATGCATCCACGAGTCACCTCCATGAGTGACATGTTTTTAAAGGTAGAGACCTCATCATGCAAAACCGAGTGCGTGCACAAATCTGCAGAACCCTCTTTTACCCAGTGCCGCTCGACTCTTTCAAAAATTCCTGGTTCCGCTCTGAGCTCAACCATTCTGTCCTCTAGATATTCTTGGTGATAGAATTGGGGAACATAAATGCCTGGAATCTTTGTGGCAGATCGTAATAACCCCTGTCGATCGTCCCACCCGTTTTCGCGAAATAACCTGAAAAATGGTTCGGCAAGTCCCTCACCTTCCCCAATAAAGAACGCGTCTATACAATCAGCCAAAGGTTCTGGGTTAATAAAAATTGCTGACCCTCCAGCCAAAACCAAGGGATGCGACGCATCACGTCCCGTGCGCTCCAAAGGTATACCAAAATACTTTAAAATAAGGACAGCATTTAAATAATCAGGCTCAAAAGAAATAGAAAATGCTATCACGTCAAACTGGGCTAAAGGTAAATTCCTCTCATGAGATAACATAGAAGATGGATCTAGTTGCTGAAAATCTGGGGACCAACCAACAGGAAGGCTGTAGTGATCGCACTCCACCCCATTAATCTGGTTCAACAAGGTGTGAACCCGTTGAAACCCCAGGTTAGCGAGAGCGATATCTTTAGAATTCGGATAAACCAGCAAAACACGAACCGGGTCAGTACAGCAAGTGGGCGTGTTCATTTGATTGATGCCGTTGGTTTCAATCATTTTTGTGTTTTGTAACATAGTTCGTTTTATAATGCTTTAGTGTACAGAAATAAGACCATTTACCCTACAAAAAATGAAGAAAACTCCTACTGAATCTACATCTAGTGATAATCGAATGAAGGACTATCTTCAGAAGATAGCGACTGGGCCCAAGATGAGTAAAAACCTCACCGAAGTTGAGGCTGAGGACGCTTTAGCTCTCATCCTGAACGAAAAGGTCTCCACAGTGCGTTCGGCTGTATTTCTCATTGCAGCCCGAATGAAACTTGAAACATTAGAAGAAAATATTGGTTATTGGCGAGCTATGGATAAATCAACAGTCCGATATCCCATTAAGCTGGAACGACTGCTTCAGATCGCTGACCCCTTTGACGGCTTCAACCGGGTTCCATATTTCGGTTTTTACACTATCCCAGTTCTTGCTGCCATAGGACTACCTACCTATGGGCACTCAGCGCCATCGCTTCCACCAAAGTATGGGATAACCTTCGAAGACATTCTCTGCCAGCATTATGGAGTTAACCCAAAGGGAAATCACACACAGCGAATAGAATTGATTAAAGAGTTCCAATTCGGATACCTCAATGTACAGGAGGCACACCCCCCACTCGAACGGTTGCGTGATCTACGTATGGAAATTGTTAAACGTACCATGCTATCAACCATGGAAAAAATGCTTATGCCCTTGGAAGCTCAGACTGGAGGTAACTACCTTGCTACAAGTTATTTTCACCGTGGATACGAAATCCCCATGATGGCGGTAGCAAAACTGAGC
>Ga0315336_1005615_pt1 | contig 13559 bp, 11 predicted proteins | sample ASW5metaG_FD_204512 | JGI IMG/M metagenome (GOLD analysis project Ga0315336, IMG submission 204512) | Ammonia-oxidizing marine archaeal communities from Monterey Bay, California, United States - ASW #5 | ecosystem: Environmental > Aquatic > Marine > Intertidal zone | place: USA: California...
CCACTCGGCCGATTCCGATCCGATTCCACTACCTTCGTATTCACCCAACCTGGACACACGACTGATACCCGCAGTTTCGAGCCGGCTAGTTGTAAATCATGATGCAAACATTCGGATAGTGTGACCACCCCATGTTTACTCACAAAGTACGGCGCCATGCTCGGCGAAGAGGTGAGGCCGGCGATGGAGGCCGTATTCACAATCTGTCCCTCGGTATCTTGTTCGATCATGCGCGGCACAAAAATACGGATCCCGTCAATCACGGCATGCAAATTGACGCTGAGAATCCAGTCCCAGTCCGCCTTCGAAATGGACCAAGCTGGGCCACCCACGCCCACACCCGCGTTGTTGCACACGACATGGACCGCACCGAATGCGTCGTAACTTCGGTCCGCGAGCGCTTCAAGCTGATCTGTTTTCGTCACATCTGTGAGAACTCCAATCGCCTCAGCGCCTGCCGCTTTCAACGCTTTTACAGCATCATCCAACGGTGCCTCTTCAATATCCGCCAACACCAACTTCATGCCCGCAGCGGCAAATGCCTCGGCCATGGCAAGGCCAATACCGCTCGCACCGCCCGTGATGACCGCAGTTTTATCTTTCAATTCTTGCATTCTTATTCGCTCCATTCCTGTTTTGAAATCAAGAAAATGCCGATACGACTTGTTCGTAATACCGCCTTTGGGCGGAACTACGAACCAATCCATGCATTAAATTTCGGCGTACGTTTTTCCTGAAAGGCTTTTACCCCTTCCTTAGCATCCGCTTCGCAATCCGAAATCGCAGTCTTCGCCGCAATGTCGTCCATCGATTGTTCGAAGGTCATGCTCGTAGCGTTATAGATCGACTTCTTCAGCAAACGCATGGCAATTTGTGGACCGTTCGCAAGTTCCTCCGCCAACGCCATCGTCCGATCCATGAGGTCGTTCGCATCGGTCACCTGATGGACAAGTCCCAGTTCATGCGCCTCCGTGCCCGACACAATCCGTTTAAGCATTAGAAAATCGAGAGCCTTAGCAACGCCCATCTGTTCGATGAGCAGATAATGCCCGCCCTCATCCGGTAGCAGACCGAACCGTAGCGTTGCACTACCCAACTTAGCATCGGCTGCAGCGAGCCGAAAGTCGCAGCAGAGCGCGAGCGATAAACCGGTCTGAATGGCGTAGCCATTGATTGCGGCGATTGTCAGTTTGTCCATATTGCGTATCGCCAAGTTCAACGCCTGCGAATGCACGCGCAATCCGTTGTAGGTTCCCATCGCATGATGCTTTGACGATCCAAAACCGTTCGGCATATCCGGCACAAGCGCTTCACCGCTTTCCGATGGTGGACGGCCACTAATATCGTCGCCGGCGCAAAACGCCTTGCCCGATCCGGTGAACACCACAACGCGCACGCTTTCGTCCATCTGTGCCTGATTAATCGTTTCGATGAGATCCCGTTTCATCGGCATCGTCATTCCGTTCAGGCGTTTTGGTTCGTTAAACGTAATGAGCGCAATACCCGGATCATGCATCGCCACATCAAATCCGCGAAAGGTACCTGTTTTCATACTCGTGCTCCTCGCTCACGTTGTACCGCCCACGCTCATCAAGACTTTACCCATTCAATCCGGCATAATAGGCCCATCAATTCCGATGCTTGCCGGCGAACCCGCAAAGCATACTATATCGCCGCGCGCCCAATCCGATACGAATACACAAAGGTTCAACAACACGTGTCTAATGCGATGAACGACGTATTCCAATTGCCCGAACCTGGCCTCCTTCCGCCACTGGAACCCGAATTCCGCCCGGCAGCATTGGCCAATCGTGCATTTCGGTCAGCCGCACAAGACGCCGGTGGCGTGCCGCTCGTGCTCGGTCTCGAACGTGGCGACGGTTCAATCTCACGATACGAAACAATCGTGTTCGCCGAAAACCATGATCGCGCTGCTGCAAACTTGCCCTACGCTGAACGCATCCTGAAATTCCTGCTATGGCAACGTGGCGCATGGCGCGTGCATGTCGGCGGCCCCGAATCCATCGGCCATTTCTTAAAACAAACGTACGCCTTTGAGGGCGACCGATTTTTCGACTACAAATTCATGGGCGATCAAGTCTACGAAAAAACGTTCACCGTCGAAATCTGTTCGGCTGACAATGTCCCAGCCGAACGCGATGCAACGCAACCGCTGGGCCGACACCTCGACGGATGTAGGATCGGTTTCGACCTCGGCGCATCCGACCGAAAAGTTTCCGCAGTGATCGACGGCGAAGCGATTTTCAGCGAGGAAGTGGTCTGGGAGCCACGCAAACAAAACGATCCCGACTATCATTATCGCGAAATACGAAGGGCCCTTGAGACTGCGGCCTCGAAACTTCCGCGCGTCGATGCTATTGGCGGCAGTTCGGCGGGCGTGCTCATCAATAACCGCGTCATGGTCGCGTCGCTATTCCGCGGCATACCCGCCGATCGATACGACGAAGTACGCAGCATCTTTACACGTATTCGCGAGGAGATGGGCGTACCCCTCGAAATCGTCAACGATGGCGAGGTGACCGCACTCGCCGGATCCATGTCCCTCGAAGACAATCCGGTGCTCGGGATAGCGCTCGGCTCCAGCGAAGCGGGCGGCTATGTGACACCCGAAGGCAATATTACGGGCTGGCTCAACGAATTGGCGTTCGCACCCATTGCCTACCACGCCGATGCACCGGTTGACGAATGGTCCGGTGACCGCGGAACCGGCGCGCTGTACCTGTCGCAACAGTGCCCATTCCGGCTCGCGGACAAAGCGGGCATCGCACTACCCGATGGCGTCACGGACGCGGAAAAACTGAAACACATCCAAGCCGCTCTTGAAGAAGGCCACGCTGGGGCCGAGGCGATCTGGACGACAATGGGGTACGCCTTAGGCTATGCCCTCGCGCACTACGCCGACTTCTACACGCTCAAACATGTCCTCATTCTCGGACGATGTACCTCAGGCCGAGGCGGCGATCTGCTTGTCGACCGTGCGCGCGAAGTACTCACGACTGAATTCCCAGACCTCGCGGATATCATCAAAGTTCAATTGCCTGATGAACGCGCGCGGCGCGTGGGGCAATCCATCGCTGCCGCGAGTTTGCCCGCGATCTAAGCGCCAAGCGGCTGGTGAACCATATTTATGCAAGCCAGCAGTCCGCTGCAACACAACACCTCAGAATGGTATTCTGAGTCCATCTAGGCCTCCGGACGAGAATCATGACTGAAAACGAAACCATACCCAAACGCCGCCGCTGGTGGCTCATCCTCCTTGGCGCGGCTATCGCACTGGCTGTGATTCTCGTAGGAGGCATTTTCGCCGCCGGATCGATGATGGGCGAAGACGTAACTTCGTCGGTATCCATGAACTTCGACCAATCACCTGAAATAGTATGGGCCGCCATCGCCGACTATGATCGCAATCCGGTTTCGGCCTCGATGCGCATAGACACAACTCCGCTGGCAGACGAAGGCACCGCTCCTACTTGGCAGGAGGACATCGGCAGCACGGTCATTACCGTTCAGACCGTTGAATCGACGGAACACACGCGGCTCGTTCGGTTTTTCAAAGACTCAGTCGTACCTATGACTTCGCGCGTCGAATATTTACTCGAAATCGATGGCGATGGAACGAAAGTAACCATGAACGGTTTGACCACCGTCAAGAACGGAACGTGGCACGTCCCAATATTCCGCGTAATCCTGCGCCTCGCACCGGACGCTGGCTCGCTCGCCTACCTCACCGATTTGCGGGCACATCTAAACGCCGACTCAAAAAAGAAAGACAGCACCAATGACATTTCGTAAACCATCCGCGCAACTCGTCGTCCCCGACGGCACCGCGCTGCCCGAAGCGCTCTCGCGAACGACACATCTTGCCATTGGCGCGCACCAAGACGATCTCGAAATTATGGCCGTCGAAGGCATTCTAGCCTGTTACCAGCAACAAGACTCCTGGTTCTGCGGTGTTGTCGTTACCAGCGGCAGCGGCTCGCCCCGCGCAGGCGTTTACGCCAACTACACTGACGAGGAAATGTGCACAGTGCGCGCTTTGGAGCAAATCAAAGCCGCACACGTCGGCGATTTCGGTGCTCAGATATTGCTCGATTACCCCAGTAGCGCGATCAAAGATGGCGCGGACAAACAGCCGGTAGAAGACTTGACCGACATCATCAAGGCTACCAATGCCCACACCATTTACACGCACAATCTCGCGGACAAACACGACACACACATCGGCGTAACACTCAAAGTTATCGAGGCTATTCGCAGCGTGCCGGAGTCCGCACGGCCCAAGCGCTTGCTTGGCTGCGAAGTCTGGCGCGATCTCGATTGGCTGTTGGACGATGAGAAAGTCGCGATGGACTGCTCGGCGCACGAAAACTTGCAGGCCGCGCTCGTCGGCGTGTTCGATTCACAGATCGCCGGGGGAAAGCGGTATGACCTCGCAACGCTTGGCCGCCGTCGCGCCCACGCCACGTATTCCGCATCACACGCCACCGATGAAACCACGGGCCTGACCTACGCCATGGACCTCACGCCTTTGGTTACCGACACGGCGTTGGACCCAGCCGCGTTTACACAGGCACACATCGATCGCTTTCGAGAAGACGTCGCGGCACGCATCGCGCGTGCGCAGTAAATCGTGATCGCACGCGCCGCGCTTACATTAGCCATACTGCTTGCCGTCGGTTGTGAAGGACCGGGCAATACGCCACCAGCGCAACACGGTCTCATCTCGTTCTCACCGAACATCACCGAAACCGTATTCGCGCTCGGACAAGGCGATCGCATAGTCGCCGTAAGTTCCTTTTGCGATTTTCCTGCGCAAGCCAAAACACTCCCCAACGCAGGAGATTATTTGTCGCCGAACTTCGAGAAAATCGCGCTGCTCGCACCTGAAATGATGTTGCTAGCAGGCGAACACGATAAAGTCGCCACCTTCGCCAAGATGAACGGCATCCGCACTGTGAACGCGCACATGGACAACCTCGCGACAATCGAAAGTGGCATCGGCATTGTGGCCAAAGCCCTTGGCGTACCGGATCGAGGGATGACATTGTGGCAACAGGTGGATTCGGAACTACAAGCGGTGCGAGACCAAGTCGCTGGAAAGCCTAAACCAAAAGTTTTGGTTCTCACATTTCGAACCGATCATGATCTCAACACACTCTTCACCGTCGGTGGCGAATCGTTTGTTTCCGAGATGGTCGAAGTCGCCGGCGGCCAGAACATCTTCGCCGATTCAGACACTACCTATTTCGAGGCCTCGAAAGAAAGCGTAGTCATTCTCGCGCCTGATGTCGTGATTGAATTCCACGCGGGCCAATCGCTCACCGAAGACGAGATCGAGGCATACCGATCGGATTGGGCAGCACTTGATTCACTACCCGCCGTTCGCAACGGCCGGATTCACCTCTTCACCGAATCGTACGGGCTACGCCCCGGACCACGCGTCGCCTTGATCGCCGAACAATTCGCTGCGTGGATTCACCCATGATCAATCGACTCGGCGCCGATCGCGTTGCATTCGCCTACGACCCCGATCGTCCTGTCCTGCGCGACACGTCGATCGAAATCGATCCGGGCGATTTCACCGGCATCGTCGGGCCCAACGGCTCGGGCAAGAGCACGCTCCTGCGTCTCCTCGGCGGTCTGCTTAAGCCTTTTGAGGGCAATGTTCTACTTGACGGAGACGACATCGCACGAATTGGCCATCGACTGCGCGCACAACGCGTCGCATTCTTACCCCAAGCCGTACAGCCCACCTTCTCACTCACGGTGTTTGAGACGGTTTGTTTGGGGCGTCATCCCCATCTCGGCGCGCTCGGCGCGCTTACCCCGCACGATCGCGAAGTCGCCGAACAATGCCTCCAGGCGGCAGACTGCGTCGACTTGCGCCGCCGAGAATTCATGACCTTATCGGGAGGCGAACGACAACGCGTGTTGTTGGCCAGCATTCTCGCACAAGAACCCGCATTGCTCTTGCTCGACGAACCGACGTCGGCTCTGGATGTTCATCATCAAGTGGAAATATTCGATCTGCTTCGGCGGCTGTCGGAAGATGACTACGGCGTATGCGTCGTCACCCATGATCTCAACCTAGCCGCGCGATTTTGTAAGAATGTACTGCTGCTGTCGAGCGATTCACCCGAGCCCGTTTCGCAAGGTGCGCCGAAGAACGTGTTCACGGCGGATGTATTGTCGAAAGCGTATGGCGCACCAATTCAAGTGGTCGATCATCCACTCGAGGATGCGCCACTGATCAGCGCATCGCCGCACGGAGATCAGTCCGAATGAAACGCGGGGCACCGATCCTGATCATCGCGATAACGCTCGCACTCGCTGCGGCGAGTTTATTGACCGGCACCGAATCCATTAGCGTCACGCGAGCGTGGGACGAATGGCGATCCGGCGCGGAAGTCGCGCCCAACTGGCACATCCTCTCCCAACAACGATTTCCCAGAACATTATTGGCGTTACTCGCAGGCGCGGGACTCGCGCTGGCCGGATGTTCGTTTCAAGCGCTACTCCGCAACCCGCTCGCAACCCCTTACACTCTCGGTATCGCGAGTTGGGGCGCGTTCGGCGCGTGGGTGGCGACCATCGTCGTACAGACTGCGGCGCAATCAACCCGCGGATCGCTCCGCACCTTGATCCTACACTCAGACGTACTCGGTTTCTCATTCGTGCAAGTCACCGCGTTCACCTTCTGTCTCTTCAACGTCGGTTTCATCTACTACCTCGCAAGCCAGCGCGAACGCCTATCCCCCGCCGTACTCCTACTCGCCGGCGTCACGATGGGCATGTTCGCCAACGCCGGCATCATGCTCATGCGTTTCTTCGCACTCCCGAGCCAACTCGTCAACATGGATCGCTGGCTCATGGGCGGCGTCGATCTCCTCGGCGCGGAACCCGTCATTACCCTACTCATTGGCGTCATCCCCTGCGCGATCGTGCTTTTGTTCCACGCCGGCCAATTCGATCAATTAGGCTTTGGCACCGAACTCGCCACAGGGCGCGGCGTCAACGTCCGCAGACTCCAAGCGATCACCTTCCTCACTTGCTCACTCATGACCGCCGTCATCGTCTCCAAAGTCGGTCCGATAGGCTTCGTCGGCCTCATCGTCCCCCACGCTGTCCGCAGTCTCACCGGTTCACGCCACCGCATCCTCATGCCCCTTAGCATGGCCGCAGGCGGCGCCTTCCTCTGCTTCTGCGATATCGCCGCACGCCAACTTTTCGATGCCGAAATCCCTATCGGCATCATTACCGCCGTGTTAGGTGGACCGTTTTTTCTGGTGTTACTCGTCCGGCGACGGTTTACGGATTGGGATTGACAATCATCGGAAAGAGTCAGGTGTCTGCGGTTGACAAGAAGTCCCACCGCTCGTCAAGATGAATCTGCGGTCGATCCAGTATGTACTAATCGATGATGCGTCATCTCATCGGACGGTGTGAGGCCCTCTCCATGAAGACTCGAAGCGATATCAGGAAGCATGCGGTTTCCAGCTGGGACAATCTCCGTGATCGCGCACCGGTGCATGCGCTGGTGGGAAATACCGATCTCGTGGTAATCCGATATGACGATCAAGTTTCAGTACTTTATGGTCGGTGTCAGCATCGTGGCGTGTTGATGGCGGACGGGTGCGTGACGGGCGAAAACATCGTCTGTGGCGTCCACGGCTGGGATTACCGCCTCGACAACGGCGTCAGCGAATACAACAACGCGGAGAAACTCCACAAGTTCGAGGCGTGGATCGAGGATGGACAGGTCTACGTCGATTCCCAAGAAATCTCAAACTGGGAAATCGATCATCCGCAACCATACAATCGCAACAACTATCTGGGCGAATACGACGACGTACACGGCACGTCGGAAGAACCACACACACAATACATTCAGAGTCTGGCCAAGAACGGATTGACCAAGACCGGCAAGCACGGCCCATCAGCGGCCATGGGGGTACCCGGCCCAAGCTTACCCCAATGGGACGATTTGCAGATTGTTACCGGACAACTTGCTCGCCTTCCCCAACTTGACGATCAATCCGTAGGAACGGAATTCGTGATTGGACCCAACGCGGAAAAGCCTCTGCAATTGGACATCCCATTGTTCGTTTCCGACATGAGTTTCGGCGCGCTCTCCGAAGAGGCCAAAGTGGCCCTCGCCAAAGGCGCGGAGCTGTCCGGTACAGGCATATGCTCCGGGGAGGGCGGCATGTTGCCCGAAGAACAATCCGCCAACAATCGTTATTTCTATGAACTGGCTTCCGCGCGTTTCGGGTTCAAGATGGATATCCTGAAAAAGGTACAAGCCTTTCATTTCAAAGGCGGACAAGGCGCGAAGACCGGCACAGGGGGCCATTTACCCGGGTCGAAAGTAATGGGCAAGATTGCTGAAGTGCGCGGCCTAAACCCAGGCGAGTCCGCCATCTCGCCCGCACGGTTTCCGGATTGGGATACGCTGGACGATATAAGAGCGTTTGCGGATGAAGTTCGGGAGCATACCGGCGGCATTCCAATTGGATACAAACTTTCTGCGCAAGACATCGAGTCGGACCTGGATGCAGCCCTCGAAGTGGGCGTCGACTACATTATTCTAGACGGCCGCGGCGGAGGTACGGGTTCCGCACCAACAATTTTCCGCGACAATATTTCGGTGCCGACGATTCCCGCCTTGGCACGCGCGCGCAAGCATCTTCACGACTGCGGCCGCGAGGACGTAACCCTCATTATCACCGGGGGCCTACGGACGCCTGCCGATTTCGCCAAGGCCCTTGCCCTCGGCGCAGACGGAATTGCCGTTTCAAACGCTGCACTTCAGGCCATTGGCTGCCTCGCGATGCGCGCCTGCAACACCAACAATTGCCCTGTCGGTATCGCGACCCAAAAAGATCATTTGAGGGCGCGATTGATTATCGAGGAATCCGCGGCCCGCCTGCAACGCTTTTTCGACGCGTCCGTACAACTGATGACTGTGTTGGCTCGAGCCTGCGGCCATACTCATCTCAGCCAATTCAACGTCAGTGACCTAACAACAATCAATCGCGATATGGCTTATCTCAGCGGCGTCAAATACGCCGGTGTTGTTCCACTGTAGATTCCACAAAACTACAAGGAGAAAAATTAGCATGCACCCACAACACACACCGGGCTTAAACGGATTTGACCCAGTTTCGTATTTCAAAGGCGGCCCGGAGCAGGGCGACCCCGCGCTCAGTTCTGAACACGACGGAATGACATACTATTTTTCGAGTGAAGAAAATCAGGCTACATTTGACGGTGCTCCCGCGAAGTACGCGCCGCAATACGGTGGATTCTGCGCGACCGCAATGTCAGAGGGAAAGGTGTTTGGCGCGGATCCCACCAACTACAAAATCACTGACGATCGTCTCTTCGTTTTTTACCGCGGCGTTGGTGGCGATACGCTACCCCAATGGAATGAAAACGAAGGTGAACGGTTGCCCGCAGCAGACAAACACTGGAAAGATGAGAGCTATATCACGCACGGCTAATGCCGAAGGCGATTCGAAAAATGGCTGAAAACACTTCGCTCACTTGGCATAGAGTCGCGTCCCACGATGATCTCCCCGAAGGCCGTGTCATGACAGTCACGGTCGAGAATCAGTCGTTCTGCGTTACGCATTATGATGGACAATACAGCGTCCTCGACAATCGATGCCCGCATCAAGGCGGGCCGCTGGGAGAGGGCTCTATCGAAAACGGACTACTACGGTGCCCCTGGCATGGTTGGGATTATTGTCCGCTAACCGGGAACGCGCCGGGCTTTGACGACGGCGTAGAAGTGTTTCCAACGGAAATTCGAGACGATGGCGTCTACGTCGGACTTGAGACGGCTCGTGCACACGTTCGTACCGTCGCCGATGTCATGGCAGAGACGATGTGTAATTGGGGCGTGCGTGATGTTTTCGGCATGGTTGGCCACTCGAACTTAGGCCTGGCCGATGCAATTCGTCGGCTTGAGGGCGATGGTCGATTACGTTTCTTCGGCGTGCGCCACGAGGGCGCCGCTGCATTTGCGTGCTCCGCGTACGGCAAACTCACGGGAAAGCCCGCCGCGTGTTTCACGATCGCCGGGCCGGGCGCCACCAATTTGATGACGGGCCTCTGGGACGCAAACGTTGATCGCGCCCCACTCCTCGCATTGACCGGTCAGGTCGACACGCAGGTTCTGGGCCCAGGCGCTTTTCAAGAGGTTGATCTCGCCAGTGCATTCAAGCCCGTAGCCGCGTGGAGCCAAACGGTATTGCACAGCAGTCGTCATGCCGAATTGATGAACCTAGCGTGCAAAAACGCAATCCTAAAACGCGATGTAGCGCATCTCATCTTCCCGGACGAAGTACAGGTGTTGGAAGTCGATCACGCTAAAAAGCCGGGTAAACCGGATGGGCGTATGCCCGACCTGAATATTCGCCCCCCCGAAGCAGCGGTAACAAGTGCGCTGGAGCTGATTCGAAACGCGAAGAGACCCGTAATCATCGTCGGTCATGGCGCCCTCGACAGCATGGAACCCATCATTGAATTTGCCGAACGAATCAACGCGCCCGTCGTCACGACCTTCAAAGGCAAAGGCCTAATCTCGGATGAGCATCGCTTAGCGGCGGGGGTATTGGGACGTAGCGGCACGCCCATCGCCAGCTATTTCATGAACGAGTCCGACATCCTCATTGTCTTCGGCGCGTCCTTTTCAAACCATACTGGCATCACGCCGAAGCGTCCTACCATTCAAGTCGATTTTGATCCCATGGCATTGGGAAAATTTCACCCAGTTGCTGTACCCGTTCTCGGCGAAATCGGAGTCACCGCGCGCATCTTTGTCGATGAACTGAGCGAAGTGAACTCGGTTGATCAAACCAGCGAAGTCGCTGACCGGTGGAGAATTTGGCGCGAAGAAAAGAAGAGTCGTGAACAAGACGACCAAGGAAAAGGCATCAACTCGGCGTCGGTGTTTGCTACGCTCACGGACTTAGTGCCGGCGAATGCAGTCATCTCCGTCGATGTCGGCAACAATACCTACTCGTTTGGACGCTACTTCGAATGCAAACAGCAATCCGTATTGATGTCAGGCTACCTCGGCTCAATTGGATTCGGATACCCTGCCGCGATGGGCGCCTGGGCCGCCGCTGGCCACGACCGGCCCATCTTCGCCATCACCGGAGACGGTGGATTCGGTCAATACATGGGCGAGCTGCTCACTGCTGTGAAATACGGAATGAACATCAAACACATTCTGCTCAACAATGGCGAACTCGGCAAAATCTCGAAGGAGCAACGTGCAGGCATGTGGCCGGTATGGCAAACCGATCTTCACAATCCCAATTTCGCCGAATTTGCCAACGACTGTGGCGCCATGGGACAACGCGTTACAAGCAAGAGTGCGTTGGTTCCCGCAATTGAGAAAGCGCTTGCATGCGACACGCCGTCATTGGTAGAAATTCTGACCGATCCGGCTCTGGTTTAGAGCCACGATAAAGCCAATTCGATATTAGATTAACGACTCCAACTCATCGACCAGTCCCGCGAAATGCTGCATCGCTACATCGACCGGTTCCGATTTCGACATGTCGACACCTGCGTCTCGCAGCAATTCGAGCGGGAATTTCGATCCGCCGCTCTTGAGGAAATTGAGATATCGATCGCGCTCTTTCGCTCCACCTTCGAGCACCATCTTCGACAACGCGATCGCCGCCGACATGCCGGTCGCATATTTATAGACATAGAATGCGCTATAAAAATGAGGAATGCGAAGACTTTCTAATTCGAGTACATCATCGATAACGAATTTCGGTCCGAAGTACGCTTCCAGCAACCCGCGATAATCGCTGCGGAATCGTTCGAGCGTGAGCGGCTCACCCGCTTCTGCCGCGTCGTGGATGATCTTTTCGAATTCGGCAAACATCGTTTGCCGGACAATTGTGCCGCGCAGGTCGTCGATCTGTTTGTTGATCAGGAAGGCCCGCATAGTCTTATTCTTCGCTCTATCAAACAAGTGCTTGAACAACAGCAACTCATTAAATGTCGACGCCACTTCCGCAACAAAAATCGTGTAGTCATAATATTGATACGGTTGATTACGCGCGCTGTGATACGTGTGCATCGAATGGCCCGCTTCATGCGCGAGCGTGAACATGCTGTCCATGCCTTCGGCCTGGTAATTCATCAACATGTACGGCGGCCCAACATAACCGCCCGCGGAAAACGCGCCACTTCGTTTCCCCTGATTTTCATACCGATCCACCCAACGGCCATCGAGTCCCTTCTTTAACGCCTTACAGTACGGCGCGCCCAACGGTTCGAAGGCTTCAATGATGGTGTCCGCCGCTTTTTGATACGGATACTTCGGCCGTGGCATTTCCACGATTGGCACATACGTGTCATAGAAATGCAGATCCTTAACATTCAGCGCCTTTCGCCGTACATCGAGATACCGGTGTACCGTCCCCAAGTGGCTGTGAACGGTATCAATGAGATTCGTGTACACCGATACCGGAACATCATCCGAGAACAACGCGCCCTCCAACGCCGAGGGATAATTCCGCACGCGTGCCTGATATACGTCCTGCAACACCGAAGAACTCAACGTGGCGGACAAACTGTTCGCATGCGCTTCATACGCTGCGTAATACTGTTCACTCGCCTTCTTCCGAAGACTCCGTTTCGATGACTCCAAGAATACGCGATACGAGCCATTGGTCAGTTCTGTCTCCACGCCGTTCTCATCTTTCAATGTGCCGAACTTCATATCGGCATCATGCAACTGATCGAATACCTTGCGCGCCGTGCCCGACACTTCCCCCTGCATCGCCAACAACCGTTCTTCTTTCTTCGATAGAATATGCGGCCGGTATCGCAACAATTTTTCAAGCCCGTACCGGTAATCCTTCAGCAACGGCGACTTCAACATCCTGTCCAACTTCGCTCTTGGAATGGACCGAATTTCCGGTGCAATGAAACTGGTTGCTTCCTGCACCCGCGTCGCCAAATTCATAAACTGTCCGACCATCCCTTGATACGTGCTGTTGGCTACGTCTTCCGCCGACTTGAGAAACGCGTAGTAACTCAGCCGCTCCGCAAGCTGATCGAGCTCTTTCTCCGTGTCGCAACACGCCCGCATCGTCTTCGCCGACGACCCGAGTTTGCCGCGATATTTATCAAACGCCGTGACGCCTTTTTCCAACTCTGCGAACGCGCGTTTCCACGCAGCATCACTTTTATACAGCGGTTTAAGATCCCACGTGTCCGCGGCACTGACTTGCGATCGGGATGGATTACGTTTGGTCTTGGGCATGAATATTCCTTGTTGGCAGACGAGTAGCGTCAAATGACGCCGGGAAAACGACTAGTATAAGGATTGAACGCGGCAGCGCAACTTGCCGAAAGTGGCGACGACTAGTTTCGGCGGAACCAATCGCGGAAACGGCGCTTCTTTGGTGGTTTCTTCGGGGCGACTTTAGGCGCTGCTGCCGGTTGCGCCGTGGGGTCAACCGTGACCGGCCGTGGCGCCACGATTTCCGATTCGCCCGGCGACG
>Ga0315336_1005616_pt1 | contig 13558 bp, 6 predicted proteins | sample ASW5metaG_FD_204512 | JGI IMG/M metagenome (GOLD analysis project Ga0315336, IMG submission 204512) | Ammonia-oxidizing marine archaeal communities from Monterey Bay, California, United States - ASW #5 | ecosystem: Environmental > Aquatic > Marine > Intertidal zone | place: USA: California...
CGTAGTGGGTGGGCGGGTCGGGAGACCCGCCCACAGCAGAGCCTTAGTCCTCGTGCTCCGCCTCATGCTCGTGTTCGTGCTCATCCTCTTCTTCGTTCTCGTGTTCGTGCGCTTCGTCGTGTTCGTTGTGCTCCTTCTCCGCGTGCTCGTGGATTTCCCTTTCGAGCTCCCTTCTCTTCTCCCGGAGCTCAGTTTCCAACCGGTGTCTGAGCTCTCGAAGCGCTCGTTCCTTTTCCCTCTGTTCTTCAAGAAAGCGCCGTTCGTGCTCGTGGACGGCTTCTTCTCCTTCCCGTTGCGCCGCCCGCACCTCGCGTTCGACTCTCTCGAGCTCTTCCGCTTCCCGGCGCTCGGCTTCCTCGCGCTCCTCTCCTTCAGGGTTGTTTTCTCGCTCTTTCCGCTCTTTTTCGATTCTGCGCTCGAGTTTCCGGAGCTCCTTCTCTCTTTGTCTCTGCTCTTTTTCGATTCGGTGCCTCAGCTTCCGGAGCTCCTTTTCTCTCTGCCTCTGCTCTTCTTCCGCCTCCCGCTGGAACGACTCGACCCGCTCGTGCGCCCCGCGCTCGAACTTTTCGAGCTCGTGTGCTCTTCTCTCCGCAAGCTTGTCTCTCCGCCGGTGTCGGCGCTCATGCCTCTCTCCTAGCGCCCTTCTGACGAGACCGCGTAGCTCATGCACTTCTCTTTGGAGGCGACGGATCTCTGTCCAGATCCCGGGGGACCGCAAATGGGCTCGTGGGGGATCTTGACTGAAATCCCAGATCTGGACATCACGATCGAAGCGAGGGCCTGACGGCCGTTCGTCCCGGGTTCCCACGCGCAGTTGTCTTTCAATCTCGCGCTCCTTCCTGTCGGCCGTTCGCCACAGCTTTTTCGCTTTCTCGGTGGCACCGTGCCGGTGGGCGCGCAGCGCCTTTTTGCGGAGGTCTGCCACCCGATCGATGGTCCGTTCGATATCTTCTCCCGGAGGATGGGGCAGCTCGCTCTCCAGGTGGTGCAGCCGTTCCCGAAGCTGCCGCACCTCGTTCTCGATGTCCTTCTGGGATCTTTCCTGTGCCTCTGCGCTGCCTGATACCACCAGCACCGCCAGAATGACGGCAAGACTGATCGTTGCTTTCATGTTCGGAGCTCCTTCCGTATTCGGTTCAGATACCAATCTGCCGTTCCAGCTCCTCAAGAGCTCGGAGGCAGGCACTCAATCTCTTTCTGATGATTCTCCGTTCCGCCTCACGCTCCGGCGGGATGTTCTCTGTCTGCCCGTCGATTTCCGCAAAATCGTCCCGCAATTCATCAATGGCATGCTCGATGGAACGCCGAACTGCGGACGAGTCCTCCGCCGGGAGTCGAGAGGCTCCGGCGGGGACCTCTGTCTCCTGCGCCCCGGGCGCGCGTTCCCTCATGGCTGCGCCCCCCTGCGAAAGCCACTCTCGAACGTGATCGGGAGGGCTCCACAGAACGAGCCCCACAGCGAGAACTCCACCGGCTGCGAGCCCGAGAGCCGCAAACCACTTGCGGCTCTGGCGGCGCCTTACTGACGCCGTACGCGTCCGCGCAGAGGCCAGAACTCTCTGCCGCACGGCCACGGAGGGCTCTTCACACTTCAGTCCTTCGAGGATGTTTTGCTGGGGTTCTCTTTCAGACATCTCTTTCAGGCATCGTTGCTCCAGCCCCTCGCGAGCATCAAGCTTCGCAGCTTCTCCATTGCGTAACGGTAGCGAGACACAACGGTGTTTTCCGGCGAGCCTACCAGCTCGCCAATTTCTACGAAGGTCAAGCCCACCAGCTCCTTGAGAACAACCGCTTCGCGCTGTGCCTCTGGAAGCCTGTGCAGGACCTGGCTCAACTCTTCAAGGTCCGGAGAGTCATCTCCGTAGTCCTCCGTCCCTGTACAAATTCTTCTGAAAAAGGGGTCCGTGTGGCGGTTTCTCAGGGCGAGGCGGGAGCGCTTTTCGCGACGCAGCCAATCGAGCGCCAGGTTGCGCGCGGTCGTGAACAGAAACGGTCTCATATCGGGCCGCAGCTCGAGAGCTTCGGCCCGCGGGATGAGTTTCAGAAACGTATCCTGGAGAAGCTCTTCCGCCACTTCTCGAAAATGGACCAGCGACAGAAGGTACACATACAAAGCCTTCGTGTGACGGTCGAAAAAGGCTGCGAACGCCTCCTCCGAGCCTCCCAGATAAGCAACTAGCAAATCGCGATCGCTGGCCATGGTCCGCGTTGTCAAAGCCCACGTTCATTGTAAACAACGTTTGACCGGCGGGAATCCTTTTAAAGAATTATCCCGCTACCCGCTGGACCAGCCTCCCCAGAGTTTCGGCGACCACGAAAAGTCCGCTGGGAGTGAGAGGTTCTCGGATGCGAGCCGTCTCGAGGATTCTCGAAACGGCGCTCCTTTCAACGAGGTTCAGCGGTAGGAAGGTCTCCGAAACGGCGAGGTTCTGGAGGATCTTGCCCGCGAGTTCGCGCCGGCTTTCGTGGGCCGATTCCATGAGCGACGTGCAAGTCTGGATATCTTCGTCCGTGATTCTCACGATCCGCCGAGCCTCCTCCTCGAGTCTGTCGGTGAGGAGATAGGCTCCTGCTTCTTTCCAGCTGACCGCAGCGGGTGCGAACGCTACTCCTGCCCCTTCGGCGAGATCGGCGATGTCCATCCGCTCCGGTAGGCACTCCGTACGGGAAAGGTGCTGGAGAATCTCTTCGGGCAGGGCCAATCTTTTCAGCTCCGGGGACAGATCTTTTCCGAGGGTCCGTCCCGTCCGGTAGCGGGTCATCATCGCATCGATCTCAAAGACGTCATCCAGGTCAACGCTCGACCGGGCGGTGAGTCGGCGCCGCAACACACCACGAATGATCACTCCCAGCGCGACTTGAAAGCGCTCCAGCCCACTGTAAAAAGCGTCGATGTCAGCGAACCCTTCGGCGTACAGACGATCCATGGCGTGGAAAAAGGTGTCGGCATCGGCCAGGGCAATTGCGATCACGAACGCGCGCAACATTTCGTCAAAGGTAAAGCCCTTCCGCCGCGCCAGACCATGAAAGAAGGAAACGCCCATGGCGTTGATACAAGAATTCACCACCGCGCTGGCAATGATCTCTCGCCGCAACGCATGATCCTTGATGTCGGGCGCGAAGCGTGAGGAAACCTCGGGCGGAAAATAGTCGGTGAGAAATCTTTCCAGATTCGGGTCGTCCGGTAGATCGGTAGCGAGGACCTTCGCGTACGCGTCAATCTTGGCATAGGCCAGAAGCACGGCAAGCTGCGGGCGAGTCAGGCTTGTGCCCGATTCGCGCAGGCGCAAGAGGTCTCCTTCGTTCGGAATGCTCTCGACGGATCTTTTGAGGATACCTGTCGTCGAAAGCTCCTCGATGAGAAACCTGTGCTCCTCGAGAGCGAGAGAGCCCCTTCGCTCCTCGAGGGTCAGAACGCAGCACTGGAGGTTGTTGTCGCGAAGCGCCTGTTGGCAGACGGGGCCGGCAATCCCGCGCAGTATTTCGTCACGCTCGGTTCTCGTGATGGCCCCGCGATGGAGGGTACGTTCGAGAAGAATCTTCAGGTTGACCTCGTGATCCGAGAGGTCCACGCCAGCCGAATTGTCGATGAAATCCGTGTTGATGCGCCCGCCGGCCCGCGCGCACTCGACGCGACCGTGCTGGGTGACGCCGAGGTTGCCGCCCTCGACGACGATCCTCGCCTGGAGATCTGCTGCGTCTACCCGTACCGCGTCGTTAGCAGGGTCTCCCACATCCTGATGCGACTCCGAACGGGCCTTGACATAGGTACCGATCCCGCCGTTGAAGAGAAGGTCCACCGGCATGCGCAGGACCGCCTGGATCAGCTCATTACCGTTCACTTTCCCCGCCGGGATCCCGAGCATATTTCTCGCTTGCGGTGAGAGACGGACCGATTTCGCATCACGACGGTAGACCCCGCCTCCCTTGCTCAGCTTGCCCGGGTCATAGTCGGTCCAGGAGGATCTGGGCAGCAGGAAGAGCCGGCGGCGTTCCTCGAAGGATGCCTTCGGATCGGGATCGGGATCGAGAAACACGTGGACGTGATCGAACGCGGCGAGAAGGCGGATGTTCTCCGAACAGATCATCCCGTTTCCGAAAACGTCGCCGCTCATGTCCCCGACACCCGTCACTGTAAAGGTCTCCTTGTCGGGGTCGACACCCAGCTCACGGAAATGGCGCCAGGCGCACTCCCAGGCTCCACGGGCCGTGATGCCTTCCTTTTTATGGTCGTAACCGGTGGAACCTCCCGAAGCGAACGCGTCCCCGAGCCAGAAGGAGCGCTCGGTGGCTATGGTGTTCGCGACATCGGAAAACGCGGCGGTTCCGCGGTCGGCTGCGACGACCAGGTACGGATCCTTCTCATCATGGACCAGGACCCCCTCCGGGTGAACGACCTGGGCACCGGAGACGTTGTCCGTCACATCCAGGAGCGCCCGGATGAAGACCTCATACTGCTTGCGAATCTCCCCCGACGGGGCAGAGCCGGACGGCGCCTGCTTGAGAATAAAACCCCCTTTGGCCCCGACGGGTACAATCAGCGCGTTCTTCGTCCGCTGGGCCTTCATGAGCCCGAGGATCTCCATGCGGTAGTCATCCACGCGGCTCGACCAGCGAAGACCGCCGCGCGCGACCTTGCCACCGCGCAGGTGAAGGCCTTCGACCGCCGCGTTGTGAACGAAGATCTCGTAGAGCGGTCGGGGGTCCGGCATCTTGGGCACGTCCGCGCAGCGGAACTTGATGGCCAGGGAGGAAGCCGGATTTCCCTGCCCGTCCCGACGGAAGTAATTCGTACGTACACTCGCCAGGACGAGGTGCTCGAAGAAGCCGAGAATCTCGTCCTCGATGATCCCCTGGACCTGATCGAGGATCTCACTGAACTCGGAACGCGCGTTTTCCTCGAGCTTCTGACGCTCCCCGGTACTCCGGTGCGGGTCGAAGCGAGCCTCGAACAGTTTTACGAGAGATGCTGCTGCCTTCGGGTTGTCATTCAACGCCGCATTGGTGGTTCGTTGCTTCCAGGGTTGACCCAGCTGGTGGAGGTACGAGTCGTAGGCGCGGAGGACCTCCACCTGACGGCGGTCGAGGCCTGCGCTTGCCACGAGCCGGTTGAAGGAATCGTTCTCGACCTCTCTGGCGAGGACGCCGAGTATCGTATCTTCGACGTTCTCGGAGATTTTTCCGGTGGAGAGTGGCGAACCGTTGGCGCCGAGGCAGCGGAAGGAGTGCAGAAAGACCACCGACTCGGCCGCGGATTCTCCAGGCGAACCCGGCGTCGCGTCCGCCTGGACCGCCTCCTCCGGTACCGAGGGCGCGATTCGGTATGTTTGTTCGTCGAGGACGTGGAGTCCGAGACCGTTGAGGACCGGCATGAGGGTTGAAAGCGCGAAGGGCTCATGGCACCTGTAGATTCGGAGGACGCTGACGTCGCGACCGTCCTGGAGCTGTCCTTGCGCGACGGACGCTTCGCACCTCTTTTCGCGCAGGGCGCGGTCCGCGTGATGGACGTCCGCTACGGCCTCGGCCGGGCTCTTTACCGCCAGATACCCGGCAGAAAAAGCATTCGCGTAGCGCTCCCCGAGCCGGGCGGCTTCCTCGGCGCCGAACTCTCTGTCGAGCTCTTCCCGAAGCCGCTCGTCCCACGCTCTCACCAGCAGAGAGACCTTGGCTTCGAGCCCATCGAGGTGCGTGCTGGGCAGCACTCCCGGCCGCGTCGCGAAGTAGAAATGGAGCCGGGCCATTGGCTCGTCCGTCAACGCCAGCCGGTAGTTCACGAAAGTGCCCTGGAATTCCTCCGCGAGCAGGTTCTGGATCGCGACCCTGAGATGCACGTTGAACCTCTCCCGCGGAAGGAGAACCATGACGGACACTCCCCGCTCGAGGAAGTCAGGGCGATAGGAGACCCGAACGTCTCTGCGTCGGGACGCCGACATGATCGAGAAGATCATCTCGGCTATGCCGTGGGTGTCGGTGACAAAAAGCTCGTATTTAGGAAGGGAGGTGAAGACCGAGAAGATCTCGCCGTGGTCGTGGGATCCAGGGACCACATTCGCCTCCTCGAGGATTTCCTCGAGCTTCTTGCGGAGAATGGGGATCGTTGACGGGAGATCATTGTAGGCGCGAGCCGTGAAGAGGCCCAGGAATCGGTCTTCACCCGTGACCTTGCCGTCCACGTCCAGCCTCTTGATACCCACGTAGTCCATGCGCGTGCGACGCGACACGCGGCTCTCTGAGTTGGCTTTGTGTACGAGGACGAGTCGTGGGGTGAGTATCCTTTCCCTGAGGTCCGGAGGGAGGGAAGAGAGAAGCCTCGGCTGCGCGAAGGACGAGCGGCTTTCGTCCCGGAGGACACCCAGGCCGCTCTGATGGTGGACTTCCAGGACAGCATCAGTGCCAGTCCCGCGGACGTGGTAGCCGCGGTAGCCCAGAAAGACGAAGTTGGCTTTTTGGAGCCAGTCGAGAAAATCGGTTGCCTCTTTGATATCACCACGTTCCGAAGGCTTGCAGTCCTCGAGACGCTTGCATACGCGGCCTCTGACTCCGCGGAGTCTTTCGAGCATCGGGCCGAAGTCTTCGACCACGAGACACGCCTCGTCGAGAACCTCCTGGGCCTCTCGGGCGAGGTCGGCTCGAGCAGATTTTGTCAGACGAGCCGAGAGTTCCAGATGCACGAGGGACACGAGCTCGGCGCCGTCTCGAGGCGGGCTCACCGATGTCACATGACCCCGAGCGTCGCGATCGACGGCAACGATCGGATGGAGAACCTCGCACGGCTCGTAACCTCGGGCGCGCAAGAGCTCTAGAAGACTGTCGAGGAGGAAAGGTCCGTCCGGGCCGACGGTTTCGAGCGCGAGGCGTTCGGGGGACTTTCTGCCGTCCGTACCGCACGTGTCCCCACCGTATGTGGGTTGCACGCGAACCCGAAAACCGTCGAGGGGTTTTTCGAGGAACTCAAAGAGGCGCGCCGCATGAGCGACCAGCTCGTCTGCCCGCGCCTGCGAAAGCTGCGCTGGTGGCGTGCGAGCATGGAGCAGCTTGAGGAGGGCTGCCACGCATTCGCCGCGCGGGGGCGGCAAGCCTTCCCGGGCCTCATCGGCGAGCCGTTCGAGAACGCTCAGCGAGGAGGATTCGGCGCGCGCTGGTTCTTGACGGGTCTTTGTTTGTTCAATCATCGCCTGGCCTCTGCATCTTTCTCACACTATTGTGGGATGATTGCCATGAAAGCGAAGCGCGTGCTCTCATGAAGCTTACCAGAGTCCCGGGGATTCAGCCGCGCGGAGTTCTTGACAAACGGCCGCCGGTGCCGATAATACGCGCCGTCGTTTCAGGTGTTTCCCGGAGAATACCGGGAGACCGAGAGAGGGAAGCCGGTGTAAGTAGGGGGGCTCCTTGACGGTCCGTTAAGACTGTTGGAGGGGACTCTTACCGATTCCGGCGCGGGCCCCGCCACTGTAACCGGGGACCGTCTTCCCTCCCGAGTGGATAGGCTTGAATGGTTTGATAGTCTGTCTGCCGGGACGGCCTGGCTCGTTTGCCAGGTCGTGGTCACTGGTTCGTTGGATCCGTCGGGTTTCTGAGTCCGAGCGGGTTGGCGAGCCGGGAAGACCAGGGGAGGGCGGGACGATCCGGAAGCCAGGAGACCTGCCTGAATTGTTTCCGTTTCCGCCTTCGGGGGAAGAGGGCACTGGAAGGGATCGCGATTCAGCTGGTGGACGTTCGACCGCCTCGTCGCTCCCTCCTTTTCCTTCCTTCCCCCGCTGAGGCATAGGCTCCCTTTTCGGTGAAGGAGGGAAGCATGCTTTTTCGACGTGTTTTGCGTATCGCTCTTGTGGGTTTTGTCCTCGGGTTTCTGACGCGCTCGCTGCGTGCCCAGTCGGCTGTTCCGGAGGAGGGTTTTCGTGCCGTAGACCTCTTGAGTCTTCCGGAGGCTGCCTTCCCGGGGGGGCTCGCGTATTCCCCGGAGGAACATCCCATCACCTATGACTCGGTGAGCGGGGAAATTCTGCTGCACGCTGGGGGGCCGCCCTTGAGTCTGGCTCGGTTCGATCCCCCCGTTTTCGGATCCTTTCTTGTCCTCCATCCCGATGGTGAAGCGGTCATTTTTGCCGAAAGCTCTGCGTCCAACGTCTACTCGGTGCCGCTGACGGGAGCCGGCGCCGACATGCCGATCGACAACATCACCTTTGCCTACGACCTCGTTTTCGACTCTGACGGCCACGGTCTCGTTTCCACGCCCGACCCGGTTACGGCTAACCGCAACCGCATCGTGCTCCTCGATTCTGATCCGAGCGCCGCCAACCAGGACGTTGTCACGGGGATCCCGGGTGCCTCAGGACCTCTCACCCTGGATCCTGACGGCAACTTGTATTACATCACAGCCGACTTTACGACCCCTGGCATGCAGTCGTTTCATCGCATTGCGGCGGCTGTGATTCAGGGGGCCATCGCCGGGGAGCCGGTGGATTTTGACGACGTTAGTGTGCAGCTTCTCCATGAGCTCGACGGTGCTTTTTCCCTGAGGTGGCTGGGCGGAAAGCTCCTCTTCACGGATCTCGGCTTTGTCTCCGGAACACGCGGCCTGTTTCTGATCGACCCGGACGCGAACTTCGCGATCTCCACCCTCGCCACCTTCGAGCTCCCTCCCTCGTACATAGCCGTTCGGCCCGGGACGACCGACCTGGCCGCCGGCGCTGGTCCCGAGGCGGGGTCTATCCTCGTAGCCTTTGGCAATGGGGCCGCAGTGGGCGGCGTCGTCGAGATCGCCGCAGAAACCTGGTTTGTTCGGGGAGAGTTGAACGGCGACGGTTTGGTGGATATCTCCGATGCGATCACCCTGCTCTTGCAACTTTTCGTCGATCGCAACATTCCGATCGACGTCATCGCTGCCGACATCAACCAGGACGATGGGATCGATACCTCCGACGCGATCTACTTGCTCGACTTCCTCTTCCGCGGCGGCCCCCCGATCCCAGCACCGTTTCCCGAGCCGGGCCCGGAGAGCTGAGAATCCGTCCCGTAAACGTTCCCGCTCCCGTTCCCGACGCCAGAGTTTCGGGAATGGGAGCGGGTCCTCAACGGATCGCCAGTTGTCCGTTGCTCCTCCCACCGCGGTGAGGTAGCTTACGCCTTCATGGAGGAAAGCACGCGAGCCTTTTCGCTGGACGATGTTCAATCGGCTCTCGGGAAGGCCGGTCTTTCAGGTTGGCTTTTTTACGATTTCCGTGGCCTGGATCCGGTTGCGCGGAAAATTCTCTGCCTCGACCCGGAGCACGTCGGGACCCGCCGGTGGTTTTATTTCGTGCCGGCCCAGGGTGAGCCGCGCAAGCTCGTGCACGCGATCGAGCCGGCCATGCTGGCGACGCTTCCCGGGTCCACCGAAGTGTATCTGTCCTGGCAGTCGCTGCGCAGTGGGCTCGAAGGGATCCTCACCGGGTCGGGCAGAGTCGCCATGCAGTACTCGCCGAAAAACGAGGTGCCTTACGTTTCGCGGGTGGACGGCGGAACGCTCGAGCTCGTGCGCTCCTTCGGCACCGAGGTGGTGTCGAGCGCGGACCTCGTTCAGGACTTCGATGCGACGCTGACGCTGCCTCAGCTCGAGTCGCACCACGAAGCGGCGAACCTGCTGCGGATGCTCATAGACGAAGTGTTCTTCAAGGTTGCAGAGGCGGTGCGCGCGGGGCGCAAGCTGGACGAGAGGGATGTGCTCACGATCGTGGAAAAGCGCTTGTCAGCCAACGAGCTCGTTTACGACCACCCTCCCATCGTCGCCGTCAATGCCCACGCGGCCGACCCGCACTTCGAGGTGCCCGACTCGGGCTCGGCGCCGGTCGCTCGCGGGGCTCTTCTCCTTGTCGATGTGTGGGCGAAGCAGGCCGCGCCTGGCTCGATCTACGCCGACATCACGTGGACCACCTACGTCGGCGAGACCGTTCCCGATGAGATCGTTCAAGTCTTCGAGGTCGTGCGCGACGCGCGCGATGCGACGATCGCGAAAGCTCGCGCGGCGTTTCGTGGCGGAACCCCGATACGTGGCTTCGAGCTCGACCGCGTAGCACGTGGCGTCATCGAGCAAGCGGGCTACGGGGAGTACTTCATTCACCGTACGGGCCACTCCATTCACGAGGAGGGCCACGGTAATGGCGCCAACCTGGATGACCTCGAGACGCATGACACCCGGCAGATGCTTCCCAACACCCTCTTCAGTATCGAGCCCGGCATCTACCTGCCGGGTCGCTTTGGCATCCGCAGCGAGGTCAACGGCTACCACACGGGGGATGACCTGGAAATCACCGGACCGCCTCACCAGGACAAGATCGAGGCGCTGCTGGCTAGGCCTCCAGAGGAGCGGATGACCGATGGATCCTGGTCGCTATAGTTTGCGGCTTAGAATCCGAATCCGATGGTAAACGCGAAGATCTCCTCCTTGTCCCCCGCCTCGCTGGAAAGGGCCTTTACCCAGTAAAAGGTCGCGGGCAGGGGCTGGCCGAAGGGCCTGAGTCGGACCTGGAGCCCCGCGCCCGCGCCGGTGCGGAAGCGGCCGAGCGCAACGTCCGAGAATCCGGGCTCGAGGTCGCCCCAGTTAAAAAGCGCCAAAGCTCGAAACTCCCGCCAGAAGAGAGGAAAGGAGTAGTCCACGACTCCGTGGATCATGCCCTGCCCGCCGACGGGGGTGTCGCCCTGGTGGGGCCCGAGCCGGCGGTACTCGAAGCCTGGGAAGCTACGCGGACCTCCCAGGTAATAGCGCTGGAAGAGCAGCGCGTCGTCGCCTGCGAAGTCATCCATCCAGCCGAGGTCAGCCCCTACGTGGAGCACGTGGCGGTAGTCTGGACGCCGATCAAAGAGGCCGAGGTAATAGTCCGCGGAGAGTGTGGTACGGCTGAAACTGATGTCGGATCCCGTCAGGCTGTCGGCCAGGTCGACGCGGAGGAAGGTGCGGAATCCGGTAAGGCCTGAGTAGTAGTTGCTTTCCAGGTCCTCGAAGCGTAGGCCCAGTTGAGGATAGCCAAGAAACGTTCTCCCCTTGGCGGCCACGACATCCGGAGGAGCCGTAGCGTCCAGGTTGTTGATGCTCACCAGATCGGCAACGTACGCGAGGCTTGCTGAGAGGTGATGATCACGGTCGAAAAACTTCCGCAGTCCGATGCTCCCGCGGAGGCGATCCTCATCGTAACTTTCCCGACGGTAGAGCTCAGGTCCGCCGCCGAAGAAAAGCTCGAGGTCGCTCCTGAAAAAATAGGGTTCCACGAAACGGCCTCTGTAAATCGACTCGCGGTTGCCGGGGATGACCTCGATGTCGAGTTTCTGACCCCCGCCCCTGAAGGCGCCTCTCCAGTCATTCCAGCTTCGGGGTAGGCGAAAGAGGTCGAAGTTCGGCTGGTGGAGGCTGAAGTAACCCACCCCGCCCGAGCCGCTCGACGCCCCACCGCCGACCTGGAAAAGCCCCATGAACTCCTTCTCCTTTACGGAGAAGGTAAAGTCTCTGACGTCCGCTTTGCTTCCCGCCTCGTAGCCGATTTCGACTGACTCATAATAGCCGCTCTCGAGCAAGTTGTCCGCGCTCCGCTTCACCTCCATGCCCGTGAGCGCTTTGCCCGGGATCAGGGTGACCTCGCGGCGCGCGACACGGTCTCGCGTGATCTGGTTTCCCTCGATGGTCACGGTGCCGGTTTCGTAATGGTTTTCTTCGAGGACCTTGTAGATCACCGTAATGTCGTCATCCATTCCGGAGCGCAGCTCCATCTGAATTCTCGGCGCGATGTCGGCGCGTTCCTCGTACCAGCGAACGAGGCGACGGCGGCCCTCCTCTGCGGCGTCAAGCGTGTAGAATCCTCCGGTAGGCACAGCGACTTCACGCTCCAGGAGCTTCGTCGGGAAAAGCTTTTGCCCCTCTATACGCACTGCGGCGAGCCGGTATCGCGGTCCTTCCCTGACCCGCAGGGTCACTGTGACCTCCGTCTTTTTCGTGTTGAACTCGATTCCATCAAAGCTGACCACCGCGGAGAGATAACCTAGCGACTGATAAAGGCGACGCAAGCGGTCGAGATCGTCCTCCATATCTTCGGGCACATAGTAACCCTTGGAAATGAGGCCGAAGAGCTGTCTCGGTTGCAGGCGGAGAGCGCTCAGCGCTTCGGATTTCGAGAGTCGCCTGACGCCTGACATCTTCACGTCGCTCACTGTGACTCGCGTTCCCTCGAAGACGTGGAAGGTCACGTCTACGTGGTTGCGGATGGTCGGTGTTATCTCGGCGTCCACGGTTGCGAGAAGAAATCCATCGCGATGGTAAGATTCGAGAATGCTATCGACGGCAACCGGCAAGGCCGCTTCCCCGTAGGGTTCGCCTATCTCCAATCCTGCCGCGACGAGCAAACGCTCCTGGCGGAACACGTCGTTGCCAGAGAAGCTGACCGCGCCGACGATCGTTGCTTCCCTTACTCGAATAACGACATCGACCGACCCATCGGGTCGGTCCGTGGTGCTGGGGGGGCTTACGGAGGCCAGGTATCGCCATGCGAGGAGCCTGCGAACGACATCTACGGCGCTTTCGGGGGTCCAGGGGTCTCCCGGCTCGATTCCGGCTACTCGAAGGAGTCTCTCGAGCGGAACGAACTCTCGCCCTTCGATGCGTATGGAGTGGACCCGTGGATTACCGGAGGTCTGAGTCGACTGACCGGCCGCAAGCGCGAGGGTCAATAGACCATGGACAATCGTCATTGACCGTGTCTCAATGTCGGCCTTACAATATTGGTTTTGGCCCGGTCATCAAGCCGGTCCTCAAGGAAGGCACAGTAATGACGTTGAGCTTTACGCGCAACCCCACGCGTGTCGTGAAGGTGGGAGACACGGCCATAGGCGGAGGCCATCCGATCGTGGTTCAAAGCATGACCGCCACCCATACCCAGGACATAGAGGCGACTGTCGAGCAAACGGAATCCTTGCGCAAGGCCGGTGCAGGTTTGGTCCGCGTGGCGGTTGATAACGTGAAGGACGCGGAGGGCCTGGCGGAAATCCGCAAGCGTACCCCCGCGAACCTCGTGGTCGACTTGCAGGAGAATTACCGTGTCGTTACCAGAGTGGCACCTCACGTCGACAAGGTACGATACAATCCCGGCCATCTCTATCACGTTGAAAAGAAGAAGGCTGTCGCGGACAAGGTCAAATTCATAGCCGAGACCGCCGGCGAGCATGACTGCGCGCTACGCGTGGGGGTCAATTGCGGTTCGGTGGATCCGGCCTACCGGGAGAAGTACGCGCACGATGATATCGAGGCCATGGTGCAGTGCGCTTTGGACCACGCGGAGATCCTCGACGGGATCGGTTTTACCCGCTACGTAGTTTCTCTCAAAGACTCTGACCCGCTAAAGGTGGTCCAGGCCAACGCTCGCTTTGCATCGCAGCGTCCCGATGTACCCCTCCACCTGGGTGTGACGGAGGCAGGCTTGCCCCCTGACGGCGTCATCAAGACACGTGTCGCTTTCGAACAGCTCCTTGCGAAGGGGGCGGGGGACACGATCCGTGTTTCTCTGACGCTCCCCAACCCGAGAAAGTACGAGGAAGT
>Ga0315336_1005617_pt1 | contig 13556 bp, 15 predicted proteins | sample ASW5metaG_FD_204512 | JGI IMG/M metagenome (GOLD analysis project Ga0315336, IMG submission 204512) | Ammonia-oxidizing marine archaeal communities from Monterey Bay, California, United States - ASW #5 | ecosystem: Environmental > Aquatic > Marine > Intertidal zone | place: USA: California...
GGGGCGGCGATGCGATATAAACTACATCTACCGAATCATCGTTGATCAGGCTATTCACGTCCGCTGCAGCCCGCAACCCAGCTGAGTTGGCCACTGTTTGAGCTAATCTTTCTGTGGCTAGGTCCCAAGCGACGGTAGGTTTGACCCGCGGATGATTCCAAGCCTGAGCGAGCATACGCTGTCCAATGCTACCGAGACCAATGAAGCCGATACCATGACGTTCTGTCATATATGAATTCTAACCGTGACTTACGTTGCGGCAGAATTCCAATAATTCGGGTTTGTTCTCGGAGAAACACAGAAAATTCTGGCTGTCAGGAATCTGCTGTACCGTATTTGCTCCCTAACGAGCCAGCTTCGCCACAGACAAACGTAACTAATTGATAAGATGGTGGCTATGGGTAGGATCGAACCACCAGCCCCGGCATTATGAATGCCATCACTAAGTCAGCAGTACATGTAAATCAACCACCTACGCACACGGATTCCGCACAAATGTGACTGAAAGTGGCCCAAGCTGAATGAAGTGGACTCCTGTCGGTCACATTATGGTCACACGGCAGGTGGTACCCACTTTCAAGATTTTCAATATTTACAGATATCCCACCCACACGGAGGAGGGTAAGAGAATCCCGCCGGAGCGGGTTTCCTATTATTTTTCAGCAGGTGTATTGTTTTGCACAAACCCGACTAAAACTGCTGACTCCATTCTGCCACCGCCCTGATCAACTCATCATCCATCTCCTCAAAAAAGTGATTGGCACCTTGGATTACCTGTTGACTGTACTGCGCATTATGTGTCGCAGCCTGTTTGCGGAGTTCTGCTGTTTCGAGCACACCCGGGAGATCGTCTGAACCGTAAAGATCGAGCACCGGAATTTTTATGGTTTTCAGTGAAATCGCGCTGTTGACATCGCTGTCTTTCTGCGTCGCGCCCATACCGATGGCGACAAAACCCTGGATGCCGTTGCCATTACTCGACAGGTAATAGCTCGACATCGTTGCGCCTTGGCTGTGGGCAACGATGACTAGAGTCTCGGCACCTTTCTGTTTGAGGAACTGCTCCGCCGCCTTCAGGCGAGGCGGAACCTCAGGGTACAACAGCACGTATTCTTCGAACTCGGCACCGTTACGTAATATCGGCATCTGGATCGACAGCGTATGCCAACCATGCTCCGTCATTGCTACACGGATCGGCTGTACGACCTGCTCCCAGTCGGGGTGGATACCGGTTCCATGTACAACGATCATGCCCTTCTCGGAATCATTGGTAGCCTCGGTGTAAATACCGAACACACCGCGGCCGTCAACCATGACATCGACTTCCTCGCCATCCATGATCGAATCGGCAACTTGCTCGCGCCAGCGTTGTTCTTTGCCGAGGTCGGAAGCAAAGCCAGGCGCAACCAGAGCAATACCCAGAACCAACGCGATATATTTATTGCGCATTCTCGTATTTCCTATTGCTTTCCCGAGTTACGCTGTAATTCCGCCATCCACGGGAAACGCGGCACCAGTGACGAAGGACGCCTCGTCTGACAGCAGAAACAACGCTGCGTTAGCGATTTCCTCGGGTCTGCCGGGCCGTCCCATCGGGGTCATACCGCCCCGGGTACGCACGAGCTGTTCCTTATCCATACCCTGAGTGCTCTGTTGATCCGGGCGTGCGACGAAGACCCGCAGCATTGGCGTGTCAATAGGACCCGGACAGACCGCGTTGATCCGAATGTTTTCCTTGGCATAACGCTTGGCCATGGCCTTTACCAAGCCAACGACGCCGAACTTAGCCATAGAATAGACTGGGCTAAACATCGATCCGGTAAGGCCCGAGGATGAGGCAGTGAACAACAGGCTACCGCCGCCGCGTGCCCGCAACTCCGGCAAGGCTGTCTCTGTAGTGATGAACACGGTGCGTAGATTAAGATCAACTGCCTGGGTCCAGTTCTTCATGTCAAGACCCTCCACCACCGCCGGACCTGGATGACCGACATGGTTCCAGACGAAATCCAGTCCGTTGAAATGGTTGACAGTATTGCGGACGATCCGGCGTGAGTCTTCGTCCTTTGAAAGATCCGCGGTGATTCCCAGCGCCTTGCCACCACCGCATTCGATCTCTGCAACTACTGCTGCCACCGCGTCGGCATCAATATCCACAACGCCGACCGACGCGCCTTCCTTGGCAAAGCGTATGGCACCGGCACGCCCTATACCCGATCCCGCCGCTGTAACTAACCCGATCTTGCCTCCCATTCGCATGATGTTCTCCCGATAAAGTTTGTTGATTTTGTTAGTCAGCCCGTTGACTGGTCAGCGCGATTCATAGAAAAGCTAATGCTGATCATCCCTAGCCGTTAGCAGGTTCCTTCAACTGTCATTCCCATGTATGCGAGACAAGTGGCGTTGCTACTTGCTTCCCGACTCGCGAAGCTTCTCAACAAGTGCGGCCACTTGTTCAGGCGGATTGCCCTTAATACGAGCGTTTGGACGTGTGCCGCCAAGAAACGCAATGACAAGCAAAATTTCATCCGGTTTGGGCGCGTCCGGAACTGAAATCGTCATGGCATCCATGACGTCATAATCCCAGCTATCCTCCATACCGCCGAAAATTATGTCGATTGTCCCCCCCATTGGACCAACCTTAGCGTTTCCCGGAATCAATGCTGGCCCACCGCCGGCTTGGCGGCGTATCGGCAGACCAACTCGGACATGGATCATCGCAGCACCCTGCTCCAGGTCCCCTGCGGCGCCTACAATCACACCTTTGCCGTAGGCGCAAGGTTCAATTTCTCCCAGAGCCTCCAAGGCTCGCTGGGTAAGCACCTCCCCGGCATCCACGGAGATATCAACCAACTCTGAAAAATCGTCGATGGGCGGTTTGCCAGCGAAGGGGTTTCTGATAACCCCACACGCGGCAACCCGCCGAGTGGGCGACAGGAGTTTGCGGCCGCCTTCGCTAAGAACATCATCAACGAAAATCGCAATTTTTCGCAATTCCATAATTTAGTATCTCCTTTCTTATCCAGGTCGACCGTGCCTTGCGATGAGCAATAGTAAACAGCCGGCTGCGAGCGTTGTAGTAGCGATTAGATAAAAGGCGTTGCCGTAGCCGCCACCGAACTCAACCATAGCACCGAATATTGGTGGGCCACTGACGATCCCGAAGAACAGGAAGAACTGGGCACCACCTACGGTCTCACCCACTTTATCCTCGGGCGCGAGTCGAGCAAATTCGGACATCAGCAGGCCTAGCACCCCATTAGTGCTCGCACCCAGCATGACGGCGATCAGTGCAGTGAGCCAGAATGGCCAGGTGGGTATAAATAGACTCATCGCAACGATGCTGCCGGACATCATGATCCCGAGCAGGCCCAACAATACCCAGCTGCTCAGAAAACGACCCGCGATGGCTCCCCACGCGATACGCGCCGGAATGGCTGAACCATGAATGATCGCGAAGATGCCGCCAGCGAACCCAGCTGAAAGGTCATTTATCTCTACCAGGTAGATCACCATGAATGACAGGATTGACATCTGCGCGAAGGTATAGAGATAACCTACTGTGGCGAGGGTCACAAGCGGCTTACTCTCCAAAATGAGACGCAGTGAGGTCAAGACCCCGGAGAAACTGATACGAGAGGCTGGATTTCGATCGTCGTCCAGATTGCTGCGAATAAGCTGAAGTCCAAAGAGCGTGACTAGCGGTATCGCGCTGATCGCGACAACAGCTATCCGCCAGTCGTAAAGCACCATCAACGGCGGCAACAAGAGCCCAGCCAGCATGCCACCGAGCGGCGTTCCAGTCTGCTTGACCGAGAAAACAAAAGGCTGCCATTGTGGCGGAGCGTGCCTGGCCAAAATCCTCGAACCTGCCGGGTTGAGCGGTCCCGTTCCCATGCCGAGCAGCACGGCCGCCCCGATCGCTACCGGCCAAACGGGAAGAGCACTGGCCAGCACGAGGCCGAGCACACCCACCAACAAGGCAACCTGGCAGGTCCGAATGACACCGTAACGGGCAAGAAAACTGCCGGCAATCAGACCCGACACCATACCAGTGACGTATATGACAGCCGTGTAGATACCGATACTGGTGGACTTAACACCAAGATCAACGGCAGCCTGTACCGCCACGACAGCACCGGCAAAACAACACATCGTACCAAAGGACTGAATCGCCAGCATCGTAGGCAGGGCAATGCTGATTTTTCTTTCAAACAGTGTGCGCATAACCCCTAACAAGCTTGGCCCTGGCCAATGAAATGGACTGGAGTGGACTCTTATCGGTCACATTATGGTCACACCAAATTCTGGACCACCCATTTTAGGTAGCGGTTCAATATCGATACTCCACCCAAGCACCGGTGGGAATTCTGGGCAATAAAAAGGTTGTCCTTGCGAACAGATGGTAACTAGTCGGCCATACCGTCCGGTGGATCACAGGGTTCAGTGCCTAGGTCAGCCGGAACCGAAACCTCAATCAATTCAAAGGTATCGGAGGTGGCCGTTTCATTATGGCGTAATCCACCCGGAATATAGGCCGAATCACCTTCACCGATACGAATCTCATCACCATTTTCAAATACGAGGTCAACCCAGCCGCTCAACATAAAGATGAACTGGCCTTCGCAAACGTGGTAGTGCCAACCCGTTGGTTCGGAAAGCCCTTTTTCAGCAGTCATAACCTGAACTCCGAACTTACCGCCACTTGCATTGCCAACACCCATTTCCCTGTATTTGAAATATGCACGGCGGCCTGTGATGTACTCAGGTGTGTTCTTTCTGCTGACTGTCGGGCCTTCAATGCCGGTTACTTTTGCTTCTGCAACTGCTTGTGTCATGTCTTGCCTCCCAAATTAGTATGAATAATCAGTATAGATTACTTTTCATAATGGGTTTTCTTGTCTTCAGTAACCCTTCATCCAATAAAACTTCAATGCTTGGAAATGCGGTCTGATACCGCAAGAGTTTGAGTCGCCCTCCATAATTCAATCCGTAGGGTTATTATCTCGGTACAGGGGACCTAGAGAATTTTCGCCAAGTGAGGTTACTTCTTCGTCCGGATTACCTGTATGACCATAGCCAGACCAAGAACGAAAACCAAGCTTTCTTAACAAAACTGAATCAAGTCTTTCAAACACCTCCGGTCGGAGCCCACGAGTATAGTTTTCGATTGGGCGAAACTGGGGGCCACAAGCTGCCATCGTTATCCCAAACCGTGATTGTGGTGTCTTATTAGTAGCAGCGCCGTGCCACAGTCGCCCGTCGAAAGCAATTGCTGAACCCGCGGGACCAGTGATTGCGACTGTAGCGACAGGATGAGGAATCGATGGATCAGGTTGTCTGCCACTCACATGAGACCCGGGGACAACACGGGTACCACCATTTTCCTCTGTAAAATCGGTGACCATCCACATTACATTCGCTTCGGCGATGTTCGAAATCATGGTTGCCGATCTCTCTGAGTCGAGTGACCCATTTTGACCACGTGCAATTTCAGATGGTCGTTTTCGAATTTGATCGGCACTAACTGGTGGAGACATCCACCATTGATCGGTATGCAGAGGCATATCAGTCGCCCCAGGATGTTGAATCTGCGCATCAACACAAGAGATGATGAACTGGTCACCTAACAAGTACGTTAACAAGCTCATACAAGTTGGATGCCGCATGAGTTGTACAAATTCTTCGCCTTTATTCAGCAACATACCAACCCACTGATTTACCGGGTCCATATTAGCTGGGTTCTTATGGTTGTGGAATTTGCGCTCCATCTCCGCCTGTTCAATCAACCTATCTTGTAAGTAATTCAACTCATCAGACTCAATCGCGTTTTCGACTAAGCAGTAGCCAGAGACATCCAGATCCTCTCTCATAACCTGCTGATCGGATGTTGGCTGTGGGAGTAATCTATCAGTGTTGTCCGGTCTATTCATTGTCCCAATCAGATCATCAACATGTGTTACACAACGGTGCCATGAGCTATTGATAGCGTAGAGAGTAGATTGTCCTGAGAATCATTCTCACTAAATTATCGCCAGCGGCGTGAGCGGCGAGCCAGTCGCCTTTGGTAGACGCAATGGAGCCGCGATAAAGAGGAACTCGTACACCTCGTCCTTAGCAAGCTCTTCGAGATCTAAATGCTCGATTAGATAAATCCCAAGATCACGCAAGGTGGCGAGGTGCAAACGTGCATCCAGGTAAGACCCTGCTCCGAGTTTGTAAGACTCTACCCCGGCATTGTCCGCCCCTAGCATCATCACGTCGTTCTCTTTGAGCCAGCCAGCACAGGTGGCATCGGGCCCTGGCTCACCCTGTTTCCACAGCTCGTAGTTATTATTAAACACCGTATACCAACCGGTACGTAGCAACAAGACATCGCCCGGTTGAACCTCGACACCTTGAGCGTCGGCACATCCCTGCATATCTTCGGTGGTGATCACTTCACCCAACTCCAGATGATCTACTTTCTTATAACGTGCTATATCCAGCATCACACCCCGAGTGACAAATTGCGAAACATTTTCAATGCCAGCCCATTCGATACCATAGCTGGTAACGTTGTCGATGCTGCGCCCATTCCATAATTGCCCGTCAGTCCAACAGTGCCCAAGTGCATCCATATGTGTGCCGGAATGCGTCACCATAGTCAACACATCATCCGCAACCTGAAATCCACAGGGGTCAGCATGGGTTGTCATGAACGTGGTTTGCCACGTCTTGTGAAACATTGGGTGCTGAGGGCCTTCTGCCTCCAAACGCACCGACAAGTTATAAGTCTGTCCCTTCTTTACAAGCTTGAGTGCCCGCAAGATGCTCGCGGGAGTCTGAAGATTGAGCATACCGCGCTGGTCGTTTTCGCCCCATCGGCCCCAATTGTTAATGTTCTGGTCTATCATGTTTATCTCCTACATCTGGTTAGTGCGTCTTGGCGGCTAGTCTTGAGCGTATTAGCGTTGTGTGGGACAAATGTTCGCATACATCCGAACCGAATGGCTAATTCAGGGAGAAACATATGCCAACAAATGCAGTACGTATAAAAACCGATCCCGACTTTTATGAGCCTTTCAAGATAGCCCAGGCATACCGTGTCGGTGATTTGATCTTCGTGTCCGGCCAGGCGGCGGTCGACGAGCAGGGAAATATAGTCGGGGTCGGCAACTTCGATGCTCAAGTAGAACAAAGTTTTAACAACTTGTCGCAGCTCCTGGAGCTTGGCGGCTCGGACCTATCCAAGATCGTGAAAGTTGTTATCTATGTCACCGACATGAGCAATTTCCCCAAGGTTCTAGCGCTAAGAGAACGCTACTTCACACCACCGTATCCTGCCGACACTATTGTTGAGGTCAATGCGCTCGGATTACCGGAGCTGGAGTTCGAGATTGAGGCCATTGCTCTGGCCGACGGTGAAATAGTAGGTTGATCGATACAAGTAAACGAAATGAAAATCATACGAGCAAGCATCTATACCGTCGATTTGCCGACAAAGGGTGGCGGTTATCGTCGCACGTCGGGGTTCTCAGCTGACCGCAATGTAGCCACGATTGTTCAACTTGATACCGATGAAGGAATTTCCGGTTATGGGGAAGTCTGTGCGCTCGGCACGCACTATGGACGGGGCTGGGGCGAAGCATCGATTTCTGGCGCCAACCTTCTCGCCAAAATGATCGTAGGCGAAGACCCAAAGCCTTGTTCTAAAAGTCATAACTCCAGAAATGAAATCTAAGCCAAAGCGATCGTTGCGCTGCGGTCGGTTGTAGCAGATGTTCGAATTCGCGGAACTCGATTACCAGGAGACACCGCTGGGTGCGATCAGCCTACGACGGCGCTCGGAACCGAGGTTGGGTGGCAAGGTCCTCTACGAGGTCAAGCTTGGTGAGGAATTCCTGATGTCCAGCCTGTTTGTCGAGGCGGAGGAAGAACTCGCCGCACTCGCGCTACAGTCACTCGATGCCAAAGAACTCGACGTGGTCGTTGGTGGTCTGGGCCTTGGCTATACCGCTGCAGAGGCGTTAGAAAATGAGGCAGTTCGCTCGTTGCTGGTCATCGAGACCATGGCACCCGTGATCTCGTGGCACCGACTCGGACTGGTGCCACTAGGAGACAAGCTTGCACTGAATTCGCGCTGTTCCCTGGTGCACGGAGATTTCTTTAAACTGGCCGCGTCATCTAGCGGTTTCGACCCGGATAACCCGGGCCGTTTGTTTCATGCCGTGTTGCTCGATATTGACCATTCTCCCAGCCACTGGCTGGACACGGGAAATAGCGCGTTCTACACCGGGGCTGGCCTTACTGCGCTGGCGGCCTCGTTACATCCCGGCGGTGTCTTCGGCCTCTGGTCCAACGATCCGCCTGATGAAGCGTTCAGCAGTTTGCTGGACGAGGTATTTGCATCTGCAGAGTTTCACCTAGTGACCTTTCCGAATCCATACACGGGTGGTAAATCGTCTAACACTATTTATCTCGCTTACAGAGCCGGATGAGTGTTAGCACCGTGTTTCCTTTACCGGGGAAGGGATTAAGATAGTGGGATGAAACATCTGATTCTACGTAGCAGGAGAGGGATTATGAATAGACTAGTTTTCGCACTTGCATTAGGACTCATCTGTACTCAGGCAGCCACAGCTGGAGCGCCCGTGAGTTCACTATCTAACGGTAAAACTGGAAGAATTTCCTTCGAATCAATTCCTACTATCAGCATGAATCAGTTCCTGGCTGGAACTGTCGGCACAAAATCAACTGTCATTTCTGGATTACTCGATTTGCCGAACAATGTTGAAAAACCGGTTCCTGCAGTCGTCATTTTACATGGCGCTGGGGGCGTACACAGAAACGAAAAAGATTGGGCTTCCAGACTACGGAGAATCGGTTTAGCCACGTTCATTGTGAATAGCAACAAACGACCAGGTTGTAGGAAAGCTCCCGGAGCGCTTGAGGCGACTTGCTATGATTCAAATCAAGGCATGGTCAATATTGTAGATGCTTATCGCGCATTAGAGCTTTTGTCGACCCATCCGCTTATTGAGTCCAGTCGAATTGCGGTGATGGGATTTTCTGTTGGTGGTAAGGCAAGCCTCTACTCAAGTGTTACACGATTTCAGCAATTGTGGGGCGCCTCAGAACATGAGTTTGCTGCCTTCGTATCATTTTATCCTGCTTGTAATATTCGATTTGACGAAGACGAGGACGTAAGTAATAAGCCGATTCGTGTTTTTCATGGTGCACAAGATGAATGGTCGTCGCCTTCTGTATGTAAAGAATATATTGACCTGTTGATCGCTGCTGGGAATGATGTTGAGATTACTGTTTATGACAAGGCACATCATGGTTTTGACTCCCGGTCAGAACAAGGAGCCCCCTCTAGTGTGTCAGGCACTTTTCACGTCAATTGTCGCTTTAAAGAAGATCGTCAAATTGGTGAGATTGTACAGAAAGGATATACGAAAAAAGATAAGACGAAATACGTGATGTCGGATTTGGACGACAATTTTTCTGCTGCAATCAAAAAAGATGTTAAAGCACAAGCAGGGGAAGGAGACTTTGCGACACAATTTGCTAAATGTGTCGTGGATCAAGTTTATTTGTTGGGCGATGACACCAAGAGTGCTGTGATCCAGCATGGTGTCAAAAAGGCGTTTGATAAATTATCAGTCACAGATGCAATGGCATTAGATCAAGTATTTTCGACATGCGAAAAAGGAGGGGGTGAAGAAAGTGGCGTATGGTTTCTGATGCATGACACGTCGTGTTTGACGAGGAAAGCAAGAATTAAATATAACAAAGTGGCAGCGAAACAATCGATTCAGGCCGTAACAGAATTTTTTGCCGAAACGTTTTCGATTGACCTCTCTAACTTACCGCGTGCTACTAGCAGTATTAAGTCATCAGGCAAGAAAGACTCGACTACAGGGAGAGATTGATTAGAGTTAACCTGAGAACATTGAATCAATACAGAAGCTGAAACTTCCAAACATTGTAGAAAAGGCAGAAAAGTTCACAGTGTTAGTAAGCTTGGGAGTACTACCGGGAGCTCATATCGCTGATCGGCATGCAACCCTTTCGCGCATCATTTTGCCCAGATGTGTCGTTCGTGTGCGTCAATCATGAAGGGCGTCCGATTCGATCAATCAAGCGATCGTTTTCCACTGCCTGCAAGCGCGCGGATATCACTGATTTTCGGATCCACGACCTGCCACACACCTTCGCCAGTTGGCGTGTGACAGATGGGGTGCCTTTGTTGGAACTTAGGCTGTTATTGGATCACAACACGACCAAGATGACCGAGCGATACGCCCACTTGGCAATGGGTAATCTGAAGTCTGCAGTGAGTCTGCTCGATCATCGGTCACACCCCACCCCCTTTGTTTATAAAAGATAGATAGGGATATCTGTTTCACACTTGCGAGGGAGATTCTTAGCTTATTAAGTTGTTCTCATTTTTTCGTAAGCAGTTATCTCGGGGTCGACGGGCGTGTGCGGTAATTTCTTGCTGGCATATACATAAGCATCCGGTTTAAACCAGCTGGCGTCATCAATAACACCTACTCTAATTCCACGACGGTCCGGAGAATAACTACCCGACGAAAACATCTGTGATCCACAAGTTGGGCAGAACTCTTTTTTCATAGTGGCGCCCCGGTCACTCTGGTGTTGGTACGAGTTCGTCTGACCGGTGACTAGCAGGGTTTCAGTTGGCACGAATACAAATGAAGCATAGAGACTGCCACCCGAACGACGACAATCATCACAGTGACAACAACCTTGGAACACAGGCTCCGCGCTGCATTCAAAACTGACCGAACCACACAAACAACGACCGCTGATATTTAATGTCACAACCGCCCCCTGTGTCTTACTCAATGAATTTGTTGATTTTGGCGTTAGTGTAGACGTTGCGCGCCGCAACAATAGTCTTGCAGGTCCATGGCAGACTAACGGCAAAACGATATTCGTGTAACATAACTGTACTAGGTTTTGTACCTGGATTCAAAATCTTAAAACTATAGGAAAACCAAATGAGTAATGCAGAATTAAGTGACAAAATGATGGTGCTGTTTAACGAGGCCAGATGGGACGAATGGCATGCAGAGCTGGCCAGTGATGCCACGATGGAAGATATGGCTATGGGAAGCAAATCTGTTGGTGCTGACGAAGTAGTAGCGTATGCGAAGAATTGGAAAACTATGTTTCCTGACATGATTGGAACATGCGAGCAAAGGCATGATGCGGGAGATGTCCTGGTTGAAGAATGTTCGTGGTCTGGCACCAATACAGGAAATATTGCGATGCCTGATGGAAACACCATCCCGCCAACTGGCAAAAGTGTCAACCTGAGGAACGTCCTGATCTGGGAATACCAGGACGGAAAGATTAAGTCTGTAAAAAATTACCTGGACATGATGACCATGATGTCCCAATTAGGATTGGCCGGCTAAATAACAACAATTTTCTTAGCTGTCTTTTCAGAGAAGCCCGGTGGCCTCGCCGGGCAATCTCAAGCAGCATTAAATTAGCTATAGATGTATCAGGGGCATTTGTACAGAACGCGACAGCTGTTTATTTTTCACGCTCGGCGGAGTCGAAAATTGCACACGGCGCCTGTTGTCTGAAGAGACAAAACCAAGCAACTTGCCAGTCAGCACAGGAGGACAACACCCATGGTTGAGTTTGCGGCCACTGGATCAAAGATCTATTTCAACGGCCGGATCGTGCCGGAACGCGAGGCGACAGTCCATGTCTTGAGTGGTGCAGTCAAGTACGGTGCCACTGTTTTCGAAGGCATCTGCGCCTATCTCGGGGACGAGGGTCAGCTTACTGTCTTCCGCTTGCCCGAACACCTGCTGCGCCTGCGGGACAGCATGCGGATCATGCGCTTCGAGCACGACTGGTCTGTGAGTCACCTGACTGAAGTCGTGACGGACGTCATCAAGGCCAATGAGTTGCACGAAGATACCCACATCCGGCTCTCGGCCTATGTTCTCAGCGAGGGCTTTCTGGACGCCACAGCACCGGTCGCGCTGGGCTGCCTAGCGGTTGGTCGCCACGACAAATCACTAAGCGATAAAGTCGCCCGGGCCCAGGTCAGTTCCTGGCACCGGATCGAAGACTCCAGCATGCCACCAAGGGTCAAATGTTCAGCCAATTATCAAAACGGGCGTCTCGCCACCATCCAGGCCCGCACCGACGGTTACGACGAAGCGATCCTGTTGACGGGTTCAGGAAAAGTGGCCGAGAGTGCCGGTGCCTGTCTGATGGCTGTGCGTGACGGCGTCGTGATCACGCCGACAATCACCGGCAGTATCCTTGAGAGCGTCACCCGTGCCACACTGATTGAGCTGTGTGAATCAGAGCTGGGTGTCGAGGTTCAGCAGCGTGAGATCGACCGCACAGAGCTCTATCTCTGCGAAGAGGTTTTTCTGTGTGGTTCCGGTTACGAAGTCATGCCGATCGTAAACATCGACGGCTACCCGATCGGTGACGGCGAGGTCGGCTCGAAAACGAGGGCAATATTTGAGATCTACGACGCAGCGACCCGCGGGCGACTTCCTCAGTACGAGCACTGGCTGACTGTTGTGTAGCCGGCCGCAGCGCGCCAGGATCTTTTGCGAAATGAACAAATGATCATCGGTCACATTATGGTCACAATGATCTTGCGACAACCTTTTGTTTGCCTCCAATTAATTCGGAATCAATTAAACTGACCTTTGTTTCATCATAATTCATCACAGAAAGGTTTACAGTTTTAGTGGGATGTTGAGAATGAAACGCATCGCGTCCGCCAACATTAACCGTGCCGTCACGGGTGAGGTGTTGGAAAATATTGTCTCCCACGGCCAGCAGCCCGCCGGCGGTTAAACATCCTGCAATTGCCGCCCATGACCGCTACCCCGCCGTTCTTCGAAGATTTCACGCTAGAAACCATTGCTGTCGAGGGTGGCAACATCCGACTACGCCGCAATGGCACAGGCCAACCGTTACTGATGCTGCATGGTAATCCTCAAACCCACGCCATGTGGCACGCTGTAGCGCCCGCGCTTTCGAAACGCTACTCCGTAATTTGCCCTGATTTACGTGGTTATGGTGGGTCCTTCAAACCACCTGCGAGTCACGATCACGCCGCCTACGCAAAACGCGAGATGGCTAAAGACCTGATTCAGGTTATGGAACATTTCGGACACGAGACTTTCCTGATTGCTAGTCACGACCGGGGAGCGCGAGTGGCGCATCGCTTGGCCCTAGATTTTCCAAACCGGGTCGAAAAACTCGCAGTCCTCGATATTATCCCAACCATCGAGCATTTCGAACGCACTGACATGGCTTTTGCCATGGGTTATTACCATTGGTTCTGGTTTGCACAGCCGCACCCCTTCCCCGAAAATATTATCAACGCGGCTCCAGACCAGTGGTTCAGGGCGCATACCTCCCGAGAACCTAAGGATAATAGTTTTTTCCACTCAGAGGCTTTAGCCGATTATTTAGAAGCTGTCCGACAGCCAGAAACAATCCGCGGTATGTGCGAAGACTACCGGGCGGCAGCAACCATTGATCTTGATCTCGACCGG
>Ga0315336_1005618_pt1 | contig 13552 bp, 9 predicted proteins | sample ASW5metaG_FD_204512 | JGI IMG/M metagenome (GOLD analysis project Ga0315336, IMG submission 204512) | Ammonia-oxidizing marine archaeal communities from Monterey Bay, California, United States - ASW #5 | ecosystem: Environmental > Aquatic > Marine > Intertidal zone | place: USA: California...
GAATCCTACGCCTGGACCGCGGCCCGCATCACCGGCCGGAAATACGTCATCAAAGTGGTGGGAGACTCCCTGTGGGAAACCGCCAGAAACTCGGGACGGACGCCTCTATCGATCGACGACTTCCAGAGCCGTGCCCCGCGTGATTATCCAACGCCATGGCTTGATCGCGGCCACTGCCTGGCGCGGGCCCGGGCCGTCATCACACCCTGCCAATACCTGGTCGACCTGGTCAAGGCATGGGGCGCCGACGATGCCCGCGTTCACGTGGTGTACAACGGCGTCCCGCAGAATCACTCGGATACGCCCGGGGACGTTGCCCGGAGAACGACCGAACCGCTGCGACTGGTCTTCTGCGGTCGCTTGACCAATTGGAAAGGTGTGGACACGCTGCTGCTGGCACTCCGCGATCTGGAAGGCGTGCATCTGGACGTCATCGGAGACGGTCCGGAATTCCCCATGCTCCGCGCGATCAGCAACCAGCTCGGCCTCGACGAACGCGTAGTCTGGCACGGTCGCCTGGACCAGGACCGCCTGGCGGACACGCTGTCCGCCGGCCACGTGGCCGTCCTCATCTCCGGCTACGAAGGGTTGTCCCACGCCCTGCTGGAATCCGCTCATCACGGATTAGTTCCCATCGCCAGCCACTGCGGCGGGAATCCCGAATGGATCCAGGACGGACACAACGGAATGCTGGTACCGTTTTCCGATGTGGAGGCATTGCGGGACGCGATAAAGACATTGCACTCCAACGAAGATCTGAGATACCGTCTGGCCCGGGAAGCCCAGCGGACCGCGCAACAGTTCGACTTTGAACGCACCGTTTCGCAGACCATTCAGATCCTGCAAGCAGGCGACATGTGACGGATCGAACAACCGCCATTACACATGTGATGTACTTCGACGAACCGCCGGACGGCAGCCCGTTCAGCGGTGCCGAGAACCATCTGCTGTTGCTGCTGCGGGCCCAGGCGGAACAAGGACTTTCGCCGGAGTTGCTGATGCTGGTGCATCGTCGTGGTCCGCATTTGTCGGCCGAAATCCAGCGGCTGAGGGCCTGTGGCATCCGCGTGCACACATGCGATTTCGACATTCCACGACAGGCCTCGCGGCGCGTCCAATTGTTCCGTGGAGCCAGGCTCGTCAACCGGCTGAGACGCTTCCTGCAAGCGCGGCGGCGATCGGTGATCCACACACACCTGCCGCATGCCGACATCCTGGGTGCCGTCGCCGCTCGACTGGCCGGCTGTCGCCAGGTGGTTTGTTCGACTCACAACAATGAACCGCACCACGCAACCTGGAAATGGCGGCTCATACACCGCATGCTCGGCAGAATCACTCGGCATCACATTGCCATCTCGGGCGCTGTTCGCGATCACCTGATTCGGTATGCCGCGGTGGCTGAGGATCGGATCGCCACGATTCCCTACGGCGTGCGCACGCCCGAGGTCGACAGCGATCGCGGCGGCAGCCGACGGCGGTTCGGAATTGCCGCCGACGCGTTCGTGGTCGGTTTCGTGGGCAGACTCGTCCGTCAGAAGAACGTATCCGTGCTGCTGCGGGCCCTGGCCACTCAACCGGAGGTGGAGTGCGTGATTGCCGGCAGTGGCGACCTGGAAGACGAGCTCCGAAAAACCGCGGCCGATCTGGGACTCACCAACGTCCGTTTCCTGGGACACGTTGCGGACGCACCGCGACTGATGCCGGCCCTGGACGTCCTCTGCCTGCCGTCCCGCTGGGAAGGTCTGGGGTTGGTGTTGATCGAAGCCATGTTGCTGGGAGTACCCGTCATCGGCAGCCGCAGCGGTGCGATTCCCGAAGTGTTGGGAGACGGGGAATTCGGCATGTTGTTCGACGCCGACAGCGATCGAGCACTGGCCCATGTGCTGGAGCGAGCCCGCCGCGAACCCGCGCTCCTCACGGAACTCGGTGTCCGCGCACGGCGGCGCGCTGAAAGCCTGTATGCGGTTTCCCGCATGGTGGATCAGACCACATCGGTTTATCAGCGCGTGCAACAGCGTGCCTGACAGCACACGATTGGAGACCTGGCCTGTGCGCGTCCTGCAACTCAACGCTCGCTATCAGGGTGGCGGTGCCGAACGCTGCAGCCGAGAGCTGTTTGAGTACCTTCCGCGGGCCGGTGTCGCGACCGACTTGTGGATCTGTGAGCACGACCGGACCGCACCGCCGGCCGTCCGGACACTGCCCCTGTTCTGGGAACGGACGTGCCTGCGATCCTTGCGTCACCTGAAACGGATCCGGACCCGCCGTCTGCCACGGATCGCAGCCGATTCGCCAGGCACAACATCCGTGATGGCCTCAGCCGATCGCGGACACGCGCTGGCCACGGCCGCCGCCAAATGGGCCAATCAACGCCATATCGGCTTTCGGCGACAACTGGCGCGGATCCAGCCCGGCGACTTCGATGTCGTGCATCTGCACGCGACCTATCCCGGCTGTGCTGCGCTGGCATCCCTAAGTCGACTCGCCACAACCCTTCCCGTCGTGTGGACGCTGCACGACACCTGGGCTGTTACGGGTGGGGTCCTGCATGACCTGAGCGACACGATGTCGGCGACCGACGTCCACACCATGCTGACCCGCGGCGGACAACCCCAGCGGGCCAGACTTTATCACCAGGATTTCCTTCCGGCTGACGAACGTGATTTCATCCAGCGTTGGATGCCCCGGCCAATCGTCGCCGTGGCTCCCTCACACTACCTCGCCGACAGGGCGCGCTCGAGTGAGTTGCTGCAAGGCGTCGATGTCCGGCAGATCGCCAATCCAACCGTGCTGCTCGACCACCCCGTGTCCGAACAGCCCCGAGTCCAGGCCCGCCTGCGGCTGGGCCTGGCTGCCGACCGTCCGGTCGTGTTGATGATCGCCGCGGATTTGAACGTCGCGCACAAGGGTCTGATGCAGGGGCTGCAAGCGCTCAACGGCCTTGCCGATCCGCTGCCACAACTGCTGCTGCTGGGAAACACGCCGCCTTCCCTAATGGGCACGTGTTCCTATCGGGGCCCCATCCAAACCACATCCGCTCTCGACAGCGAAACGCTGGGTACGGCCTATCGCGCCGCGGACGTCACACTGATCCCCTCGCTTACGGAAAACCTGCCGTACACGGCCCTGGAATCTCTGGCCTGCCGGACACCGATCGCCGCCTTCGCCGTCGGAGGCCTGCGGGAAATCGTCACCCGTCGTCGCGGCGGCCTGCTCGCGCGGCCGTTCCAAGTCTCGGACTTGTCCGATTGCCTGGCGCAGCTGATCAATGATGCCGCGTTGCGGCAGCGACTGGCGGTGAGCGGGCAGGAATGGGTCGCTCGTCATTGCCGGATGGCCGACCACATTTCCCGCATGCGGGCAGTTTACGCAACAGCAATCCGGCTCCACACAGCGGCGGCCCGCGGCCCGTCCGGGGCGTCACCCGCTCAACGCGCCGCCTGACGAGCTCGCCACAGACGCCTGTTGACCGCTTGCGAGATAACAGATACAAACCGCTGCCTCAACAGCATGAGGTGAAATGACTTCCAACAATTCACGTCCTTTCGACGACGATCCTCAGGCAGGTCAGAATGCCCGTCATCTTGCTCGCCACACACAACGGCCAGGCGTTTCTTGAGCCGTTGTTGGAGAGCATCCGCAGTCAATCGCTCCGCTCCTGGACACTGATTGCCGGCGACGACGCGAGCGACGACAGCACGGCGTCCATCCTGCAACGCTGGTCGGAAAGAGACGCGCGGATCCGCATCCTGCCCAGGATGGATCAACGACTGGGTGTCGTGGCAAATTTCGGCCGATTGTTGGAATGTGCCCAGGCCGAGGGACATCGGGAAATCGCTCTGGCGGATCAGGACGATGTCTGGCATCGCGACAAACTCCAGCAGCAAGTGTCACGTCTCCGCAGTGAACAGCAGGGACTTGCTCCACACACTCCGGTGCTGGTGCACACGGACCTGTCGGTCGTAGACAAGCAACTGCACGTCATCCATCCGTCGCTGCGTCGCTACGCCGCGCTCGAACCCCATCGGCACTGCGCGTTGAAATCGCTGTTGATGCACAATTGCGTCACGGGTTGCAGCACGCTGTTCAATCAGTCACTGCTTGATCTGGCATTACCATTGCCAGCCACGGCGGTGATGCATGACTGGTGGCTGGCTCTGTGCGCCGCCAGTTCCGGGCGGATTACCTATATCGCGTCGCCAACAGTGCTCTACCGGCAACATGCGCACAACAAACTGGGTGCCCGTGGAGCGGTTGTTCGCTCGGCATGCAAGCGGGTGCTGGGAGGACGGCGGTGCTGGAGGCACGACCTGGCTCAGTTCACGCGCACGCTGGAACAGGCTCGGGCGCTGCGCGATCGGATCCGCGTCAGCACGGTCCAGGTCGCTCCCCAGTCGGCGGATCTGCTGGAACGCTATTGCCGGGTGTTCGAAGAACACCGTTCTCCACTGAATCGGCTCGGCGCCTTGATGCGCATGGGCCTTCCAGACGTTCACCCGTTGCGGCGGGCATTATCCTATTGCCGTGTCCTGTTGCTCAATCATCATGCCGGTTCTCTCACCTGAACACATCGTCGGCTCAGACCAGCACTCCTGCCGCAGCGGCCTGCGGAAGATCGACGTCTGTCACGTCCAGGTGCTGCCGCTGCTGTCCGGCGTTCAGCGGGTCATGTTGCAGTTGTTTTCCGTTCTCGATCGGGATCGCTACCAACCCTGGGTCATCTGTCGCGACGAGGGACCGCTGACCGATGTGCTGCGGGACCTGTCGATACCCTGCATTCTGGTTCCGAGTCTGGATCGCCCGTTGAATCCGTTGCGCGACCTCACCGCGTACCGGGAACTGCGACGGATCTTTGCCGAGCAGCAATTCGACATTGTGCATACGCACTCGTCCAAACCCGGCATCCTGGCCCGCATCGCGGCCAAGCGGTCGGGGACTCCACACGTCATTCACCATGTGCATGGATTTGCGTTCAACGAATTCTCACCGCGACCTCACAAGTGGTTCTACAGCCAATTGGAGCGTATGGCCGGACGATTCTGCGACCGCGTGGTGTTCGTCAATCATGAAGATCGCCTGCTGTCGATCGACAGTGGCCTGCTGCCGTCGCGGAAATGCCTGACGGTGAACAACGGAGTCGATCTGGCGGCTTTGGACCGTGATCGCCACGCGGAATGCGGCAGCCGATTCCGTGTGGAACACGGCCTGGGACAGCACGAAACACTGATCATATTCAGCGGACGTCTCGAACCACAGAAACAGCCGGGGATTCTGCCGAGGATTGCCGCGGAACTCCAACGACTGCGTCCTGATGCACCGTGGCGGATCGTGGTCTCGGGAACCGGTTCCCTGGAACCGCAATTGCAGCGGCAAATCCGCGACCTGTCTCTGGAACACCGTATCCGACTGATTGGCTGGCAACCGGATCCCTACCCGTTGTTTCTGGCCGGGGACATCGTACTGCATCCCACTCTCTGGGAAGGTCTGCCGTTGACCCTGATCGAGGGACAAGCGGCCTCGCTGCCGGCGGTCGCCGGAAACGTGAAGGGCAACCGCGAGGTGATCACGGCCGAAACGGGTGTGTTGTGTCCGCCAGAAGACGCGCGGGCTTTTGCCCGGACTCTGGCCGAGCTGCTGGACGACCCCCTGCGACGCGGCCTGATGGGAGCCGAAGCCCGCCGCCGCGCGGAGTCGTTCTTCGATGGGCCTCACAATGCCCGACAGGTCCTCGCGCTTTACGAAAGCCTCGCCGGACTCACTCATCAACTTTCGGAATTGCAGACCGCGGCATGACAAGCGGGACTCCAGCGCGCTCTGATCCAGCCGACTTCGTCAGCCGGCCTCCGGTATCCGCTGCTGGGTATCTCGGCACGGCCTGGCAAGCACTCACCCGCTCCCCGCGCGCCCGACATCTCGAACGGGCCTTGGTCACATGCAACCGTAAACCCCAATGGGGCCTGGGAATCACCCTGCTGTTGCTGGCGATTCAGATCGGACCACACTGGTACCCGGAGTGCGACGCCAGCATCTATCTGTCGTCCGCGCGCGCCATGGCCCAAGGCCGTGATTTGCAGTACGTCGACAGCCCACTCGATGTTGGCCTGCCGGGCTACCCGATGATGCTGGCCCCGGCCTTCTGGTTTGGAAACCGTCCGTTCCTGCTGCTCTCGCTGATCAACTGGCTCATCGCCGCGGCCGGAACCATCGGCGTCTACCTGTGGGCTCGACGGCGCTGCCCGTCTGCCGCCGTTTTGATCACGATGCTCAGCATGCTCAACTCGGCCACGTTGCTCTATTACCGCCGCTCGTTGAAGGAACTCGCCGTTTTGACCGTGTTGATCTGGACGGGACTCGCCTTGCAGCGCATGTGCGATCAGCGCCGGCGGCCCGGAATGGTCGCCGTGGCACTGACGTCCCTGGTGCTGGGCCCCGTGCTGGTCCTGATCCGCTACACAGGCATCCTGTTGTTCGCAGGCTTCCTGCTGGCCACGTGTCTCGATTTCAGTCAGCGCTCGGTTGCGCGGTGGCAGCGAATTGCACTGGCACTGCTGCTGGTCACGCCAGCCGTCCTGTTCACCGGGAATCAACTGGCACGCCAGCGGGAACTGGCCGCACAGCGGCAGTTGGTCAATTACCAGGACTACTTCAGCCAGGGCATTTCCGAGTTCGATCGTCATTACCTGGAAGGACTCCGTTTGCAGATCAGCAGCATCGGCCGCATCACGATTCCGGGCATGTTCAAGGCTTATGCCCGCAGTGGTCACTGGCTGAACATCAACACCTGCGTGTATTCCCTCTGGCTGATTCTGATCGGCCGCGGCTGGTGGCACCTCGCGCGGCACAAGGATGTGCTGGCCCTGGCTCTGCCGCTGTTTGTCGCAGCCTACGTGATCTGGCCATTCGACCAGGGCCCGCGATTTCTCGTCCCGATGGCCCCCGTACTGATCGCCTGCACCTGGCTGGGTGCCTGCCCGCTGTTTCGGAATCGCCACACGGTTCTGGCATTGTTACTGGTCGGTCATGTGACGGTCTCGACAGCATACTGGGTCGCGACCGACCGGCCCCGCGCTCGACAGACCCATCAGCAATGGACGACCGTCGAGACACTGGCATCCACGTTGAAAGACAATCGGCAGCCCGCGGCCATGAGCGGCCCGATCGAGATGCACTGGATGCTGCAACTGGCGTACGACCAGCGGATAAGGCCCTACCATGCCGATCGCCCGGTCGGAGGTGACCTGCAGTGGATCATCCAGCCCCAGACCCGTCCCGGACGCGGCGGGTTTGTTCCCTATCGAAAGATCGGCGACCTGGTCGTTTGGACGCGGGTGCAACCGGCACAGGTTCCAGGACCGTCCCCTTGATCCAACAGCCATCCCCAATTCGGTCGCTGTTCTCAGGAAGGACCGGGCCGGCGTTCGCACAGCGGACCTGGCCGGGCCGGCCGGACACCTGGCTGATCGTGGTGGCTGTGCTGGTCAACCTGTCCTGGCGTCTTGTGCGTTACGGCCTGAACTTCCCCATTTGGGGTGACGAGGCCATGCTGGCCGTCAACATCTGCGATCGCGACTGGATCGGCCTCACGGGCACACTGGACTACAACCAGACCGCGCCACTGGGCTTCTTGTGGGCCGAAAGCTGTATGGCTCGGATGTTTGGAACGTCGCTGTATGCCCTGCGGCTGCTGCCACTGGTCTGCGGAATACTGAGCACACTCCTGTTTGTGCGATTGGCATGCGCCTGGCTGCCACGGCGATCCGCCGCCCTGGCAATCGCCGTGTTCTGCGCATCGTACTATCCGGTGCGTCATGCGACCGAAATCAAACCGTACGCTGTGGACCTGTTTGTGTGTCTGTGTCTGACCCTGCTGGGACTGCAACTGCATCGCAACCGCAATCGACATCGGGGGTGGTTGGCCTGGGTGTTGCTGAGTGTCGTCGCGGTGTGGTGTTCTTATCCGGCGGTCTTCGTTTGCGGAGGAGTCCTGTTGGCGTTACTGCCGGGAGTTATCGTGGAACGCGACAGCGGTCGCCGATGCTGGTGGGCTCTGTCTGCCGGCATGTTGTGCATCAGTTTCGCCACGATGTCCCACATGCTGTTCGCAACTCAGGCCGATCACATCGCTGAACTGGCGTCGTCCGAAATGTGGCGGGGCGCCTTTCCGCCGCTGGACCAACCTTGGACAATTCCCTGGTGGCTGCTACGGATCCACGCGGGCCGCATGCTGGCCTACCCACTGGGTGGCGACGACTGGGGCAGCCTGCCCACACTGATCCTGGTGACTCTCGGAATCGCCGCGGCGTACCGTTCTCGCCGCCGTCAGGACTTGCCGCTGTTCCTGGCACCCGCGGTCTGCGCCCTGTTTGCCGCCTGCCTGCACACGTATCCCTACGGCGGATCGGCCCGCACCAGTCTGTTTCTGGCCCCGGCGATATGCCTGTTGGCCGGCAGCGGCCTGCACAGCGTGTGTCGTCGCGGATCTTGCGGAATCCTGGTTCGAAAACGCGTGCGCGCCCTGTGTCTGGCGTTGATGTTCCTGACCTGTGGCGGTGTCGTGCGGGATGTCGTTCAACCCTACAAAACGATGTCCGACGCACAACTTCGGCGGGCGTTTATCGACCTGCTGCGGCGCAGCGAACCGGACGAGCCGTGGATCGTCGTCAACCGCCTGGCCAACCACGAACCGCAGCAGACCGTGATGCCCGGTGGATTGACCGTACCTGATTTCGATTTTTACACCCGCACACTGGGACAGTCCCGCTTGCTGCCGTCCCGGCAGCTCGACGACCTGGCCCCCGAACACCCCGTCGTCTGGCTGGTCACGCACGTCAGCACACGGCACCCCGTGGATCCCTCGCACCAGGCCCGCAGCTTCGCGGCGCTGTCGTCGGCCTACGTGCGGACGGAACACGTCCGCTGGCAATTGGACGCTTTCGAGTCTCTGCAGGCCTGGAAATTCAGCCTGCCGCGCCACGATTTCCACGGCGACGCCGTACGCCGCCGCATGGCGACATCGGCCTCCGCCGGCGCATCAGCGGTACAAGGCAACTGAAGCCTGTGCCCGCCATCGGGACACGCCGCACAAGCCGTGTGTGGGGACGGTGGGCTGCGACCAGTCCCCCAGGGATCAGGCAGAGCTTCCAACCGGGCGCCTGTCATGGTTTGCGGGCATCGACCTTCCGCTTCAAAACATACCGTCGCGATTTGGTTTGCGCGGCTCGTCGAATATCAGTGTCCATCTTCTGCGCCAGCGCTTCGTGTTGTTTGATCCGCTGATCCAATCCTTCCAGACCTTTCTGCATCTCTTGAACCTGAGCGGCGAGTTTCTGATCGTCGGGTGTTTTCCGGGACTGGTCGCGCAGCCTGGCAAACCGCTGAAACAGCCGCCACTCATTACGCAGCGAACGCACGGGACCCGCGTTCCGAGCGGCGTTCATTTCCGCAACCGCCAGCGCTTGCTGATATTGGGGCGTCTTGGAAAGCGACTGCAATTCGACATGCCGCGACAAGGCAACCGCGTCGAACGATCGGACGGGCTGTCCATCGATACTCAGTTGATACGCGCCGGGATCGAGGCCGTGGATTTCCAGCGCTTCCCGGCTGGCGCGATGACCAAGCTTGAGCAATTGGGCGCCCTGCTGTGCTACCTCGGGAACCACCCAGGGCAAACTGCTGGCATGCCAGGTAAACGTGACCCCGTCAGCGGTGAACGTCAGGTCCGAGAGTTGACCGCCGCGGACCTTGTGTGAAGGTTTCTCTCCATCCGCCCCCCGCACGATACGGATGTTCGACAGTGTGGAACGCAACCCCAGATCGTCGATCAAGGCGTAGGCCATCACCAATTGTCCCGACGCGGCGGGATGGACCGAGTCGGGAATCAGTGTGAAATCGGCCTGTGTCTTGCGGGTCTGCAGTGTGATGTGATTCAAGGGGCTGTACATGTCCACGAAGCCGAATCCCTGTTCGACGGCGACTTCGCGCAGCCATGTTCCGTAGTAGGCCAGCACCGAATTGTAGAGTTCGAGTTTCCCGGGAGATTGTTTCCGCGACCGCAACCGCGCTGCGCGGGAATCAAACATGGTGGGTGTCATCAGCACGGGAACCGCTTTGGTCTTCTGGATGCGTTGGATCAACAGCTGCATGTCCCGGTGATAGGTTTGAAACACATCTTCGTTGTAGGGTTGATATCGCCCATCGTTCATCCCCAGCAACACAGTCACATACTTGGGCTGATAGGCCGCGACGTCCCGATCGAAGCGTGCCAGGGCGTCCCATGCCCGAGCACCACCAACTCCCGCGTTGTGAAAGCGGATGTTCTTGCCCGGAAACCGTGTGTAGAAAAAGTCCTCGACGTACTGTGTGTACAGGCATTGGTGAGTGATGCTGTCCCCCAAGAACACAACCGTGTCTCCATCGTTCAACTCCATCTTGGCCAGGGGCGGCAAGATCTCGTCAGCGGCCGGGGCCGGAGCGGACCAGACAGCGGACACGAGCAGCACGGCAATTCGGGAACGCAATGGGAACATGGTCAAGTGGCCCTTTCAGGAAGCGGAGTCCAAGGCAATACCGAACAGCAAGACATGTGAGGGCATACCGATACGCGCCGCGCTGCATTTCTGGAATAGGGATCGAGCGACGGTGAACAGCACATCTCCATCCTAATCCTTCATGAACCCGCAGCACAGCGTCGGCGGCTGCAAATCACTGCGGACTCACGGTCGGACGGGACCATGCACCCAACGATTCACAATCGTTGACGCGGTTCCATCACCCGTTTACAGTGAACCGCTGTCGAGGGAACTGTCGCGCTGGGCCCACACCGATCCGATCCGCCTGTCCAGGCCCTGGGAACAGGCAGCCGTTCCGTCGTCGCCCGAGCCATCACCGTGTCTTCCGTACACTGCATTCTGGTACATCGAAACCACATCCGGGACCAGCCCACGTATGCTCGCCAAGCGGATTATCCCCTGTCTCGACGTCCACGCCGGCCGCGTGGTCAAGGGCGTGAACTTCGTCAACCTGCGGGATGCGGGTGACCCCGTCGAAGTCGCTCAGCGGTACGAAGACCAGGGGGCCGATGAACTGGTCTTTCTGGACATCACCGCCAGCCACGAGGAGCGCGACATCATCCTCGACGTGGTGCAGCGGACGTCCGAGGTGGTTTTCATGCCGCTGACCGTCGGTGGTGGGATCCGCACGGTCGAAGACATCCGCCGACTGTTGAAAGCGGGCTGCGATAAAGTCTCCATCAACTCAGCGGCGGTGAACGACCCCGACTTTGTTCGCGAGGCCGCACAGCGGTTCGGCAGCCAGTGTATCGTGGTCAACATGGATCCCAAACGGGTGACGGTTGATGGCCGCGAGACGTGGGATGTGCACATCAATGGCGGCCGGATTCCCACCGGCCTCGGCGTCGTCGACTGGGCCCAACAGGTGGAGCAGTTGGGTGCTGGAGAGATTGTGCTGACCTGTATGGATGCCGACGGCACTCAGGACGGTTACGATATCGAGATCACGCGTGCCGTCGCCGACGCGGTTTCAATTCCGGTGGTCGCCAGTGGCGGTGCCGGATCACCGGAGCACCTGTTCCAGGCCGTGACAGCCGGCCGCGCCAGCGCGGCGCTGGCTGCCAGTATTTTTCACTATGGAACCTACACCATCGAAGAAACCAAACGCTATCTGGCCGAACGTGGAGTGCCCATGCGTCACCAGTGTCTGATCGAACGGTTTTGACGTGCGTTCGCATCACCGTCACACGCGGAATCGTTCCGCGGAAAAGCAACACGTTGTGGATTCGTGAAAGGCGAGAAACACATGACCCGCATTGCTGATTTCACCCAGTCCGTCTTCGATCCACAGAAAGAGCTGCCCATCGACAAGATTTTCCGGCAGTCCGTCAAACTGGCGGCCTCGGATATCCACCTGCAGGTCGGCCGTCCACCGATCTTTCGCATCCGGGGCGTGCTGGAAACACTCAAGATGGAGCCCATTACGGAAGGCCAGATGGTCGACCTGTTGTTCCCCATGATGGACCAACGGAACCTGGATATCTTTCACAACGACGGCGGCGCCGACTTCGCCAAGACGATCATCCTGGACAACGACCCCTGGCGGTTCCGAGTCAACCTGATGACTCAGTTGAGCCAAGTCGGCATGGTCGCGCGACGCATCGAACGCTTCATTCCGAATTTCGAAGGCCTGTATCTGCCGCCGATCATGGAGGATCTCTGCAAATTCGATCAGGGCATGGTGCTGCTGGCGGGTGTGACCGGCAGTGGAAAGAGCACCACGATCGCGTCCATGCTGGACTGGGTCAACGCCAACATGAAAAAGCACATCCTGACCATCGAAGACCCGATCGAGTTTGTGTACACGCAGGACAAGTGCCTGATCAACCAGCGGGAAATCGGACAGGACGTGATCGACTTTCAAGTGGCCATGAAACACGCTGTGCGGGAAGACCCGGACATCATGCTGGTCGGCGAAATGCGTGACCGGGAGACCTTCGAAACGGCGATCCACGCGGCCGAAACCGGTCACCTGGTGTTCGGAACAATCCACGCTTCGAACGCGCCCAGTTGCATCGGCCGTATCCTGGACCTGTTTCCGCAAGACATGCACACAGCCATCCGTTCGAGCATGGGTTTCAATATGCGGGCGATCGTCGCACAGAAGCTGCTCAAAACGGTAGTCGATGAACCCGGCCGGGTACCGATCGTGGAGATCATGGCCTTTAATCCCACGGTTCGCAAACTGGTGTTGGAAGGACAAGATGAAAAGCTGGCGGCGGCCATTCGCATCGGCAAAGAGGAAGGCATGCAACTGTTCAACGACAGCCTGTATGCCTTCCTGATGAGGGACTTTATCAGCCGACCCGCGGCCTACGAAATCTCGCCCAACGTCGAAGAACTCAAGATGATGATCAAGGGCATCGACGTCAAAGGAGCGGCCATCCTCTGATCATGCGTCGGCGGTTGACCGCGCGTTCACGCCAGCGTGGACGGTGGATGTGCCACGATCAGTCGTCGTACAGCAGATAGCGTGCGCGGCGACGTCGGTAGCGTTGGAACTCGGGCTCCGCCAGCACCTCGATCTCATCCACATGTTTGCCCGCCAATACCGCGGCGTGCACACCGACATTGGCCAGCAGTCGCAGAAATCCGTCCGCCTGCCACTGCTCCTTGTACTTCCTCCGCAACTCCCCAGCGATTGTCAACCCGGTTCGCAACGGATGAAACTCGGAACGCCGTGTGATGATCAGAGACACGCCACCGCAGCGTTCGCCGCGAAATTTGCTGGCATCCGGCGTGAAGGTCAGAGGCACAAACCGCACTCCGGGCAACCGCGCCGCGTTGAGCGCCTGGGCCAATACGCGTCCGTCGATCCACGGCGCACCTACCCGCTCGAACGGAGTATCGGTTCCGCGACCGACAGACAGATTCGTCGTTTCCAGCAGACCCACACCCGGATAAAGCAGCGCCTGAGTCAGGCTGCGCATGTTGGGTGAGGGATTGACCCACTCCAGACCCGTGTCATCGAACATGTCCGACCG
>Ga0315336_1005619_pt1 | contig 13549 bp, 14 predicted proteins | sample ASW5metaG_FD_204512 | JGI IMG/M metagenome (GOLD analysis project Ga0315336, IMG submission 204512) | Ammonia-oxidizing marine archaeal communities from Monterey Bay, California, United States - ASW #5 | ecosystem: Environmental > Aquatic > Marine > Intertidal zone | place: USA: California...
ACGACAAAAAAAAGAAGATCATAATGATCACAATCAGATGAAAATTTAAATATGAACTATGACTAGATCGTAAAATTCCTTGCTCGTAAAATTCCTTGCTCGTAAAATTCCTTGCTCGTAAAATTCCCTCAAAACTTCCCTACATAAATTTAATTGCCTTCTTGGTGGCGGATACGAAGATATCTTGGGTGTCTGGGTTTGCCAGAACCAGTCAGGCCATTATACGTAATTGTAATGATTGTCCCTATGGGGTGAGTTGTTAAATAAGATTTTCTAATTTGGTCATTCATTCCCGAAACATTACACTTGATATCAGGTTTATTTATGAGGGAGCATGTGAATGAACCTAGGATACCCTTATATTTCCCTTCTCCGTTTTTATATCCATCAATTCTCACTTCCATATCATCGACTTCTTTAATTTTGTAGAGAGTTTTTGATCTTTTGGCTTCATAGAGAGAACCTGGTTGCCGTAGCATGATACCTTCCCCCCCATCTTTGATAACTTCTTTGGCCATTTTTAAAGCTTCTACCTTATTCACTTTAGTCTGTTCAGTGAAAGCTAGGATAGGATTTGGTTTATTAATATTTAATTGTTTCATACATTTATTTCTATCTTTTACAAGTTTTCTTAGTTTTTCCATCCGTATCTCAAATCCTACGTTGAGATTCATTATATCAAATACATTAAAAACTACTTCTTTTTTAAGCCATTCCTCATTCCATTTCTGAACATCGGATTCCTTCGTCGGTCTCTTCTTCCGTAAGAGACCACAATCCTCAAACTTCCCCCTTCCCAGCCATAATTCACCGTCCAAGGCTATCGAGGGTGGCATGATGGAGCAGTACCAGTCGGGAACATCAAAACTCTTCCCTGTTCGAGAGACGAAGTTTTTTCCATTCCATACCGATCTATATCCATCCCATTTCTCTGAAGCGTACCAGCCATCAATATTCACATCATCATCAAAGTTCTTTGCCAAGAGAACGCCTTTATCCTTGACATCATATACTATTTGACCACTTACACCCGAATCACAATTCAGGTTATTTTTAGAATGTTCTTTAGCTTGTCTCTCAATCATGTCCCGAGTTGCGGCGTCTACCCAACTAACGCCCTTGGGTGTTAGAGATTTTGGTTTTCCTATATTAGTATGTCCACATTTTTCACAAATAAATAATTTCGTGTTTGGTTTTATCTTAACTTCTTTCTTGACTGATTTGACCGAATGCTTCTCTTTACCACAGCTCCGTTTATTATGACCTTGAAGTCCACATTTACCGCATATCCTAGGCTTAGATTTAGTTTTAATCTTATCATGAGTTTTACCACATGTTCGTTTATTATGACCTTGAACACCGCATTTACCGCATATACCACCTCCGATCATTATAAACTATGATAGAAAAAAAATCATAACTCCAGAATAAACAATATGAACGCTTGGAAATTTGCTCCTACATAAATTTAATATTCTTAGTTAGTCTCTGCCCAGCGGGTATTTATCTCGTTCATGAATGTGGTAATCTCGCGTGAGCCGAAGCCTAATTGACCGATACTACCTGTGCCGAAGGAATTCCTACCTTCGTGGATCACATCGCTCCTAGAATTCCACTCATAATTGATCAAATAATCTTTCCTAGAATTTTCATCTTCATTGTGAAGACTCATAAGTTGGTCCATAATATCTTGGTACATCTTGGATGTCAGACTTTCTTTAACTTCTTCAATAGTATCCATGATAGATCTCGCAACACTCTTCTTTGAAACTTCTTCGTTGCCGGTGAGTTTCATATATTCCTTGAGATAATACTGACTTGAACCCACAAAGCCTTCATATGTCTTTTCTTTATTTTCTTTATTTTCTTTCTTTTGTTTCTTCTTGCGCTTTAGATATCGCTTATCCACGATTTCGGCATGAGACATCTGATTGCGGACAGAAGGACGACATGTGTGCTTGCCATTCTTTGGCATTGATCACTATAAATTCTTTGATATGAAATTGATTTAGAAAATCAAATTTAAAGTGAATTATTAATGAGTGATAATTAAGTAAAATACATAGATAAACAATACAAAAACAAACGACCAGCCACACCAAAAAATATAGAGGCAATCATCTTCATCAAGATCTCGCGTATCTATTGTTATGTATATTGAATTATTTTTAGGATATAACATCGTTTATTGACAAGGGAAACGAGAGTAAAGTATAAATCAAATTTACAAATCATCGCATATGATTATCTTATCAACTTCGTCATTTTCAGACGCCCAGGCCTCCTCCATAATATCGAGTCGCCGTCGCCGAGCGTCAATAGAGACATGACTGGGTCTCCGCCCCTGATAGAGTAAAAATTCGTGAGGGGTCTGCTTAAGTATTTCCTTATAAGATTTCTCAAAAAATTTTAGTTTATTTACTGAATTTTCATCATAAAGTGAGTAATCTTTGTAATCATCGAGAAATTTTTGAGCTTCCCCGACAAGGAGATTAATTTTGAGTTTTTCATTAGGTAAGTTATACGATTGAGTCTTCTCAAGGAGACCGTTCACTATATTATTTGTAATAGACACATACCAGAGAATAATATTTATTTTGTCAATATTATCGTCCTTATAATAAGGGTTATTGGCCGTAGTCATCGCTGTGATCCCGATACCGGCGGTAGCTTGTAAGAATCTTAAAAAAATAGAATATATCTTTCTGATTTTATATCCCTTATAGAGATCATAAAGTTCCTCGCGGTATTTTATGACGATAGGGTGCTTATAAGTAGGATTTTCTTCTTCTCCCTCTGCGACCTCACCACCTTTCATCAGATCAAGCATTGTGGCTACCTTTGGATTGAGACATAAATAACTAAATAACATTTATGTTACGTATAGAAATAAATTTATAGCGAACAGACTAATCAAATAGTTCTCCACCATCTGTAACATTGTTACTCTCACATAGACCAACATATCCCTCTTCTGCTTTCTCCATGAAAGAAGAATCATTTTGCATAATAGCTTGTTTGGCATACTCTCTGAAATCTTCAAAATCTCGGTAAGGATCATTCATACCTAGATGAGTATAATGTGCTCGCTCTCCAAATGTAACGTGGAATCGTTTGAGAGTGTCTCTACAGACGATGTATTGACATGTCTTTTTGAGGGCTTCGTTGAGATCTTCTTGAGAAGAAGATCTTGATCCTCGGACATTGAACTGATTATCCCAGTCAATCCAATGACCATCTTTCATGATCGTAGATTCGGAGATCGTGATGGATCGCTTGACAGGTCCGGGAGCAGGGATTGTGAAAGAGTGAGACATTTTGTTGGATTTGGTTTGTTCGGTTTGTTCGGTTTGTTCGGTTTGTTTGGTTTGATGAATATCTTCAAAGAGGGGGGATCAAATTTTTAATGACTGGGACCATTGATAATGATGTAACAGATGAAGATGAACAGAGAGAGAACAGATAGCCATCCTATCACTAAACAACAAGTTTTACAGAATTTATCTAATTCCTCATTATTTCTTCTCCTGGCTTGTTCTTGCATTTCCTCTGTTGTTCCGTATTCAGAATGAATCATCTTTTTGATAAAAAAATTAATTATGAATAAGAATATCAAATTTATAATGAACCGACTAATCATTTATGGAAATACGCTTTTGTGAACCGAGGATAAAATCTCCATAACAATTTCAACGCTCTTCCATCCACAACATTCAATCCAATCCAGCACGCGGCAGGTCGGGTCTTCGTTATCTTTTAATATGTAAGATTTATCAAAAATTTTATAATAAACACATCCTTTGTGTGAATGAATACATACTTTTTTATCAAAGAAATAATTCTTGAATAAATCTAGCAAATAAGATTCACATCCCTCTGGATCTCGTCCACCACTAAAATCAATTTTCCAATGGTCTAGTTTCGCGCCAATGATATCAAAGGCCGTATTCTGAAACACATAATCCTCATATTTTCCATATTCATCAGGGAACAATGGATTTGACTTGTGAAGACGGCGAGAATCATCAAAATCACATTCATCCCAACGCCGGCTGAACTTATCAGGGGGGGGCCAGTTTACCACGAGATTTCTCAATGCCCAACGGTCTTTTATTTTATTTTCATCCCATTTATCATTGGGGGTAATCCATTCACCTTTGTATGTCCATCTGGGAAACTTCCCCACCGCAATTAGCTCACCTTTATAACCAACAGAATAATTTGGGTTTTCCTTGTATTGACCGTTTTCCTTATAGATCAAATTATATCCGAGTGTTAATCTTTGTCCTAATTTATATCTAACATACCACTCAGGTAGACATCCGTGGTCTTTGAAATAAGTAAGACTATCTTTCTCAAAATCAAAAACTTTATCTCTTTCTTCAATGATTCTGTTAAAATTCAATTCTAGATTATTTTCGGCTTCATATAATCTATCTGTCATTGCCTCCATAACAGCGGTCGCTCCACATAAATCTTCATCATCTTTTGTAGGCATAATCTATCCTGGTTATGATAATAAGATTGACTAAAAGTAAAAAATCAAATTTCCGTAAAAAATGTAATGATAGAGAGGGATAATCTAGTCGTTATAAATACAATGATGGTGATTTGATCTACGATAAATACAATAGTTCTATTCATTTAAACTCGCTTTCCACTCTGGATCGGGTAAACGAAAATATTTCTTGTTGTCGATTAAAATATCAATGATTTTCTGTAATTTTTCTGATGAAGATTTTAATTCATATAATTCGTCAGATTTGATATTATAAACGTAATAATTATCATAATCTTCTCCATTAATATATTTGTATAATAATGTTTGCAAGAAGTGTGAATCATCTAATTGTGCGACACATTTGAATTCAATTACTTTTTTGTTGATTTCATCTGCATAATCCATTTGTCCATTTAGAATAAACTCCTCGCTCTCTGAAGTTTCAAATACGTCACCGATGGGAATTTCAAACGAACCTGAATCAGAAATATATCCTTCATCTTTGAGCCCCTTTAACCGACTCACCCCCGAGTCAAGTGTTTCCAGTGGTAACCAATTATATTGTTTAATCTGATTAACTTTGTAATATGAATTATCAACCATCGCATTTGTGAGATTTGCTATTTTTAGAATATTAATATTATCATTTACACCATTTAATGATATATCTGTCTCATTGATATCAGTAGCATTGCATTCGGTTATAGCGAAATATAATGGGATAGCAGTCCCGTTAATATCTGAAACAATTTCCCAGTGATCTTTACCCTGTTCACTTAGCCCTTCTATTTGAAGGATCCCGTGTTTTCGTTTGCTAGGTATCTCGATAAGTTCATATAATTTCGTTAGTTTATCAATTACCTCGACATTCAGATGTTTAACTAAATCAGTCACAGCATATTTAGTGGGTTCTATCTCTTTTTCCTTAACACAAAGTTTAAACTTCTCGCCTGGCCGGATCGTTATTGGATTGAAATCGCAATATTTACGGATATTTTCTTCTTTCTCTGCTGGTGTTTTTCCCAATAGAAAGGGTAGATAACCATCTTTATAATGATGAAATAAACTAAGACGTTCCATAGATCTTGTAACTGCGACATATAAACGATTTGGACAAATAGTAGTTTTTGATTCTGTGTCATAGTAATTAAAGTAAGAATTATCAAAATTGATAATGATTACTACTTTCCTCTCCAATCCTTTGACGGAATTATGTGTTGATAATACAATTTTGTTTTTAAGAATTTTATCTTCGACTACACAATCCACATCATTATTGATATATATGTATCTTTTACTTCCATAATTTGATGACAAGGCATTAGCTAACTTAATGATTGGTGATTTATTATCTACCTTATTTTTGACAGATGGAGATAATATAAATAAATCATCTGGTTTGTATTTCTTTGTTCCGTTGGGATTTTCCAATTCTAAATAATAATCAATTTCTCTTAATATATAATCGCATCCAGCATCGGGATTCGTGAAAGAATTCTTGAGAAAATATCTGGGTTTGTAGCCCGAATATTTCATTTTACCTCCGTTCGGGGAACCGTCATTGGAAATCATCCTTTCTTCTTTCAGCATGCAGTGGTTTAAGAAATCACATATTTCTTGAGGGACTCTGAAAGTCTCGGTGAGTTTCAAAGATACCCATTCTCTACCGTTATCCAAAATTTCATCTCCGTATATTAAGAACCTTTCATCTGATCCATTATATTGATTAATACATTGGTTCTTGTCTCCCAGGATAACAATATTTGCATCTTTATTCTTATTATCGCGAATAAACTTCTTTACATACAAATAATATGTGCGATTCATGTCTTGGACTTCATCAATGATAATGATATCATAGTTAATATCGTTTTTCGGTTCTGTATCATTTTTAGTTGTATCGCGGATTTCACGATCAGTGATCAGTTTGTTTTCTCCAACATATTTGCTATTACAAGAGCCGTGATAAGTAAAGATAGAGATATTATTGATATTATATTTTAATATTTTCCCGCTTGTTTCTTCCTGTAATTTCTTGTTATAAGTAATCACGCAAATCTTAGATGATCCAAAATTTTTAGCGATATGTAATATACTGGTTGTTTTACCGCTACCAGCGACGGCATCAACCTTCACATCCTTCCCTTCAAAAATCTCACGTATGATTTGATATTGTTCAGTAGTAGATTTATTCAGTTTAACAACAATAGTAGATTCCCTTTTCATACAAGAGATGCATGTTGATTTTGGTTTACCATTCGGTTTTATTTTAAATTCAATTGTATTCTTAATTTTTTTACAATAACGACAAGTCTTCCTATTCATATAAGTAAAGTATTCGTCTAAACTTAAAATAATTCCTCAACGTATTATTTCGGGAATATTCTCAATATGTATGATTTGAGATTTTATTGTATCAAATTTCAAATAAAAAAATGTAATTTAGAATCAGGTAGTGTTCATCCCAGGCCCACGCTGTCGCCAGCGATAAAGGTAGGTTCGCCCATGCCCTCATGTACGACTACTTCTCCGACAGGTAGACCGCCTGAAGCATAAGAGTTACACAATGCGTTCGTGCTTGCGTGTCCCATTTCGTGTGTCGACCTCTCAATCATAATCCCCCACCAGACAGCCCCGGCGTAGGTAAGGAAGATAAGGATATCGCGGATGAAATAACGATCCATGTTTGTTCTTACTAGGATAATCCTATCTTGATATCAAATTTTGATTCAATCTAAATGATGACCCTTCTTGTGTTTCTTAGCATAGCAAGTCTTGGCGTAATGACCCGGCCTCCCGCATCTGAAACATATGATATCATCATCATCGGACGATTCATTTAATTCTTCCTGTAATGCTCTAGACGGATTAAAATATTTCTTTCCGTTTCTTCGTTTCACGCAGTGAACATTTTCATGAAATTGACATCCCTTTTCTGAATCGAATTCTTTATCACAGAATTCACAGGCCCATGAAAAATCTTCAGGGGTTTCATCAACTATTTTTTGTCCGTTGGCATTTGTTTTCGCGTAACAGGTTCCTTGTGAATGACCGAATCGCCCACATCTCTGACATGAAGATTGTTTTGGTTTAGCTTTAACTTTTTCTTTTTGATTATTCATATGACAATCTTTAACAAAGTGATCAGAAGAACCACATTGAAAACATTTATCATATTCTCCGTTAATTAAATTTTGAATGAATGCTTTCTCTGTATCAGATAGTGTTATTTTTACCCAAGGCCCACCTCTCACATTATCTATGCCATGCTTCGCCATATATTCTTGTGTTACTCTCTGTTCATCATGATTTCTTTGATCGGGGATAACTTGATGAATAGAAATCGGTTTATATTTCTTGGTCCACGCTGAGCCAGAAGAATCAAAATGATTTTCTAATCTAAAATTAGGATTATCAGTTTTCCCGATATAATATTTATTTGATTGTAGTTTCAATGAATAGATATATACCATCTTTACTCATAAGTAAGTAGAGATACTTTAAATAAAAAGATCAAATTTATAGCGTCTAATTTTCGTCTATTAAGCACCCGACCGCAACTTCAACGGACGCGATCGCCCCCCCGCGCCTATGGTGTGATCAGCGATAGTTATGTGAGCGGCGCAGCACGGTCGCGGGTACGCAGATCGGGCACCGAGATCCTGAGCTGTGTGCCCGCGACCGTACCCGCGGGCACCGCCGCCTCGTATAAGGTGTCGCTATCGGCCACCATGAAGGATATGATATCTCCAGCCGCAGCACCCTCTGGCATCGTGACAACGACAGTCATCATTGTCATCGTTGGCTGCTCAGGTGGTGTCCCACCCCTGACTAAGGCGGCTTTGCCCTCTGGTTGATTTCTTACATAAGACCCAATTTTCCTTAAAACTTCAGGGGGTAACTCTAACATCTTATCTGGCCCGGCAGCGCCACCAATGGGTGACACAGAAATTGACGCACTGGAAATCTGGGGTCCCGTTAGTGATGGATTCAATGTATTTCTCACGTCGCGGCGACGGGTGGCTTCGGCTGTCAGCCCGCTTAGTCTACTTGCTGTGAAGAAGTCACCCTCAGCCAGTTTACTAACACTATTTGCTCTATTTCTTTTTAATTGTAAATACCAGTCAAAAAACTGGCGTTCTCCCGATCGATCTGCTAGTTCTCGTAAGTTATTCGGTATAGACATAAGTAATGTGACCCCAATTCGATTCTTGTACGGTTCCCAGTTTCGGGGATCTTTCAAGTTTGGATAGTATATAAGAACCGTCGGCATACCCACCTCAGGGACAGTGCCCAGGGGAATTCCGGGATCAGTAGTATCCGCTATGAAACCGGGCTCATGTATTAAATTATTAATAGGAAACAACCCGGCGTGGTCCATAGTTGCGCCTGATGGATACGGCATCCAGATCCGAGGCGGCGTGTCCTCTGCCAGCACCGCTCCGAATCTTTCCATAATCCGCTCCATCCGCTCCTCCAGCGTCAGATGACTCAAAGCCCCTAACTCAGTTCTATATTCTGGGATTTTCTTTATCTCTACTTCTAATCCGACAAAATCATCTTTATTTTCCATTGTTACAATATCTCTAAATCTGATTCCGCCTTTTTGATATCTTCTCCTAGTTTTCTTCTGTCTTCTCCTAGTTTTATTTCTTCTCGCGATACTTTTTACCATTTATAATATCATTAGATAAAATTTAATAAGTTATGCCTATTTAAAAATTTGATATTATGTTAGTAGTAGTTACAAACAATAAATGAAAGTATACGGTCAATCCACAAAAGAATCCTATCGTTCCGATATTGAGGACTCACTCAAACACAAAACAGTCTATAAGAACTATGAATATTTTGATGATCATTCATACGGAACTTCATCTAAAATGGGTTTCTATTTAGAAGCCAAGGATGGGAAGAAGTTACTTTATCTTTTTCAGGAAGATGGTCCAAGAGACAAAGAAACACTTACAAAACTACTTGAATGGAGACGTTCGGGTGATTCAGATGAGATTGGTCACAAAGGTGGAGGTAACAAACGAAATATCTATGGTTTTCATTCAGACAAAACCGTTATCTTTATGAAAGTAGATGATACAAATATACTCAAATGCGAAACAAAGCCAAATAAGCTATATAATTTATCGGTTTCTGATATAGATGAAGAAAGCTTTCGCGGACTAGCCGATACAAGTGAGTATATTAATACGCCCGATACATTTAATATTGATGATTTACCTAGATGGTATTCTGATACTTATGAGAAGATAAAAAATGAATCTGGGATAGAGCCGAATTATCTGATAAGAATGGAGTTATCTGAAATTCCCGAAGAGTATTCAAATGTAGATTCTTGGAATGAATATATAAATCAAGTCCGAGCAAAACAATATGATATCCCTATCTATTTTAAGAATGAAGTCTTATCAATGAATGATTACAAGAAATGTGATACAATAGATACAATAGATCTTGTTGGATTTAATGATCCAAATAAGATTAATGAAATGAGAGTCTCCCTATATATTCACAGAGAAACAAAATATTTCTATATGAAAGAAGATGAAAAATTCGTGAATGTTAAAGATCCTGGTGATAGTATAAATAATTCAGAAAGTCTATGTAAATGGGGTGAAATCCGTATGTTTATCACTGCGAAACAATATTTCAATGAAGAACTAAAAAAATATAATGATCGCAATCCAAATAAATTAAAGGCCGAGACTTTTTATGGTATTTATTTAATAATTAATGGTAAATTAACAAACTATTTACCTGTTGAAGGAGATGCTCTAGGGTCTGGTAAAAATAATAAAATTTCAGATGGGGATTGTGGTAATACTAACCGGTTCAGAATGATAATCATACCAGATAAAGAAACTTGTCAGAATAGTAAATTATTTGATTCATTAATTCAGACGTGTGAAATCAAGGCCTTATCTGGTTTTCTAGATAAGAGTCCCTGGAAAAAAATAATTAAATATTCAATGGATATTTTCAAGGGTAAGACTATCACAAAGACTGAAAAACCTACACCCAAACCTAAGGAGAAAAAAGAAGAAGTAACTCCGGGTGGGGTATATTTAGTCTATCTAGGTGGTGGCTTATTCAAATATGGCTGTGTAGAAGAATATAAAAATATGAATGGTCGTTTGAATAATCATTCTTGTAAAAGTATTGAGAATGTTAAAAAGTTCTGCGATAAGGAAATTAAATTAAATAAATATGTTCCACTATATAAAAAAAAGACATCTCATCCTAAAGGTGATGAAGAAAAAATAAGAAAAGTTCTTGAGGAAAATAAATCAGATAAAATAGCTCTATTTGAATGTGAGAGATCAACTAATAAAGTTAGGGAATATTTTCGTTGTGACGATTTTGATTATATTAATGATTACATATGTAGTTTATTAAACTGTGTTTTAGAATCCAGCTAATCATTATAAATTTGATTATTTAAACATTATCAAAATTAAATCAAACATAATGGAAGAAATATCTGGAATTGTGAAAGGAGAACCAACTGGGATGTTCCGTGCCGGATATCCTGGACCGAATGAGCAGACTATGAAACAGATCGGTGACTGGGGTTACCGGCGTAATAACTATCATACTTGGCTAACTGATCCTAAAACTCACAAGATATATGATCCAACCCCGATGCCTTCTGACTCATTTAATGAAAGGATGGACTATCACGTTTCTAAAATTGACAATACAAGAAAATTCTACAGAGAGTTCCCTGAAGAGATTGCTTCCTTTCACAGGGAACATATTCATAGTCGTATAGTTAACGAAGTTATGATCCCAAATGCAAAGGATAATCAGACTTTTGGTCAGTTTTTGGATGAAATGTATGGTAAATATCTGAGAGGTGCCTGCTATACAAACTGCCTCGTTTATAAGAAAAAGTTCCCACATTTGATAATTGTATTCGGAGCGATGGGATACTGGTGTAGGGATGAGCATGAGGGAAAGGTTTGTCTAAAATGGGGCTGTTAGTAGATTGGGTGAAAGGTCATTATAAATTTGATTCAAAATATTATATGATTGATTATACACAATGGAATACGAAACAGAACTCAGGGAAGAGGGTATTTACACTGAATTGGAGATTCAGGAAAAGATACTTATAAGATGTCTGAAAATGAAACTGATAAAACATCATGAATTATATCGTTTCCCGGTTAAAGCTGAATTATGGGAAGATATCTGGGATCAATGTATAAATCCTAAGGGGAGTAATTGGATCGGTGGTGGTCATCAATCTAGTGCGGACACACTAGATGAAACTTCAAAGATTTCATATCAAAATAAATCTGGTCAGATAAAGAAAGATCATGTTAAGATAACAAGTCACAGAACTGCGAAATATCCATCACTTGAAGAAAAAATTGCTTTTATATCACAAAATCATTGTGATAAATATACCTTATTGTCTAGAGATGAATCAGAATGGGGGAAGGGTATTAAATCTTATTATTTAATGATTTTTGATAGTAGTCTATTAGATTTTCGCTCATTAGAATGGTCCGAACATATTCCGAGTAAGGGTAAAAAAAAAGGACAACATAATGGGGGATATATAGGTAATGGTGATCCACTTAAATTTTCAGCGAAAATAGACGGACCAGGATCTTCCAACCAACTCCATATTTCAATTAATATTGATTATATCGGCGGTTTCCATAAGATAATCATCCCTTAACGAACACATAAGTAACATCTCCATCAGCTACATTATCTTTCTTTGTATTCTTCTTGATAGAGAATTGTCTATCTAATAGCCAACCATTATCCAGATGAATCTGAATGACATCATCTAAGAGATTATATTTTTTATCTGTTTTGATATTTTTTACTGACCAACAACTATATTTTGTAACATGAGAACAGACAAAATCAATAATCGGTTTAATGAATTCATTTAGCCATTCATCATAAGATTTAAATTTCTGAATTGATTGTGAATCTTCGTGGGAATACACTTCCAGATCATAATAAGGAGGGCTTGTTAAACACATATCAAATCTTTGATCTTCTAATTGTGAAAGAATATCTTCAACGGGTGAATGATAAAGTTTAACTTGATGATTTATTTCTAGATCATTCGCCATCTTTTCTAGACCTAAGAAAGTTTTAGTGAACGGCTCACAACCGGTATAATGATAATCATCACCTAAGCAAGTTGTTCCGATCATTCTACCTCCCCATCCGATGCAAGGATCAAATACTGATTTACAATCAAGTTCTTTTACGATTGATTTCGTCATAATCGGGGAATAGATAGTAACAGGATTGAATTTAATTGCTCGTTTAATTTCGGTAAACTGACTACTCACTGTCCGATTCGGTTTGTCAAGAGATTTAAACGCTTTGATAAGATTATCTTTCGTCCATAATTTCAGAATATTATTGCCTTTATGATCTTCTACTTCATGGATATGAGGCATATACTTCCTGATAATCTTATTTGATTTAGCTGTTTTCTGAGCGGATATTTTATCAATATCAACACTATCTTTCATTAGGTCTGAATATTCTTTTTTGAGATTAATTTCCCCTTCAAAGAATTCTTGTGTCTTAACAAATCCAGCTTCTAAGAATTCATTAATTATCAGAGGAATAACTTCATCATATTTTTCTCTGGTGATATGTTGGTGATTGCTACAGTTTGTAAATTTCTCGGTTCCTGAGCGACTGATAGAAACAATACCTTTCTTATTATTTCTTTCAGATTGATATTCATCTAGATGTAATCCACACCGACAATTGATATACTGAGATGAAATCTGAAACATTATTAGTTAATATATCTGATTTTAATTTTAAATAATCAAATTTGTTGGGTTCACATATGAATAAATTATTGGGTATTGTATAAATGGGAAATCTATGTTCTTATCTAAGAAGAGAAAATAAAAAAGAATATCAAGATCATTTAATCAGAGATAAATTATGTGATAAATGTAATGTTCATTTTATATCTAACTACGAGTATAATAAACATATTGTAGATTGTAATCGGGAGGTTTATGGAGATATGTGATA
>Ga0315336_1005620_pt1 | contig 13542 bp, 8 predicted proteins | sample ASW5metaG_FD_204512 | JGI IMG/M metagenome (GOLD analysis project Ga0315336, IMG submission 204512) | Ammonia-oxidizing marine archaeal communities from Monterey Bay, California, United States - ASW #5 | ecosystem: Environmental > Aquatic > Marine > Intertidal zone | place: USA: California...
TTGCGCCGTCGCAGTCGCTGTCGATGCCGTCGTACCAGGCGTCCGCTGCACCTGGGAATACGGTGGGATCGAGGTCGTCGCAGTCGGCGGGGAGCGGGGACCCGTCAGCGTCCTGGTCGAAGTCGTTGGCTTCGTCGCAGTTGCTGTCGATCCCGTCGTACCAGGCGTCCGGAGCACCGGGGTACACGTTGGGCTGGAGGTCGTTGCAGTCGGCGGGGAGCGGGGACCCGTCAGCGTCCTGGTCGAAGTCGTTGGCTTCGTCGCAGTTGCTGTCGATGCCGTCGTACCAGGTGTCTTGAGCGCCATCGTAGACGGTGTCGTCGGTGTCGATGCAGTCGGTACCGCCGTAAAGGTCAGAGTCCTGCCCATCGGCGTCCTGATCGAAGTCGCTGGCATCGTCGCAGTCGCTGTCAATGCCGTCGTACCAGGTGTCTTGAGCGCCGTCGTAGACGGTGTCATCGGTGTCGAGACAGTCGGTACCGCCGTAAAGATCGGAGTCCTGTCCATCGGCGTCCTGATCGAAGTCGTTGGCGTCGTCGCAGTTGCTGTCGATCCCGTCGTACCAGGTGTCTGGCGCGCCGTCGTAGACGGTGTCGTCCGTGTCGACGCAGTCGGTACCGCCGTATAGGTCGGAGTCCTGCCCATCGGCATCCTGGTCGAAATCACTGGCATCGTCGCAGTCGCTGTCGATCCCGTCGTACCAGGCGTCTGGCGCGCCATCGTAGACGGCGTCGTCCGTGTCGAGACAGTCGGTACCGCCGAACAGGTCAGAGTCCTGCCCATCGGCGTCCTGATCGTAGTCATTGGCGTCGTCGCAGTTGCTGTCGATGCCGTCGTACCAGGTGTCTGGCGCGCCGTCGTAGACGGTGTCGTCTGTGTCGATGCAGTCGATTCCGCCGAACAGATCAGAGTCTTGTCCATCGGCGTCCTGGTCGAAATCGCTTGCGTCGTCGCAGTTGCTGTCGATGCCGTCGTACCAGGTGTCTGGCGCGCCGTCGTAGATGGCGTCGTCTGTGTCGAGACAGTCGGTCCCGCCGTATTGGTTGGAGTCCTGCCCATCGGCATCCTGGTCGAAGTCGCTGGCATCGTTGCAATCGCTGTCGATGCCGTCGTACCAGGTGTCTGGCGCCCCGTCGTAGACGATGTCGTCCGTGTCGTCGCAGTCCAGTCCTCCGTATTGGTCGGAATCCTGTCCGTCGCCGTCCTGGTCGAAGTCGCTGTTCCCTCCGCAGTCGGAGTCGACCCCGTCGTACCAGGCATCGATGGCGCCCGGAAGCACGGTGTCGTCGAGATCGTTGCAGTCCGTGGGTATGGCAACGCCGTCGTCGTCCTGGTCGAAGTCGTCGGCACCGTCGCAGTTGCTATCGACCCCGTCGTACCAGGTGTCCGCCGCGCCGTCGTAGATCGCGCCGTTGGTGTCGTCGCAGTCCAGTCCGCCGTGCTGATCGGAGTCCTGTCCGTCGGCGTCCTGGTCGAAGTCGTTGTCTCCGCCGCAGTCTGCGTCGACCCCGTCGTACCAGATCTCCGGTTCGCTCGGGTTGCGGGTCGGGTCGAGGTCGTCGCAATCGTCGCCACCGTACAGGTCGGAGTCGTGGCCGTCCGCGTCCTGGTCGAAGTCACTCTCTCCGTCGCAGTTGCCGTCGATTCCGTCGTACCAGGTGTCTGGGGCGCCGGGAAAAACGGTCCCGTCGTCGTCGTCGCAGTCCTCTGGCCACAGGTAGCCGTCGCCGTCGACGTCGAAATCGGTCATGCCGGGTCCGCCGTAAATGCCGACATCGGAAGTGGAGAAATCCGGATCGAGGATCCAGGGGGCGCCCGCGCCCGTCAGCGGTCCGCCCGGCTGGGAGATGAGGTTGATGGTGGCGCAGTCGCCGTTCCACTCCGTGAACATGGGGTCGGCGAAGAAGTTGCCGTTGCCGAGCAGATCGTCCGCGGTCACGTCCCCCGAGACATCGCCGCCGCTGTTGTCCCACCAGTCGTTGTAGTCGACCTGCCAGTCATCTGGGGTCCAGCTCGTGGCATGGAGCGATGGGTAGGTGCCGGTAGTCCCGTAGATGATGTTGTTGAGGAACTGCAGCGATGTGCCCTGAAGAAGGATGGGTGCGCCAAACGAGGCGTCGTTGTTCAGGAAGGCGTTGTTGATGAACGACGACGTGGTCCCGTTGAGATCTACGGCCGCTCCGTCTCCGGCGAGGAGTATTTCGCTGTTCGCGATGATCGAGTTGTGCACATCCAGCGTCGACGAGAGCGTTCCGACAGGTACTCGGACATAGAGGGCGCCCCCGTCGTAGTCGGCGGTGTTGTTGCAGAACACGCTGGCCCCGATGTCGATGTCTGCGACGTCGTCGAGGTACAAGGCGCCCCCGACTCCCGCTGTGTGTCCCTCGAAGCGGGTTCGGTTGATCGTCACCGAGCCCGAAGGTTGTCCGAAGGCCTTGTATACAGAGATCGCCCCGCCGAATGTGTTCGTCGGCATGTCCGCGTCGTTGTCCAGGAACAGCGAGTCCTCGATGGTCACCTGTACTGATCCGTCGGCCCCCACAATGGCCGCTCCGGAGTAGTCAGCGTGGTTGATCTCGAACCGGGACCTGCGGATAGTCAGGTTTGGATAAGATGAATAGATGGCGCCGCCGTACCGCGCTGTGAATCCAGTAAAGCTCGAGTCCTCGATGGTGAGCCTGCCGAAAGTTGAGTAGATGGCTCCGCCCCATTGTGGGTTGTAACTGCCGTTTCCGATGAACTGCATGTCGCGAAGCGTGGCTCTCGCGTTGTTCATGGTGATGCCCAGCGCACCGTTCGGGCGCATCGTGAAGCCCTCCAGGGTGAAGGTCTCGGTGGCAGCTGCGGTCACGCCCACGGTTCCAAACGTTGGCAGCAGTTGGGTGACCTCGGAACCGCCGGTGCTGCGAATAATCAGGTTCTGTTTCCCGTTCAGCGCCAGGCTCTCGGGGTAGTTGCCCGGGTTGACCTCGATGGTGTCGTCGTCCGCCGCGGCTGAGAGCGCTGCGCCGATGGTCGTGAAGTCTCCGGCGCCGGTCTGGTCGACGAGCCAGCTCGTGGCCCAGGCGGGAGTGGGGAGAGCGATGAGGGCGATGGCCACCGAGCCAAGGCCAGTGTTCTGGAGTGCTTGTCTGATCAGTCTCATAGGACCTCCACACTCTGGGGTTAGGTTGGACGGCCCGGTGGCGCCTGTGTCACGGTGTGGCACGTGGTGGCACGGGTGAGGCGTTGGGTCTAAATCGACTCGAATTGAAGGATCGAACGATATTTCTGGACGAGTGTGTCGTTCGGGTGCGCGACGGCGAGCACGCGCTGTCCGAGACCGAGGTTCGCCTGCTGACGTGGTTGGCTCGACATCCGGGTCGGCCAGTGTCACGGGACAAGCTCCAGGTCGAGGTCTGGGGCTACGCCGAGGGCGTCGTGAGCCGTGCTGTCGACAGCCTCGTCAAGCGTCTCCGCAAGAAGATCGAGCTCGATCCGGGCCAACCGGTGCTGCTCGCCACGATCCCGGGGGAGGGCTACGCGTGGAACGGCCCGGTATTGTCCGGTCGTCCGGAGGGGGCTCGCCTGCCGCGCTACCCCGATGTGTGGGTCGGTCGGGAGGCGGAGCTCGCCCGCGCTCAGGAACTCGTGTCCAAAGGCGCGCGTTTAGTCAGTGTCGTCGGTCCAGCGGGCGCTGGAAAGACGCGGCTGGTCGCCACTCTGGCGGCTGCCGAAGACCTTGCGGGCCGACCGGCCTGGTTTGCAGAGCTGGCCGATGCGGAGAACCGTGGAGATCTGGTTGAGGCGGTCCTCGCCGCTCTCGGGACTCGGGTCGAGGCCAAGAACCGGGAGTCTCAGCTCGAGGCGGCTCTGCGCGGGCGAGAAGGTGTGCTTGTCCTGGACAACCTCGAGCAAGTGGCCGATCTGGCTGCCGACATGGTCGCATTGTGGTTGACGGCCGCCCCGCAGATCTGTTTCGTCTGCACTTCGCGGGTACAGTTGGAGATCCGGGGTGAGCGGGTGCTGCGCCTTGGGCCACTGGACCAGAATGCAGCTGTTGCGCTCTATCTCGAGCGGGCGCGGGCTTCATGGTCTGAGCTTGATGTCGGCGCCGACGACCGGGCGGTGGCCGAGTTGGTGGATCGCCTGGACCGGCTGCCGCTGGCGATCGAGCTGGCCGCGTCTCGGGCTGGAGTGCTCGGGCCCCGAGACCTGCTCGCGAGGCTGGAGAAGGGACTCGGCGTGCTCGAGGGAAAGGTCTCGTTGTCCGGCGCTCTCGCGGCTTCGTGGACGCTGCTCGAGGGGGAGGACCGGACCGCAGTTCGAGAGTTGTGTGTATTTCGAGGTGGGTTCTCACTGGAGGGTGCCGAGGCGGTGCTCACGGATGGCCCTGGAGCGGCGGATCGCGTGCAGTCGCTGGCGCGCCAGTCGCTGATCCGGGTTCGTACGACGCCGGACGGGAGGCGGTTCCAGCTCTACCAGGCCATCCGCGCCTTTGTTCGAGAGCGGGAGGGCGACGATGCCTCCGCCATGTCCCGACACGCGGCCTGGACGGCGAACGAGGGCCAACGGGCCGCCATGGACTGGCTGCACACAGGCAATGCCTCGGCATTGCGGTGGATCCGCTCCGAGCGTCTGAACCTCGCTGCAGCCTGGGAGCGCAACCGCCAAACCGACCCCGATACGGCGGCCCGTGCGCTGCTGGCCGACGAGATGGGGAGGGCTGTCGTTGGACCCGAAGACCGCGCGCGCGCGGCGCGTCTTCGGGAAATCAGCGATGCAGTCAGCGACCCTTCGCTGCACGCGCGCGCCGAGATTCTCCTCGCGGCACGGGAGCGGAATCTGGGTGATATCGAAGCGTCCCTGGCTCGCCTTGAGACCCTCGGTTCTCTCGATGAGCCCCTGTTGGAGAGCGAGCGATTGGCGAACATCGCGCTGGCTTATGGCCACAGGGGCAGGCCGGACGAAGCCGAGCAGGCCTGGCATGCGTCATTGGCGCTGGTCGAACAACCCAGGGTGCACCGACACAGTCAGGCATTGCTCCACCTCGGCTCGATCTGCCGCGGTCGTGGAGACTACGCTGGGGCGCGGGCCTATCGCATGCGGGCCATCTCACTCAGCCGATCCATGGGCGATCCGTCAGGCTTGGTGTGGGCGTTGTCCGGACTTGCCGGCATCGAGGCCAGCCTCGGCCACATCGGCGAGGCGCGCAAGCACCTGCCCGAGGCGTTGATCGCCTGCGAGGACCCCGAGTGCACGGTGAGTCGCTCGGTCCCCTGGGAGGTCATGGGCCTCGTCGCGCTCGAATCCGGCGACCTGGACGATGCGCGACAGTGGTGTATCAAGGCCCTCGATGAGGCGAAGAGCGACGGCATGGTTCAGGCCCTGAACGTGTCGGGACTCCTCGGTGCCGTTCTGGTCGAGGCTGGCGAGGTCGATGCGGGAATGGCCGCCTTGCGGGTGGCCATCTCCGAGTACGCGGGCATGGGTTGGCGGATCTATGAGGGCATTCACACCGGTGGCCTCGGTATGGCCGCGCTCCTGGTCGGTCGTCCCGAACAAGCGATCGTCGCGCTCGAGCGTGCGGTCTTGCTGTTGGCCGGGGACACCGCGGAGTGGTCCATGCGGTTGATGCTGGCCGCCGCTTGCACCCGGACGGGTGATGCCGAGCGTGGTGCCCGCGAGCTGGCGGCCGTCGACCGGGATGCCCTTGGAGAGTCACCGCCCATTCTCTGGGACCTGTGTGCGGCGGCGGTTGATATCGACCGCGACGCCGCCGCGGTTCTGAAGTGCGCGCGCGACCCGGAGCTCGGCCCCGAGTCCGGGCGAAGCTGGGTCGATTCGCTGGCCTATGTGCGCTGGGCAGCTCTCATTCTCGAGGCGGCAGTCTCTGCTCGAGAGCCTGGGTGACGACGCGCATCGGCTCCGTGTCGATACCGCCATCGTGCCGAGGCCAGGGCTATTCGACGCAGTCGTATGTCCAGTCCGTTTGCGTGTCCTGCACTCCCTCCGTGAATGTCGCACTACTCTCGAGCCGGCCATCGTCATCAAAGGTCCAGGTCGTGCTCACTCCCCACCAAATGAGCCCGTCGAGCGTCTCCACATGCAAGCGATCTTCTCTGCGCGTCTGTCGCCCCTCGTCGTCCCACGTATTGCTTCCAATTGTGGTCATGTGTTCGCTGAATGAGACCTCCGTGAGCAATTCGCCCTTCGAGCTGAACGCCAATATCGAGAAACTGTCGGACAATTCAGGGTAGACCGCCCGAACCGTGTGGTTGAGGGATGGCGCGGGGTACTGATAGGTGTACTCAACGATATCTGTCAGCTCACCGTCGCTATGATGGTATTCGGTGCGGACTTTTCGGCCATCGAGAAATTTGTAAGCCGTCCAGCGCTGCAGGACGCCCTTGTCGTAATACTCAATGAGCGAGAGCTGGCCATCGGCGTCGTAGATTGACACATTGGTCCACAGCTGAGTGTCGTGTTCCCAGGTTGTGCGCTCGATCTCGCGGCCCTGTCCGTCGTACACCCACTCAGTCCGAAAATCGAATTCGCCGTCGTCTTCGTAGTCCCTGTGATGTTCGAGGAGGAGGTCACCGGACCACACCTTGGCACTCCGCGACGACGTGGCGTGCTTGCCCCTGCCAGTGGTGGTAATCGCCTCGACGATGTTGCCATCGGAGTTCAGCCACTGAGTGCCCCGTTCGTCGACTTTCTCCCAACTGATGTTGAGCGTCTTGTATTCGGCGACGCAGGTTGCGATCTTCTCCGGTGGCGACCACAGGTCTCCGGGCTCCCCGACACATCCGAAGAGGGGCGCGAGGACGGCGATGAGAGGGGCGAGTGTTCGGATATCCATGGGGTCTCTGTAGCCTGAGTCACGCGCAGTACTGGTCCGAGTCCGCCCGCGTTGCACTGGACTACAAGAAAGCCTGCCGTGACACCTCGCAGCACTCGCAGCCATCGCCGGTGGACACTCTGTCGCGGCGCTCACCGGCGCTGACGCTGAAGACTCCGTGGCGCACCGGCGACGATGAACGCTGCCCAGCTCCCCGGTCGTGATCTGGACCAAAGGTTGCCTCCAGGATCGCCACTGCGCGCTCGCTCGAGGCCTGTGCCGCGGCGGGGTTGTTCTGTTGACGCTCGAGGAACGCCAGGTTGGTCAGGAGGTCGACCAGGGCCGGGTGGTCGGCTCCGTAGACCTGTTCGGCGATGGCTAGACCGCGCTCGAACAGCGGCCGGGCCGCGTCCTCGTCCCCGGCCGCGTTGACGAGCACTCCCAGCTGGCTGAGGGTCCGGCTCGTTGGGAAGCTGTCTACTCCGTAGAGCTGCTCCCTCATGGCCAGACTGCGCTCGAGAAGTGCGCGAGCGGCGTCGAAGTCCCCGTTCTCGCGATGCCACAAGGCCAGCATAGTGAGGCTGTGGGCAACGTTTGGGTCGCCGGCCGCTTCGTTGACCTCCAGGGCCCTCTCCAGTAGCGGCTTGGCTGCGGCGAGATCGCCCTGTCAGATCAACACCTTCGCCAGACTGTCGAGGGAGCGTCCCAAGTCTGTATGGTTGGGACCGAGGGTGGCCTCAGCGATCTCGATGGCGCGCTCCAGTAGCGGGCGCGCCCCCGCAAAATCTCCTTGATCCCTCAGATTGGTCGCGAGTCCGCTGAGTGCTGAACCCGTCTGTGGGTGATGGGCACCGAGGGACTTTTCGTAGATGGCGAGCGCCCGGCGGTGCAGCGCCGTGGAGGTCGCCAGATCATTGTCCTTTCGCAGAAGACTTGCCAGGTTGGACAGCACCATTGCTGTCTGTGGATGCTCCTTTCCCAGCGCCGCCTCATGGATCGCCAGGCTGCGCACGTAGAGAGGTCGAGCCTCCGCGTAGTTCGCTTGGAATTCGTAGTGCATGGCCAGATTCATCAAGCCCTGCCCCACGTCTGGATGGTCCGGTCCCAACGCCTTTTCCCGAATGGCTAGCGATTGCCGGTGCAGCTCACCCACGCCTTCGCTGATGCCCAGACCATTCAAGGCGAAGGCCAGGTTCTGCATGCTCTTGGCGACTTCGGGGTGTTCGGGGCCCAGAACGCGCTTGGAATGCTCTAAACTACGCTCCAGGAGCGGTCTGGCGGCGGCCGCGTCTCCCATCTTCATGGCCAGGGCGCCGAGGTTATTGACGGCGGTAGCGATGTCCTCGTGATCGGGGTCGAGGGTCGCTTCACGGATCTGGAGAGTCCGCTCGAGGAGCGTCTTCGCGGGGGCAAAGTCGCCCTGATAGATGTGGATCAGCGCAATATTGTTGAGGCTGTCTGCAACTTTTGGGTGATCGAGACCGAGTGCGGCCTCGCGAATCTCCAGGCTGCGATGGTGGAGGGGGATCGCGGCCGTGAAGTCCCCTGCCCAGCGACAATGAGCGCGAGGTTGTTGAGGCTGTCTGCGATGTCTACATGTCCCTTCGGCAATGCCCCTTCGCGGAGGGCTAGAGATCGGCGGGCAGCGTCCTCGGCCTCGGCGAACTTGCCGGCACCAAAGAGGGCTTTTGTCTGTTCCTTGAGGCTCTGAGCCTCCTCGAGCGGATCGGCGGCAGGCGCAGCATGGGCGGCTACCAACACGGTCAGCATCTGCAGGTTCACCTGGTCCTCTCCGTTTCGACACGGCAACATCGCCGAAGGTGGGGGAAAAAGACAAGACCCGATGTGTATTCGATGGGAACCCATGCGTATGCCCAGTCGCTCCCTGTTCGCCATTCTCCTCCTTGGCGCGTGCGCTCGCGTTCCTGCGGTGAATCCCCTGGGCCAAGATCTCGCCGGCCAGCAGCGTGAGGCTCGCTTGCAGGGCATCCTCGACGAGGCCGTGGAGCGAGGCCTGCCCGCCGTGTCCGCCCGGATCGAGAGCGGCTCTTGGACCTGGTCCGGGGTCGCTGTGTCGGCCGAGTACGGCCAATACAACGCCTGGGCCTGGTCGGCTGGCGCGCTGAATAGCAACACTGAAGATCTCGCCGTGTTCTTCAACGCGGTGCGGTCCGGGAGTGTGTTGAGCCCCGAGAGCACTCAGGTGGTGCGCGGCCACAGCACATTTGTCGACACAACGCTGCAGCTGTCTCGCTTCAGTCAGGCGGGAGGTTGGGACGGTATCCAAGCTAGCTGCGATGAAATCGGGGACGACCTTGTGGTCGTCTTGCTGATGAATGGCACCGGTATCGACGACGTCTCGTCTCGGGCGGTGTTGGCGGCGCTGCACGAACAAGCGAATCGCTGAGCGAGACCGGCTCGGACTCAAGCGGTTGTGCCCTGGACCAACGGCATCGTCGCTGGTCGTTCGTTGTACGGTGGTCCCACTTGTAGGGCGAACATGACGCGATGGATCTTGGTATTGGCGCTCGTCGCCTGCGGCGGCAGCGAAACGGATGCCGAGACCTGCGTACATGAAGGGGGCTACAAGATCGGTGACGCCGCCGACATGGCGGAGCTGGCGAATGTTTGTGAGGTGACGGGCGCCCTGACCATCTCTGCAGCCGACCTCAAAGACGTCGACGGGCTCTCCGACCTCACGAGTGTCGGCGGCTACCTGTCCATCTCCGGAAACGCCGCCGTCACCAATCTCGACGGGCTGTCCAGCCTCACGAGGGTCGGCGCCACATTGCAGATCATCTCAAACGACGCCCTCACCAATCTCGACGGCCTCTCGGCGCTCACGGAAGTCGGCGGTCTGTCCATTAAGGACCACGATGTGCTCGCAGACGTCGATGGGCTCTCAGGGCTCACGAGCATTGGCGACAGCGTGACGGTTGCGCGCAACGCCGCCCTCGCCAATCTCGACGGACTCTCGGGACTCGCGAGTATCGAAGATACCCTGGAAATCGATGAAAACGGTGCGCTCACCAGTCTGAGCGGACTCTCGGGGCTCACGGCCATCGGCGGGGACCTGCACATAATAGACCACGAGGCACTGCCCGATCTCGACGGTCTCTCCGGGCTCACGAGCGTCGGCCGAAACATGGATGTTGCCGGCAACACCACCCTCAGCAGCCTCGACGGCATCTCGGCGCTCTCGAGCGTAGGCCTGGTCCTGTCCATCAGATTCAACGAAGGGCTCACCCATCTCGACGGTCTCTCTGGCCTCACGAGCGTCGGCGGCCTGCTCGTCGTAGAGAACGAAGGGCTCACCGATCTCGACGGACTCACGGGGCTTGCGAGCGTTGGCGAGAATCTGCATGTCAAGGACAACGATGCCCTCACCGATCTCGACGGACTTTCGGGGCTCACGGGCGTGGGCTGGGGCCTGTTCATCGAAGAAAACGATGCTCTCTCCAACATCGATGGACTCTCGGGGCTCACGAGCGTCGGCACGGACCTGGGCATCAATGACAACGTTTCGCTCTGCCAAAGCATCATCGACGCCTACGTCGCCACCATCACCGTGGGCGGCAACACATTCGCCAGCTACAACGACCCAGACTGTTGACCGATACGAGAACGCCGAGGCCCTTGCCGCCGACCCGTGGGCCTATGCCGACGGTCGTCCGACATGGCGAATTCGCTGGCGGAATCCCCGTAGATGCTCACGGCTGTCCCTGATTTCGCGGACCGGGGAGAGGTATGGCGAGCTGGCCTCGAACCCAGAAGAGGCGATGAGGTAGACTTCTTCGCGAGGTAAATCATGCTCTTGCTGACCCTGGCTGTGGCAGCTCTGGCGGGCGAATGGCCCAGCATCGACGAGGTCTTGAGGACCGGAGCGGAAGCCCACGCCGACGCGGCTGTGGTGATTGGAATCGAGAACTACCCCTTTCTCACCTCCGTCCCACACGCACAGCGCGACGCCGAGGCGTTCCGGAACTACCTCGTGTACACGCGCGGCACACCGCTCCGGTCGGTCCATGTCCTTATTGGTGCAAGTGCTGAACAGATGCGCTCCGAGGTGCAGGCCGCAGCTTCCGAGGTTGGCGACGGCGGGATCCTGTGGATCTATTTCGCTGGCCACGGTGGTGGAGATCCACAGACCAGCGAGCGCCTTCTGATCGGTGACACCGCAAAGCAAGACGCAGCGAGCTTCAGGGCTGGAGCGGTGCCGGTGTCCGAGCTGGAGGGGATGGCGCTCGCGAGCGGTCAAGACGTCGTATTCATCACCGACGCTTGCTACAACGGCCTTGGTCGAGACGGTGCACAGCACGGCAAGCAGCGGTTTGCCGTGCCCTCCTACGCACTGGATGGAGTGCCGAAGCTCACTCGATGGTTCGCCGCGGGACCTTCTGAACTCGCCAACCCCCTCGAACCCGTCTCCCATGGCGCATTCACCTACTTCGCCATCGGTGCGTTGAGGGGCTGGGCTGATGGAGAGCTTGGCGAGTCGGATGGACAGGTCACCCTCGACGAGGCCGACGCCTACGTGACCAGGTCGCTTGCGGAAGTCGGCAAGCGTGAACAGCATCCCCAGCTTGACGACGGTGGGCCTGGCGTACTTTCAAGGGGGAAGAATCTGGAAAGTGGGCCGGATCTACGGGCGCTTGTGTCCGAACTGGCTGCGCCTTCCCGCCGCGATCCGGGCTCCCCGAGCTTCGTTGTAGACGTAGATGTGGATGCCGCGCTCAAAGAGAAGGGGTGTCGTGAGCAAGGCGAGGCCACTGCGGTTCGACGCCAAAAGGAACGCCTCGCCGACGGAGTAGCAGCACAGGCGACGCTGGCAGTGCAGACCTGGGTCGGCCTGGAGGAACAGTCGCGAAAGTGCGCCCAGCTCGACACCGCCACACGTATCAAATGCGGAGAGAAGGTGTCCGAGTTCATTGAATGGGCGAACGCTCTGCAGGTGGTTGAGGCAGCGAGCTTCGAGACGGTGGGGACGGACTGTGGAGACCTGCAGATTCCCGTAGCCGCTACCGCGAGTGCCGTCGCGGTGTCATCGGTCGCCGAAGCCCGCACCCTATTGAGCATATTGCAGGCAGACCCACCTGGAAATTCGGTTGCGGTCTTTCCAGACGGGCGTTTGACCGTCGATTTCCTGGATGTCGGCGAGGGGGACGCGATTCTCATCCATAGTCCCCTTGGAAAGAATATTTTGATCGATGGCGGTCCCAGCAACAGCGAGGTCGTGGCGCACCTGGCGGCCAGAGGTGTCCAGAGTCTCGAACTTGTGGTCGCCACTCATCCCCACGCCGGCAGTATTGGCGGTCTCCACTCGGTCGTGGATTCTTTGGATGTGGAGCTTTTTGTCGATAACGGCGTGTCACATACTTCCCGAACATACAAGACTTTGCGCGAAGCCGTGCATCGCGGCGGCACCGCATATCGGGCAGTGAAGAAGGGCACTAGCCTTCCGCTAGACAGCGGGATTGCTTTGGAGGTCTTGCATCCAGGCGACCAGCTCTTGACAGGTACGCGTTCTGACTTGAATTCCAACTCTGTGGTTCTGCGGATGACGTACGGCTCGGCCTGTTTCTTGTTTGTCGGAGACGCCGAGACTCCGACCGAGAAACAGATGATAGAAAATGGCGTCGATTCTTGCGATGTGTTGAAGGTGGCCCATGCGGGCGGCAAATACTCGACATCGAAGGCATGGCTTGAGGCCATCAACCCCAAATTGGCTGTGGTCAGCGTGGGGACCGGGAACCGATACGGCCATCCAAGCCCGGAGGCCTTGGATCGGTTGCAATCTGCTGGTGCGGCAATCCATCGGACTGACCTCCACGGCTCCGTGCGGCTGGAAACCGACGGCAAGCAGATCATCGTGTCGCCTGACTCCGGACGAGGCGCTGTTGTTGACGCTCGATGACAAGATGCTTGGTCGATTGCGCCTAGCTCCGACCAAGGCAGGAAGGGCCGATTCGCTGGATTCTCGCGACCGGGCATCAGGTCCCCAATGATGTCGCGACAGCGGCCTGACCTGGAGCGATTGGTCGGCGCCAGAGACGACACGCCAGCGGACTGCGGCGGCGCGTCTGGAGAGGCACCAGGCGAGCGTCCCAGCTCCGACCTCTTTGCCGATGTGCTTGCATTGTTTTTTTAACGACGTTAAAAAAACTGAATGAAAGACAAACCACCCAAACGGACTGAGCGGAAGCGCCAACGGAACCGAACAGAAATCCTCGAATCCGCCCGCCATCAGATCCGCGAAAACGGTCTGGGACAGTTCTCATTGGCCAGCGTGGCCGACGCCGTGGGCCTCACCAAACCCGCGCTGTATTACTACTTCAAGAACCGCGAGGCGCTGGTCTTCGAGGTGCTCCTCGAGGAGTGGACCCGATCGGCCCAGGCCGTCGCCGATGCAGTCGAGAAGACCGACACGGGGGCCGGGGCTCTCCGTGCATTGAATGCCAGCTATGTGGGCTACTTCGCAGACGACCTGCCCCTGTTCGATCTGGTCCAGCACGGCGTGCAACAGATGGATGTCAAAGCCATGCTCGTCCCCGAGCAGATCCAGCGCATTCGTCCACTCAACGACCTCCTCTACGGAGGAACAGAGCGCCGCCTTCGCGCCGACGCCGATGCCGGCCTCATCACCCTCGTCGACGATCCGCGCCGACTGGCCTTCATCGCTCACGCAATGGCCATCGGCGTGCTGTCTATCAAGTCGATGGTCG
>Ga0315336_1005621_pt1 | contig 13538 bp, 11 predicted proteins | sample ASW5metaG_FD_204512 | JGI IMG/M metagenome (GOLD analysis project Ga0315336, IMG submission 204512) | Ammonia-oxidizing marine archaeal communities from Monterey Bay, California, United States - ASW #5 | ecosystem: Environmental > Aquatic > Marine > Intertidal zone | place: USA: California...
TCGACCATCGGCAACGTCAAGCACACTGATGGCAAAGACGCCGCCTTTTTTGTCAAAGGCGGTTTCGGCTGGCATACCGACGGCACTTCAGCCTGTCACTATTGATAAACTGAGGCCAGCCACCCTCCTGCCCGCCCGGTCATCAACCGGGGGTGTCTGCCTTAAGGAATCCCCAACCGCCTTAAGATGTAAATGTAATATCGTTTTACGCCTCCTTTGCGTGTGTCTGATCCCTTAAGTCCTCCGTGTAGCCAGCGGTACCAGTGGCTGACGTACTCCCAGAGGCGGTCTTTACTACCTCTTTGCTCATAAAGCCGTGACCAGCAGGAGTCAATTCATTTCCTTTTATCAATACAATTAAAATGATACATCTCTGGACCTCATGCACTTGTAACTCTGGAATCGAACATTTCCTCTTTAAACGATCGTTAGGGCTCTTGAGTAAGGCGTAAGACTCACATTTCCTGTATCGGTAACGACTAAAGAATCGCTTACACGAATCCCGAGATTATTAGCAATAGTGATGCCGCCATCTGCGGTAAGAGTCATGCCCTCTTGGAGTATTGTTTTGTCTCCCGCTTTTAACTCGGGTTTTTCCAAATTAGATATGCCAATCCCTCTTCCAACTCGATAGCCGGGCGAATAGCCATACGATAAATAAGTCTCCCGAGCTGCAAAGTAAATATCCTGCGCGACAGCGCCAGGTTTGATTAGATCAATTACTGTATTTTGGGCTGCAAGTGTGGCCTCATGAATTTTTTCATGTTGCTTGCTAACTTCACCTACAAAAAAATTCCTGTCGAAGCCAAGTTTGTATTCCATAAAAGCTGCCATACCACAGAAACAGAAATAGACAGGATCGCCACGTTTTAGGCGTTTTACAGAGGCTCGCATGTGGGCTATCGTGGTATTTTTACCAGACTGCATTACTTGCTGGGAGTGGATCAATGGGGATGCAAGAAAACTGAGTTTGTCGTCTTCCAAAAATTCGGCTGCCTTTCGACTACCGGCATTGCTAATAGCCAGCGCAATCTCATATTCAGGGATCCCTTCCCGAATAGAATTCCGCGCGGCATCCACCATAGATAGAGCGATATCGCCTGCTTTTTCCATAAATTTAATTTCATCGGGAGATTTAATTATTCGCATATCTGCCAAATCGGATGAAATGTCGCGCAATTTAATATGTGGGAATTGTTCTTGAAGAAATATTTTTACTGGAGGATAGAGTTTATTCGCATCTATACCGACAGTAGACTGCAGATTCTTACAGAGAATGTCTGCAATAACTTTATCCCATTGCTCACCATCATCGTCATTCCAAGGACGAATATCAGAGATCCACGTCATGGATTCAGCCATTGTTAGTTCAATAAGAGGCGTAATAAGTATTGGCTCCCCGTCACACGGCAAAAATACGAAACTTGGGCGACCAAATTCGACACCAAAGAACCCCCAAAAACTTGCTAGATAAGTTATAGAGTCCTCATCTGTAATCAGTGCAAAGTCTATGCCATCACGCTTTAATCTGGCCTGTAATTCACTTGTATGTTTTTTGGTAAGTGTGTGCAAAATGTAATATCCTCTCTACTTGATCGTACTAATATGTTCAATCTTAATAAATTTCTCTAATTTAGACAGGGTCAGAAATACCAGAGATCCATACCATCAGACAACTTTACCTTGTGAGGCAAATAGTGAGATCGTAATCGCTATGAAAAACTATAAGATATTTAATTTGGGACGCACATCTTTAGCTTGTGGGGGTACTTTGGAGAACGCCAAGCTTGCATACAAGACCTATGGCGAATTGAATTCAGATAGAAGCAATGTGATTCTCTATCCAACTAGGTTCTATGGTACTCACGACGACAATACCTATCTTCTAGGTCCAGATAAAGCTCTAAATCCGCAAAAATATTTCATTGTAATTCCCAATTTGACAGGAAATGGGCTTTCATCATCCCCGAGCGAGATGGCAGATCCCTCAGACCGGGCAAGTTTTCCGAAGGTATCGATATTAGATAATGTTTTGATGCAAAGACGCCTTCTGAAAGAAGTATTCGATGTGGAGCGATTGGCGTTAATCGTTGGGTGGTCAATGGGCGCACAGCAGGCGTATCACTGGGCTGCGTTATTTCCTGATGCAGTTGACCGAATCGCGCCGATTGCGGGGTCAGCTAAAACATCTCCACATAATCAGGTATTTCTCGAGGGAATGAAATCAGCCTTAATAGCAGACGGCAATTGGAAAGATGGCTCATACCTCCAACAACCAACAATCGGATTACGGGCGATGGGACGTTGTTGGGCCGGATGGGCACTTTCTCAGGCATTTTACCGAGAACATCTATACGTAAAAATGGGTTTTTCTGACATCAATGATTTTCTCGTAGGCTTTTGGGAAAATCTATTCCTAAAGCGAGACGCCAATAACATGTTGTCTCAGATATGGACTTGGCAACATAGTGATATTAGCGACAATGAAATTTATGATCGAAACTTTGATGATGCGCTTCAGGCTATTACAGCGCGTGCAATTGTTATGCCTGGCGAAACTGATCTGTATTTTCCACCAGCAGATAGCATTTATGAAGTAGATCGTATGCCGAATGCGGAACTGCAGATCATACCGTCGATTTGGGGGCACTATGCTGGTGGAGCAGTGAACCCGCATGATGTTGCATTTGTTGATAGCAACTTAAAGCGATTGTTGTCACTGGGATAAGCCGCGCGGGAGAGCTCTTTTTTAGACTAAAAGCCTAGTGCGAGGCCATCCTTACGATGGTCGGAAGCGCCAACCAGTGTTCCTTGATCGTAATCTATCCATATGGCTTGACCAGAGCCCAAAGGGTTTTCCGCATATCCTACATTATGTCCAAGAGCGGAAAGTCCATCCGCAACATCCTCTGGGATTGTTCGTTCTAGCTCCAACAAGCCACCGAAACAAAAACTGCGACCACCATCAAGAGCCTCTTGGACATCCATGCCATAGTCTAAGATATTAGTGAGAACGTGTACTTGACCGACTGGTTGGAATTGCCCTCCCATCACTCCAAAAGGCATAAGGGCCTGATTATTTTTTGTTACAAAGCCGGGAATGATCGTATGACGTGGGCGCTTTCGTGGGGCAATAACATTGGGATGTTCCGGATCAAGAGAAAAGGCACTGCCACGATTCTGTAACAAAACGCCTGACTTAGGTTCTACTAATCCCGATCCGAATGCGAAACAAACCGAGTTAATTAGCGAGATCGCATTTCGGTCTTTATCAACCACCGATAGATATATAGTTTCTGGGTGCACCGGCGATGAGTCCGGCACATCTGTCATTCGAGATTCTAGGCTAATTCGCTGACTCAACTGACGACAGTGCTCAGAGGACAACAAATAGTCAATTGGAATTTGTTTTGACTTTGGATCGCAAATTGTTTGCTCCAAAATTTGGTATGCAAGCCGTGTTGCCTCAGATTCGAGATGTATTCGTTCAACCGAGATCGACGCAAAGTCAGATAGATCGAATTGCTCCAGTATTCCCAACATTATGAGCACGGCAATACCTTGCCCATTTGGTGGGCACTGATGAACTTCATGCTCACGATATGATGCAGTGATGGGATCGATGTAATCGCAGGCCTGGGTTGCAAGGTCGTCGATTGAATGGAGCCCGCCAAGGGAACCTAGATAGTCGACAAGATTTTGGGCGATCTCACCACGATAGAAACCATCGCGACCTTCTTTCGCAATTTTCTGGAGAGTTTTGGATAATTCTGGCTGAAAGAATAACTGACCCGGTTTAGGAGACGACCCCTTCGGTAAAAAAATTCGTGTGGCGGTGGGGTTGGCTCTTAGTTTTTCGGAAGATTTGACCCAACTATGGGCGCTTCTAGGATGCACAGCATATCCTTCTTCCGCACATTTAATAGCTGACTCCAAAACCTTGTCGAGGGACATCGTCCCATAGTCTGTAAGTAGCCTTATCCACGCATCTACAGCGCCTGGAATCGTCACCGAATGCGGGCTATCTACAGGGATGGCATTTAAGCCCAATTCCTGATACTTCTCTATGGTTGCTGCTTGGGGAGCCTGACCTGATCCGTTCAGAGCAATGATTTCATCTGTACCATCAAGCGCTAGAAGCGCAAAACAGTCACCTCCGATCCCTGTTGAATGCGGTTCTACTACAGCCTGCACCGCAGATGCAGCAATGGCAGCATCAATGGCATTACCACCTTCGCGCAATATCTCGACTGCGGCCAAGGTAGAGGCTGGTTGGGAAGTTGCCACCATACCGTTCTGGCCATGAACGGTAGATCTTCCAGGAAATTGAAAATCGCGCAAAGTTTAAGTTCAGGCAGGTTTCCGCTGATAGCCATAGTCTTTTGTAGCGCCTTTAGGACTGACATAGCCCAGTCTCAGGTCTCGCTCAATCAGCTTACGACTCCGCTTCTTGGGGTTACCCAATCCAGCTCCACCACATGGCCTCATTACAATTTTATCTCCCTTCTTTAGGGGAACTCGCCCAACCTTACTTGGGTGAGTAATCTTTTTGCCGTTGCGGATAACATAAAAAACACTTGCTCTGCCAGATCCGCCACCAGAATAGCCGGCCGGTTCGGCCCCTTTAAAGCGGCTACCAAACATCGTGAATTCACAGTCAGTCAGAATCTCAACTTCCGTTTCAAGACTAACACCACCTCGGAAGGTGCCCGGACCGCCAGAATCGATAGCTAATTCTCTACGTATAAACCGGATCGGATACAGTTCTTCCTCCACCTCCATGTTTGGTATCAACATGTTACTTGCGGAAATATTACAAGCACTCAGCCCATCTTTATCTTGTCGTGCGCCACCTCCGGTCGCTAAGCCATCGAGCCAAGCTTGGATAAAAGGCTTCCCTGTTTCTGGATGTGTACCGGCAATGTAAACCGCTATCCACATCATAGGCCAAGTTGCAAAGGCCATCTCGGGCCAAGCTTTCGAAAGTGAACCAAGCACCAAGTCATATACCCGACCACCTCCTTCCGTGGTAGACGCGCCAACAGGACCAGGATAGGTTGGATTAAGTAGAGTACCTTCCGGTACGGAAATATTAATGGGGCGGAAAAACCCATCGTTTCGAGGAATCGACGGATCAAAAAATAGAAAAAACGCAGAATAGCTTGAAGCGACTGTGTTCCAATATGAAGCGTTGACAAAACCTTTTGCCTGAGGATCAGTGCCACTAAAGTCGAGAAACGCATCGGAACCTTTGATCGTCAATGTGACCTTCATTTTAAAAAGTTTGTGGTCAATGCCATCGCCATCTAGGTAATCTGTATAAGTGTATGAGCCGTCGGGGATTTTCTTAATCTCTTCTCGTAATAGACGTTCTGAGTTATCGAGTACTGCAGCTAGCATCTTTTTAAAGGTTGGAACACCATACTCATTGATAACTGGAATTACATTCTTTTCGGAAATTTTTACGGCAGCCAACATAGCACCGAGATCGCCTTTTTGCTGATCGGGAAGCCGCACATTTCGTTGGAATAATCGAATAAAATCATCATAGTATTGTCCATTTTCGCCGACTTTAATCTGGGGAAAGACGATACCTTCTTGAAAGACTTCTGTAGCTCCAACCACATATGTGCCTGGAGCACCACCTCCTAAATCGATCTGATGTGCAGTAACCCCGCCGAAACAGACTAACTCTCCCTCGACAAAAATTGGAATAAATAAGCTAACGTCGAGAGTATGAGTACCGCCGGCATATGCGTCATTTGTCGCATACAGGTCGCCGGGTTGCATTGACTCTGCTCCTCGATAGTCAAGAACTGAATGGAGTGCTGCTTGCATTCCGCCTTGATGGTGAGGAATATACTGACCCATTGCAACTAGTCCTCCATCTTTGTTCAAAATCGCCACCGAAAAATCACGACATTCAACGTAGATCGATGAATGAGCTGTTCGCAGCACCGTTGCGCCCATTTCCTCGACAATAGCTTCAAGACGAGTGCGGACTACTTCGAGCGCAATTGGATCAAGTTGTTTATTTATGCGAGACGGGCTCCTCTTAGACTTAGTTTTGGTAATTTTACCGTTATATGTTTTTCGGTTAGTCATGGCTTAATCCCTCTTCGTGCGACTATAAAATTTCCATACAAATCAATTCGCAGCTTTTGTTCCGGCCGAAGCACAATTGTTGTCGTTTTAAGTTCGACTATCGCTGGCCCTTTCATCAAATTGCCTGGGCGCAGGTGATGTCCATCGTAAACAGTAGTATTTACAAATTTCTTAAACTCCGTGAAATATACTTTTCGTTTCCCCCTGTTAGCTGATTTTAGTATCACTTTAGTGCTAGCTTTTGCTTTCTTGAGAATAGGCTTTTTCGTAGCAAGGCTTGCAACCACTCGGAGATTGATGAGCTGGATATTCTCCTCATCTTCCGAATAACCGTATGTACGCTCATATTCTCGACCAAATAGTTTAGAAATCTTTTCTGGAGTTAAAGAACGAGCAGGTCCAGGCAAAGAAACCCGCAAATCATTACCTTGACCCCGATAACGTAGATCAGCTGAGTACTCAAATTTCAACTTCAACGTCTTAGACAGATTTTCTGCAAATGAAACATTACTTTGTTTTTCCATAGATCTAAATATTTTATGGAGTTCCGCTGTTTTCACGCCATTCATAGACTTGTAGACGGTAGTCACAAAATCACGCCTGAGGTCAGTACAGAGGAGGCCAAACGCAGAAAAGGCCGCTGCAGTTGGGGGGATAATCACTCGGTCAATTTCTAATCTTTCGATAAGTGCTGTCGCATGACATGCACCTGCTCCTCCAAAGGAGAGCAAAGAGAAATCTCGAGGATCATTTCCTTTCTCAACTGATACAACACGAATCCCATTTAGCATATTTGTGTTGCTAATTTGGAATATTCCATCGGCAGCTTGGGTCTGTGAAATATTCAGTTCCCCGGCTAATTGATCAATCGCTTTTCGCGCTTTATCTGCGTCTAGAGGGATCTGCCCTCCCAAATAATAGTCAGGATCAATAAAGCCAAGCACTACATTTGCGTCGGTTACTGTTGCGTTAGTTCCGCCTTTGCTAAAGCAGGCAGGCCCAGGTGTAGATCCGGCCGATTCTGGGCCAACATGAACCATACCCCCTTTATCAATCCACGCGATAGAGCCACCACCCGCTCCAATGGTATGGATATCAATAAAAGGGATCAGTACATCCCACCCTTCAAATTTGCAATGTGTCGATGTGGCATTAATTGGAGTTGATAACCCCGGTGTTGCGTTTCGGATAAGGCTGATATCGCAGCTAGTCCCACCCATGTCGAAGGAGATGACGTTTGGGTGTCCAATGATTTTGCCTAGGTATGCGCTACCAATCACTCCTCCAGCAGGACCAGAGAGTAGGAGATTAACGGGTTTTTCGGAGGCTTCTTGAGCATCCGTTACGCCACCATATGAGTGCATCACTTGCAATTTAGTAGAAACACTAGCCCGTTCAAGTGCCTGATCTAACTTATTTAGATAACGTTTTACCGGAGGCGCAAGATAGGCGTTAAGGTGTGTCGTTGATGCTCGCTCAAAATCTCGAATTTCAGGGCAAACATCAAAGGAAGTGCATACTGCTATATCTGGCAAGTGCTCCAGTATCATGTCACGTGTCTTAAACTCGTGTTCCGGATTTTTAAAAGAGAATAAGTAGCAGATACCGACAGAATCGATATTATTTTTCTTTATATGTTTAATAGCATGGAGTACATCACGCTCGCTAAGAGGGCTAATAATGTCTCCGTGATGATCAAGCCGTTCATCGACTTCTAGAATATTGTCACGAGCGACGAGAGGAGCCGGCTCGCCTGATCTCGTATCGTACATATCCTCGCGATACATCCGACGCATTACCAATGAATCTCGCGTTCCCTTTGTGGTGATGAACGCCATATTTGCACCTTTGCGCTCCAGGAACGCGTTTGCTGCTATCGTCGATCCATGAACTAATCGAGTGAGATTGGTAACCAACGGAGTGTTGATTCCCAATGCTTGATGAGTTTTGTCTAGAACATCTAACACTCCTGCTTCAATTTCGCTGTGATTCGAGGGGACTTTATCGACCGTCAAACGCCCACTACGATCCATCAGAAGTAGATCGGTAAATGTTCCTCCAACGTCAATTCCCACAATATAGGTTGATTTTTGCGCCATTGATACCTTCCTTATCAAGCTCAGTTATCGCAATAAATATATACCATTGCAGATTACCTAAGTGTCCATTTTCGTACACATATAAACATTGACATGAAAATTGGTCAACCCAATAATGGAGGCGGGGAAACGTCGTTTGACCTGGTTAGGTTATGAGCTGTGACGTACCCGATAAAACATAGCCTAATGATCTCGGGGTGCCGTCCAACAAGGATGCCTGGGGTGTTCGGTGTATATGGTGGCTTTGTATCGACTGTGCCCTAAACGTATGGAGGATGATATGAATTTAGGTTTAAGTAAGATACTTAGAAGAGTAGGAGTCATAGCTGTTTCTGCATTCGCTTTTTCACTCGTAGGAACACAGCCTTCTTTCAGTGCTGACAACATAAAGATTGGAGTGATGGGGCCGCATACTGGACCGGCAGCTCGTGTTGGTCAGGATATACAAGAAGGAGTAAATTTTGCGATCAAAGATGCATTAGCAGCGGGTGATTTGCCTGTCATGGTAGATGGAGAGGCGCGTGGCATAGAGTTTGTTTGGGTAGATAGTGAGTCAAGTCCAGAAAAAGGTGTTCGAGCAGTGCGACGAGCAATCGAGGAAGATAACGTCGACGCATTGATGTTTGGATGGCACTCTTCAGTTGGGCGCGCTGTGATTGATGTAAGCGCTGAGTACAATAAAGTTCATTTTGGCTCGTTGCCGGCAACCGATACGATTTCAAAGAAAATTATTGAAAAAGGTTACACTCATTATTTTAAAGGGTGGCCGGTGATTGGTGCGTTAGCGAAACAATATGTTGTAGCGTTAAATGATTGGAAAGCGCAGGGTCTATGGGATCCATCGGTAAAAAAAGCCGCCCTTTTGCTGGAAGATAGCGATTGGGGTGCCGGTTGGGGTGAAGCAGTCAAGGCAGGATTGATTGAATCCGGTTGGGAAATCGTTGGTGAAGACGTTGTTAAGATGGATGAGACCTCGTTTGGCTCAATCATGACAAAGTATCGAGCCCTTGGCGCAACGTTAGTAGGATTCACTCATAACGCACCGGCATCAGTATTTGCGATCGTAAAAGCGCATGCAGACGCTGGCTTAACTGGGATGTTATTTGCGGAAGGTGTAGGGTGGTATCCGGATTGGTATGAACGTGCTGGAGATGCCGCAAACTACGCAGTTTCTATGGATAGCCCACGAGCGATGACCAGTAGTCAGAACGAATGGCTAGGACGATTTAAGGACGAGTACGGTCATGACGCATCGCCTGCATCGGGTGGACACGCTTATGATTATGCACGTATGCTAATCAAAGGCTTAGCAAAGGCAGGTACGTTGGATAGTGATACCCTAAGTGACACGCTCCTTAATTTGGAGTACACAGGTGTTTGGCATCACTATGCGTTTGCTAAAACTGCCGGTGATAGTGCAATGGCCCCCTATGAAGTCAAAACAGGTGGGTTTATGGAGGGATTCTCGTTCCCAATGGTTCAGTACTATGATGGCAAGAGCCAAGTGATTTGGCCTGCGGAACATGCGGAAGGTAAATTTCGAGCACCACCAACAAACTAGGTTTAACAGTTAATTACAGTTAATTACAGTTAATTGTAGAAGTTAGACTTTCTTCTCCTAAAACCGCGTGAAGGGGTTCCCAGTGGATGCGATGCTTCAAATCGATCGCATTAACAAATCATTTGGAGGCCTTCGCGCGGTTGATGGAGTAAGTTTTTCGGTCAATCCGGGCGAGCTAATTGGTTTAATTGGCCCAAACGGCGCAGGCAAGACCACAATCTTTAATATGATCAGTGGTATCTATCGTATCGATAGCGGCAGTATTTTTTTTGATGATGTAAATATTACAAATCGCCGTCCGACCCAAATTTCAAGATTGGGTATTGCAAGAACTTTTCAAGTTCCTAGAACTTTCAATCGTATGACGGTTGAAGAAAATCTCGAAGTAGCAACATTAAATCTGGGTCTCAGCGAGAATGAAAATATAGAACGAGTTGGTTTCGCTTTATCCGAGATGGATCTTTACGAATCGCGTTATCGGAACGCATCGGAGCTATCTGGCGGGCAGAGGCAATTATTGCAGTTCGCCAGAGCTACTATGACGCAGCCAAAATTGATTATTTTGGATGAACCTTTTGCGGGTTCAAATCCAAGTGTTATCGATCTAATGATTGAGAAAGTACACACTCTTGCTGAATCTGGTACAGCGACTCTAGTTATCTCTCACGACATTATTTCGTTGCCTCGAGTCTGTGAGGAGGTCGTAGTGCTGATTGAAGGAGCTGTACTAACCCAAGGCAAGCTTAGTGATGTACGTCAAGACCCTAGGGTCATCGACGCTTATTTAGGGACATGACAACTGAATCTTTTTGTCTACAGGTAGAAGGCCTTAAGTCCGGCTACGAACGGGATGTGCCCGTAATCGAAGATATCAATATGCGCGTTTCTTCCGGCTCGGTCACGGGGCTGATTGGTGCGAATGGTGCTGGAAAATCATCGTTGCTGAAAACGATTCTTGGCTATCTTAAACCAGAAGCTGGGCGTATTTTGTATGAAGGTAAAGATATAGCAGGCCTGCGCCCTGATTTAAGCAGCAGTCTAGGAATTAGTTACCTAATGGAAGGGCATTCTATTTTTCCAGGGCTCTCTGTCGAAGAAAATCTATTGTTAGGGATGTGGCCTTGGCGACGGGATCGCGCACGGGTTCGATTGGCTATTGAGCGTGCGTTTGAAAGGGCTCCTATGCTGAGACAACGGCGACGCGCATCAGCGGGGCTTCTTTCCGGCGGACAACAGAGAATATTAGAGCTTGAACGTATTTATATGACTAATCCATCGTTGATCATGCTCGATGAACCTTCATTAGGACTTGCCCCTAATCTTGCCGGTGAGATGTTCGACCGAATAGAAGATTTTCGAAAGGAAGGCATTACCGTGATTTTGATAGATCAAAACGTGCGTAGAGTTATTGAAACTTCTGATTATGTTTATGTTCTTCAGTTGGGTAAAATTATGACCGAAGGAAAAGGTGAGATACTTAGCCGCGATGTAGAAAATATTGTTAAAGATTTTATTTGACGTGAACTTAGAATTACTTACATATCCAGTCATCGTTGGACAATTTTTTGTCGATGGTCTCGGCCGTGGTCTTATGTATGGCCTTATGGGAATGGGGCTTGCATTGATTTTTGGAATCATGGGGCTAATCAATTTTGCTCACGGCGCATTTTTCATGATAGGTACATACCTAATGTATACGGTTGCTGTGCAATTAGGACTGCCATTCCCGATTGGCATTATTGCCGCAGCGGTTGGTCTATTTTGTTTCGGTGCATTGTTAGAACGAGGTCTAATTTCTCCATTAAGGAGATTTATGGGCGAAAACTGGTTAGTCGATGGGTATGTGATGACCATCGGGCTATTGATAGTGTTAGAGAACTTAGCTCTCATCATTATGGGTCCACGGGGTCACGGCATTTCTTCATTAGTTGGGGGTCGGACATCCCTATTTGGTGTAATGGTGACTTACGAACGAATCTTAGTTTTGGTCGCAGCCATTGTAATCAGTGGAGGACTGTGGGCGCTCTTACGATTTACGAATATTGGTCGGGCGATTAGAGCCACGTCCGAATATCCCGAAGCTGCTATGGCACTAGGGATTGATACTCGACGTATTTATACGATCACGTTTGCGCTCGGTTCTGCATTGATTGGTGCGGTTGGTGGTCTTTTGTTGTCGACATATATGGCGCATCCATCAATCGGCAGCGATGTACTACTAAAATCCTTTATTGTGGTAATTGTTGGAGGTTTGGGTAACGTGTGGGGTGCGATGATCGCTGGTATTCTCTTAGGGTTAGTCGAAAGCTACGCGCAAGGAATCGCTTCAGCTGGGTGGCAGAACTCAATTGTGTCGGCAATTGTTATTCTTGTATTAATTTTTCGACCCGGGGGACTTTTCACTAAGGCAACAACCCGGCCATGAGTTCAAGGTAGCGTGAAATTTTCTCCAATATGGAGTTACATCGGAGGACTTGCGGCCTTAGCTGTCTTGTTGGTTGTACCAGCTGTAGCCTCGAACAATTATGTTGTAGCAGTTTTTACTTCAATATTGTTGTTCTTCATTCTGGCCGCACTGTTCGATTTTAATCTAGGCTATCTGAATATTTTTAACTTTGGTATAGCAGGGTTTATGGCGCTAGGCGCATATACCTCGGCACTCCTTTCTTATCATTATGGTATTTCGCCCTGGTATGGGCTATTCGCGGGCGGGATTTCGACATTGATATTGGGGTTCATTGCTGGCGTCATCACATTGCGTCTAAGAGGAATTTATATTGGCTTGACGACGCTATTTTTGGCAGAGTTTGTCTTGTTTGCTCTCTCAAATTTCCGCGATTACACTCGTGGCGCCTCTGGTCTAGATGTGTCAACATTTCCGGATCTTTTCGGAATTAGTTTTGATCGTAATAATCCATTGGCTCTTTATTACGTTTTGGTTGTTATCTGTGTCATTATTTATTCCGCATTGCACCTAATTGTGCGCTCTAGGCTTGGTTTAATATTTAGGTCGATACGTGACGATCAGCTTGGCGCAAGTGTTTTAGGCTTTGATGTGGTTCGTTACAAACTAATCAATTTTTCTGTAGCATCGTTTTTCATTGGTGTTGTTGGCGCGTTTTACGGAAATTACATTGGGATCTTGGTACCAACCCCGCAAGAATTTGGTATTTCTAGAACTACAGAGATTTTAACTATTGCCTATATAGGAGGCCGTGGTACGCTTTGGGGATCACTCTTGGGAGCTTTTGCGCTTATTGGGTTGCAAGAAGGTTTTCGAATAGCGGATGAGTGGCGCCTCGTTCTTTATGGGGCGTTTCTGGTTTTTGTCTTGATGGTATTCCCACAGGGATTAGCTGGAGGAGTCAAACAATTAGCCCATTGGTGCCAGACTAAATTCAGCAAAAGAGCTAGGTTAGACTCAGTTGATTCTAATAACTCACAAACAAAGATCAGAAAAGACCGCTAGATGGAATCGACAACAGGTAGTTGAACAGGTAGTTGAACAATAGTTAACTGAAATAGTTAACTGAAATCAAATTCTTGTTTTTTCTACCAATTGCAGCTTGTTTAATCGATATTTGAGAATTTGTTTTGATAAACCCAAGCGGTCGTTTCCTCCAGTGCATGATCAAATTTTTCAAGAATGCTATCGATTTGATCTTCACTTGTTATTAAAGGGGGCGCTAAACAGATTGAGTCTCCAATAGAACGGATAATGAGGCCGTTTTCTATTGATATTTTTCCAAAATATGCCCCTACACCCGATGCAG
>Ga0315336_1005622_pt1 | contig 13537 bp, 22 predicted proteins | sample ASW5metaG_FD_204512 | JGI IMG/M metagenome (GOLD analysis project Ga0315336, IMG submission 204512) | Ammonia-oxidizing marine archaeal communities from Monterey Bay, California, United States - ASW #5 | ecosystem: Environmental > Aquatic > Marine > Intertidal zone | place: USA: California...
TAAATCCCGAGCTCTTTCGCGCGCTCGACCATTGCGCGTCCCCGGCCGGGGTTCTTGTAAGCGGACTCGAGGTCGAAGGAATCCGCGTTCAGCTCCTCGATGATGGGGGCGTAGCCCTCGGGGATGCGTTTACCCTTGGTGCTGCCCATGGTGAGCCAGTGACTCGCGGTGCCGATGGTGCTTTGCATGGCGGTTTCGACATCGCGGGCGAAAGTGACGTCGCTGTACCAGCAGATGTCGATTTCCTTGGGGTCGCGGCCGATCTCGGCGCAACCTTCCTCGACCAGCGAGTACACGTAAGCGATGTCCTCGGGGGTGTAGCCCATCTCGGGAATGATGCCGTCGGCCACTTGGGCCGCCATTTTGATGACCCGGGGACCGGAGCAGGCGACATAGACCGGTGGCGCGAGGCCCGGGTCCAGGTGGTCCCAGACCGCCTTGAACTCGTTCCCTTGATAGCTCGTCTCTTCGCCCCGTAAAAGCGCTTTGACGGCGACGATGTACTCGCGCATTGCGGCTACCCGCGCGGGTTTCAATCCCACGCCCGTGCACGCCACCGACACAAGGTCGTCCCCGGACCGGTCACTCGAAAGAAGCCGCCCGACCACGGCCGCAAACCCGCCACCGCGCCCGCCTCAGTGCCTCGAGCGCGAAGGGCAATGAGCTGGATGCAGCGCCTAAAACGGGTGTTCGCCATCGACCTGAGGGAATGTCCCTGGTGCGGCGTACCCATGTGTGTGATCGCCGAGATCACCGAACCGCCAGTAATCGACCAGATCCTCGAGTACATCGCGGCGCGCGAGGCGGCCAAGGGCACGGCTCGGGACCCGCCCACAGCGAACACGGCGTTTCATTGAGTTCCTGTCTCTGGCGCACCCCCGCCGTACGTCGCCAAACCCGCTCGCGCCAGACCCGTGCCCGTCGCGTGTGGGCATCGCCACCCCGGGCGTATCAGCGCTTTTCCACAGCCGTAGCGTGGGGCTACATCAGTCGGATCTCCGCGCCCAACCATTACTTGCAGACCAGGGTAGATCGGGGAACTAATTTCTCCTATCTGGCCAACAACCTCATCCACCGGCAACACGTCACCCATGGAGATGTCGATATCCAGCAGGTTTACCTCGTGCATGATCTCGCAACGTTCGCCCACCGCCTCGGCTGGCACGATCAGATGAAACGCTTCCACTGCATCTCGACAGGTTGCATAAACGCAGTGACCCGTGCTGCAACCGGTGACGATCAACGTATCGACCCCGAGGATGTTCAACATCTGTCCCAGATTTGTCCCCTTGAATGCGGAGTCATAGGGTTTGGCAATGAGCTTCTCCGAAGGGCGTCGCTCCAGACGAGGGTCCAGAGTGAACTCGGTTTCGAAGTCCGTGTTGTCAGGATAATCAAACTTGTTGAGCACCGGCGCCGGGGGTTCGGAGCGATCCGGGTGTTCACACCTGGCATCAGGCGGGACTTTAGAGTACTGTTCCACCATCGTTGGGCGATCTAGAAGGGACCGCACCCGTGCACGAGCTGCTCCTCAGAAACGCGCGTATCATCGACCCGGCCTCGGGTCGCGACGAGGTGAACGACATTGCCTTCGCCGATGGGCGGGTGGCCGACATCGGCCCGGGGCTGGAGGCGGGTGAGGTGCGGGATCTATCCGGGCACATCGTCTCACCGGGGCTGATCGATCTGCACACCCACATCTACTGGGGCGGCACCTCGCTGGGCGTGGACCCGGTCGCCTACGCCCGGGAGGCGGGCGCCACCACCCTGGTCGACGCGGGCAGCGCCGGCGCGGGCAACTTTCACGGTTTCCGGGCCCACGTGATCGAGCCCTCGGCACCACGCATCTTTGCTTATCTCAATATCTCTTTTGCCGGCATCTTCGGCTTCTCCGACGAGGTGATGGTCGGTGAGTGCGGCGACTTCCGTTTGCTGGAGCCCGAAGTGTGTCTGGCGGTCGCGGAGCGACACCGGGACCTCATCGTGGGGATCAAAGTGCGAGTGGGCTTGGAGGCGAGCGAGGGTCGCGGGGTCGCGCCCTTGGATCTTGCCCTGGAGGTCGCCGATGAGCTCGGGCTGCCGGTTATGTGTCATCTGGACCATCCGCCACCGAGCCGTCTGGAAGTGGTGAGCCGGCTCAGACCGGGCGACGTCATGACTCACTGCTTCCGACCGTTCCCGGGCGCTCCGGCCCGCGCCCGCGATGGCGCGGTTCGCGAGGAGATAATCGCAGCGCGCGAGCGCGGTGTGCTGTTCGACATCGGTCACGGTGCGGGCTCCTTCGGCTTTGTCACCGCGGAGGCCATGCTGGAAGCGGGCTTCATGCCCGACTGCATCTCCAGCGACGTCCACACCATGAGCATCCGCGGCCCCGCCTACAACTTGATGGTGACCTTGTCGAAGTTCCTCGCGCTGGGGATGCCGTTGAACGACGTCATCGCGGCCGGCAGCTGGGGGCCGGCCCGCGCCATCGGCAAGACCGAGCTCGGCACCCTGGAAGTCGGCGCCCGGGGCGACGCCACGGTGATGAAGCTAGCCTCGGGAGAGTTCTCATTCATGGACGTGAAGGGCTTGGAGCGCACGTCCAGCGAGCAGCTCGAGCTCGAGGGCATGATTCTGGACGGCCGTTGGTGGTCTTGAGGGTGATCGGACTTGGGGAGATGAGAGAATCGACGGAAGCCCTGGCCGTCGAGGACTTGCACAAGAGCTTCGGCAGCGTAGAGGTGCTGAAAGGCATCTCATTGTGCGCCAATGATCATGACGTGGTCTCTATACTCGGCAGCAGTGGCTCGGGGAAGAGCACACTCCTGCGCTGCATCAATCTCCTGGAGACCCCTGACGCCGGCAAGGTCTACGTGCACGGCGAGCTCATCAAGATGGTTCAAAGACCCGGCGTCGGACCGGTGCCGGAGGACATGAAACAGGTGGAGCGGATCCGCTCGCGACTCAGCATGGTCTTCCAGCAGTTCAACCTGTGGTCCCACATGACGGTGCTGGAAAATGTCATCGAAGCGCCGGTGCACGTGTTGAAGACACCCAGACCCGAGGCTATAGAGACGGCCGAGGCGGTGCTCCAGCGGGTGGGTATGTACGAGCGCAAGGACTACTACCCCTCGCATCTGTCCGGAGGGCAGCAGCAACGGGCCGCCATTGCCCGGGCGCTTGCCATGGAGCCGGAGGTGATGCTCTTCGACGAGCCCACCTCGGCTTTGGACCCGGAGCTGGTGGGCGAGGTGCTCAAGGTCATAAGGAGCCTCGCCGAGGAGGGCCGCACCATGCTCGTGGTGACCCACGAGATGGGGTTTGCGAAAGAGGTCTCCACTCGGGTGATGTTCCTGCACCAGGGACTGGTGGAGGAAGACGGCCCGCCGGGCGAGGTCTTCGACAGCCCCAAGTCCAAACGCTTCCAGCAGTTCATAGCGGGAAAGCTCAAGTAGCTTTTCCTGTATTGATAGAAACACGTCTCACCGGCGTGGATCCCCACGACGATAACGACAGCATAGTCTCCTAGCTCCGGGGTCCTCGCTCTTGTGCTCGCTCACACTCGGAAGCCGTCCCCAGCATCTCCGCAAACTGCCGTCTACCGTGGTCCCCGCCGTCTTGCCACAGGTACCAGTTCTCCATGCCCTGTGCGCTGAATTCGTGCAGCCTCTTGCCAACATCCTCGGGGGTGCCGCAGAGTCTCGCCGAGCGAGCGGCGAGCCAGTCGTAAATCCCGAGCTCTTTCGCGCGCTCGACCATTGCGCGTCCCCGGCCGGGGTTCTTGTAAGCGGACTCGAGGTCGAAGGAATCCGCGTTCCGCGGAACTGGACTCCAATGGATCGTATGAGAACCTGTCACTCAAGGCCGTTGCAGACTTATACCGTTGGTATCTGCTTCGTAGTGACATTCTGAAGCCTGAGTGGAGTTACAACGTCTGCGAGAAAGGTATTGGGCCAGAGGCCGCAGTGAAGGCGCTCATAGATTTACATTCACTGGACGCCGATGGTGAGAAGCCTTGGGAAAACTTTCATCCAGAACGGCTTGAGTCTGCTCGGCATATTCAGGCTAGGGAACTTTCTAGGTTACTCAAGGACGTTGGTATTCCAAAGGTGAGCATCAGAGCAGGATCGCCAATCTATGCGTACCGCTGGGAAGATGTTGAGCGCGTCTATCACCAATACTTTGACGATGAACAGCCTGAGTACGTTCCCGGCCTTGATGAAGTTGAAGGCGTCTACGAGTTCAAGAACGCTTTGTTTGCTGAGCGATGAAAGCGGTATCACGTCAACACTACGTTTATAGGCTTTTCCTGAGCCTGTGCCGGCAGGGTTTTATGAACACGTACTTTCACGGCATATCTGTTCTCGGGCCGCACTCCTGCTACTTATGAGACCTTATGAAGAGAAACGCAATTTCGCGTCTCTTCACGGTCTGGAGACCCCCGGCTACCCCATTTTGTTTTTAACGTTATTAAGTATGTTGTCCCCGCGCACTCGTGGGAAAAAATTACCTTCTGAAAAAATTTGGGGTGGGTCTGGAGTCTCCATAAACAAATAACTTACTAGGAGACAAAAATGTCTAATCGAAGAATAGAGAACGGAATGTTCAAGATGGTAGCCCCAGAAATTTGGGAGGGAGGTGCTGATGAAGTGGCTCTCAACTGAAGATGTGGAACGGCTCACCAAGTACAAGCAACCCACGAAACAAAGGGAAGCACTGAACCATATGGGCGTTAATCATGTTGTACGTCCTGATGGTTCCATTGTGGTGTTTGAAGCAGACCTCACAAGCAGTAAGAGCAAAGAGGTGAGGTTTGTCATTGATGGCTAGACCAAGAAGCGTAAAGGCGCATAAGGGTTTACCACGCGGATGGCGGTGGAGTGATGGCTCCTACCGCTATCGTATGCCAAAAGGGCAAGAGCATCATTGGGACGGCAAGACGCAGTTCACGCTTGGCAAGACGTTAGCAGAGGCTCATAGAGTCTTTGGTGGACGTGTCGCCTCAGTAGATGGGGCGATTACCACCATTGGTTCCCTGCTTGATCGCTATGTTCTTGAGGTAACACCAACTAAAGCAAAGTACACGCAGAAGAAAGAACTACCATCCATTCAAAGATTGAGAGGATGGATTGGTAACAACTCTGTGACTGACTTTAAACCTCAACACGCTTACCAACTGAGAGATTTCATCAAGCAGTCTGCGAAGCAGGGCAGTGGTGAAAAGATGGCTAACCGTCATATGGCCCTGCTGAAGAATGTCTTTACCAAAGCCATTGAATGGGGAGTCGTTGAAGACCATCCCATGACAGGCGGTAAGTTCAAAATGTTCCCAGAGGCCAAAAGTAAACTGCATATCCCCACGTTTGAGGAAGTTGAGGAAGCCTTGAAACTGGCAAACCCCACCTTACAAGCCTTTGTGAAGTTGAATCTAATGACAGGCTTGCGGGTTACGGATCAATTGGGGATTGGTTTGGCAGACATTAAGTCTGATTGCATGACGGTACGTATCGGTAAGACAGCCAAGACAACTGAGAAAGTTCTGGAGTTTGTGATGACTCCTGAGTTGGAGATGGCAATTGCTGAATATAGAGCAATCAAACCACTTTCAATCTACCTGTTCCATAACAAGCGTGGTCAATCCTATCTTGCTGATGATCGTTCATATGAAGGCTTCAGCAGTATGTGGTCAAGGTGGATGGCGAAGTTACCTAAAGAGAAAAGGTTTGGGGTCAGGACACTCCGTAACCTTGTAGGCTCTCAAGATGATCTTGCAACTGCATCAGAGCGGTTGGATCATGCGTCATCAACAACAACGCAGAAACATTATCGGAGTAATACCTCTACTGTTACTCCATTAAAACCTGCCAAATAAGACGTAGAAACTTCTGTTGTAACTGAAAAACTCGCTGTAAACTTCCAGAAGTTTGGCAGAGCCCAAGCGCGGTAATGCTTTAATAGCAGACTCAATCGCTTGCGAGAGCAACTGATTTGTAATCAGCAGGTCGGTGGTTCGAATCCACTTGCGGGCTCCAAAATCACCTGCTCCAAGCCTAAAGGGTGCGCATGTGATGGTTAGTGATGAAAAATCAGACATTCAAGTAGTTGTAATCCCCTCCAAATTTTGAGGCCTGACATGAAGCGTTTGCTACTGGTGGTTGCAATGTTGGTTGCAGTGCCGACTGCGTATGGAGGACTTGGTTTAGGGAAGTATTACTGTATGCCTCAGTTACAAGCGAAGGAAGGTCATAAAGAAGGGCAGGACGAGGCAGGAAATAATTACACCATCCCGTCATTCGATTTCCATCGCAACACCCGCGACTTCAAATATCCCGGGTTCAGCAATTTCAAGGTCAGTCTGGATGCCGAATTTCCCCATTTTCTGGGACCACCAGGTGGTTTCTTCCCATTGGAATGTAAACGCCTATTGAATGCCGATGGATTGGAGAATGTAGTTTGTCAGGAACGCCTATACCGTATCCAGACAAACGATGGGAATAAATCCGAAAGGGAGATACGTAGTCCCGCGATGTTCATGATGCGAGAACAGCGGGGGCATTTTCCCCGGTTCACCTTTGTCTATATGCGTGTCGGAGAACAGCAAGGGTGGGACTCTGAGTGGAGCACAATCTACTACGCAGGTAATTGCATACGGGAGAGGTCCGCACCCTGTAAGGGTGGATGTGGGTAGATGGGTGCATTGTTGATTGCGCTGACCCTGTATCTCTAGACGATCATTGTGGCTGCTGTGGCATTAGCGTTTATATTTGATGGATGGGTGTGAAGCAGGAGAACAACATGAGTAAAGAAAACCTAGATCAGTTCATTCAGAAGGTGACAGACGATAAACAACTCCAAGCCCGTATTGGTGACGAAATTGATACCGAGTCACTGATCGTCCTCGGTGCAGAGCATGGCTTTGAGTTCAGTGTTGAGGAGATACAGGAATCGGTAGAGTTAGGTGACGAAGAGTTAGATGGTGTTGCGGGTGGCGTCAATTTTTCGAAGAACCCTCTTGGCTTTTCCATAAATATTGCGAAATCACAAGTTCGTAGCGAGGGTGTGCTCACGTGTGCGGTTTGTGGAACCCCTAATCCGTGCCCGTACCACTAGCGCTGGTGGATCGGTAGGCACCAACAGGAGAACCCGATGGCACAGTTTCGTGAATTCCAAGATGCCGTAATGGCAGATGAAACACTTCAAAGCCATTTCAACGAATTGATAGAAAGCCCAAACTTTGATGATGCCAGCTTGATTGGATTTGCCCGTCAAAATGGATTTTCAGTCGTGCAAGAGGAACTTGACGGGGTTATTGAAAGAATTTCTGACGAAGCCTTAGAAAATGTGGCGGGAGGGATTGGGGGTAGTGAGTTCTCAACGCTGGCCGCGACCAGGGCTATGCAGGAGATGAACCAAAAATTTAATTTGCAATACCTTCAACTTCAGCAGGAAATGCGGGGCGGGAACAGAAAATTTACAACGTTATCTAACATAATGAAGACGAAGCACGATACTGCGAGGGCAACTATTACTAATGTTAGGTGAGGTCAGACTAGGACGACAACCATGACTGACCGCTACACCAGAAGTTTGTTGAGCGTCATCGCTATTGCCTCAACACTCCTTCTCACCTCCTGCTCCAATCCTGATACGTCAGGTGGGGTGACGTTATCCAGAGGCGGTGGTGGTGACTGGGACAACAACTTCCCTTATGGGTCTTGTAAAGGTCCTGATCGGTTTGACAACCACGGGAGCAAAACAGGTTGTGGTTGGGTGCATTCCGATGAGGGCAGTCACTACATCACCTCCTGCTCCAACCCTGAAACGTGGGACGGTGTGACGTTATCACGGGGTTGTGGAAACGATAGCACCAACGTTTTCCCCTATGGGTCTTGTGAGGGTCGATTTGCTGACGCCCCGTCTGATCGCAGAAAAACAGGTTGTGGTTATATTATGGCTAACGGCAAGCCTCACTACATCATGCCCTATTACGATAACCTGGGTGATGCGGACCTGAGGGGTGCGGACCTGAGGGGTGCGGACCTGAGGGGTGCGAACCTGAAGTGGGCGTCACTTTATCGTGTCAAAGCAAACTCATCGACTACCTGCCCCAACGGAAAGAAATGGGGAACTGCGGGTAACGACTGTCCGTTTTGACTGGAGAACAACCATGAGCGACTTCCAATCCTTCCGTAATGCCGTCCTTGAAGATGAAGACCTTCAGGATGAAGTGATGTCTATTGTTATGACAGCAACTGCCAATGGTTCTGGTCTTGGTGATGGCATTGCCACACTGGGAATGAAGCACAATTACTTTTTCACCTCAGAAGAGGTCTACGCCCATGCTGACTTCCTTGGGCAAGATGGTGACCTGACGGACTTTGAGTTGGAGATGATTAGTGGGGGCGGTAAGGGAGGATACAGAGGCTGTTAACCCCATTCATCCCAACCTCTTAACCAAGTCCTCCGCCCTAAGATGCGTATAGCGCCTCTCTAAGCAACAGCGTGTATCTTACCTACGCTAATTCCTGTCTTATCTCTTATGTGACCCCCATCACCTGATCCTTCCCAAACCCTCCTGAAAGGTGACAGGGCACACAGACCCTCTCCCTGATATCCATCACAATGGCTGCACTGGAATTAACCAGCCAAACACACATTCAAGGAGATTTAAGATGATTAAGCAAAAGCAGATGACAGAAAAGGATCTAGATCAGGTGGCTGGCGGCATACTTGGACAGGCAAATGGTTTGAATATGCCAAAGCAGGGTGGGCGGCGTAAGCGCATGAACCGTCAGGGCACCAACGCCATACTGGGGCAGGCCAACGGTTTTCAGGCCGTCCTTGGGCAGGCCAACGGCTAGTGATTAGATTACTTTGACCTAACTCAAAAGAATCGATCGAAAGCCCCGCTAAAGCGGGGCATTCTTTTGGCAAGATAGCCCACTGCGGTGAGCTATTTTTATGGGTAGCCCTTACCGATAAATCTAAGCAACAGCGTGACACTTACCTACGCTGATACCTGTCTTACCTTTTATGTGACCCCCATCACTTGATCCTTCCCAATACCTCCTAAAGGGTGACCGGGGACACAGACGCCTTGTCTGATATCCCTGAACATGGCCTCACCAAATGTGGTGAATCATTTTCAATACACAGGAGATATCAGAATGAAAGAGAACAAACAGTTAACCGAAACGGAACTGGAACAGGTCAATGGTGGGCATCATTGGGCCGGCCATGAATATTTCCGGAAGATCCAAAGGGCACGGAATTCGTTCAGGAAATCCACAACGGTTGGGATCAAAAAAGAGGGGGGGTCTAACCCATTTGAGAAAAATGTTGTCGTATGGCCTGACTTTTAATCGGAAATCCCTATAACTGAAAAGGAGAAAAGAGATGATTAAGCAAAAGCAGATGACAGAAAAGGACCTAGATCAGGTGGCTGGTGGTCATGGATTGCACGTTAGGAGGAAAGGCACTACAGACTGGCCAAATGGTGACGGCTTTGATCTGAACTATTGGCATGTATTCACGGAACGTTCTTCCCAGAAATTAAAACCTGTGATGGACGGCCGACCTCTACCATACAATGGCAAATACAGCAAAGCCTGAGTCTGAAAGGTTTTTTCTCCTCCCCGAAATTTTTGAGCACCAATATCCGGTGTTTCAAAACTCCGGTCCGCCAGTTGAGACTGAACCACGCCAATAGGGAGATTGCGGCAGCAGCCGAGGTGATGGAGGAGTTGGCTAGAGGATTGGTGGAGAAAGAATCAGCTTGAGGCAGAGCTGGCTGCGTATAAGGCGATGCAGATTTAATAATAGACTTTATCGCACATGTCCACGGTCCAATCTGTAAGGTTATATGGGACTGGTTTCGCTTGTTTGGAGCACCATTGGTTTGCTTCATTCAAGCCGTTATGTCGACACCCTCCGACAGGTGTAAATTTTTGTTTAATTACATCGATGTAGCATTGCCAGCCGTTCGATTCTAATGTCCGAGCGGTGCCTGTACAATAACCACGTTCGCAAGTTCGACGACCATCGCAGTCACAGTTGTTGTTACAGGAGTTTGGATCGTTCAATTTGCCACTAGCTCCATCCTTCTCATCGTGGTAATAGTTCGGCCCCTTCGTGTCTTGGCAACCGCAATTCCATCCACCCTTCCCTACTCCCCAACAAGGATCGGCATCATGCACCCTTATATCCCTTTGCTCAGGTGATGCACTCAAGGCGTTCATCACCATGTTGGTAGTTGTTTCCTTTTCCTCCTCATCGCCTTTGATGAGATTGCCAAAGATGTAATTGATGGTGGCCATCACACGGGTCTCAAATGCATCGTCGTAGGACACTTTGACCCCTGCCGTAAGGTTGTCGTTTATATCGTAGGAAAGTCCAGTGGTGACACCTGAGCCGACTGCGCCACCCAGATCGCCTGTCTGGTGGTAGTAACCGACAGTGGCTTTGGTTTTGTCGTTAATCTGGTATCCGACATCCACACCTGCCGTATCCAGCGCCCCGGCCATATAGTGGCTGTTAAGTTGTTTTTCGGTTGTATTGATGGGCGCGAGGACATAGGCATGGACACTCCATTGGTTGGAGACTGCCTCTGCCCCAACGGCAACTTGCTGGAAGTGAATGGTTCTGGGATCTGTCACGGTAACAGTGGTATCCACCGGCCCTGCTTTTAACTCTCTGGTGTCATATCCTGCATACACCCCAACCATCCAAGAGCCGACATCGTTGATCCAGCGATAGCCTAATCTGGTAGACGTTGAAAGCGTAGTCCCTGCGACATCGGTATTGATGATACTGCTGTCGCCTGATCGGTCATCCAGATGGGCTCTGGCCTCAATATCAACATAGGTGACCGCATTAGAGGTGGTATGAAGAGGAACAAAAGCCCCTGCGCCGATGGCATTGGGAACGCCAGCCCCTTGAGTCTGGCCGATGGCTCTTATATCAGGCTTAACAACATCTTCTACAGAGATATCCCCTGCGGATATGGGATAAGCGCCTAGCAGAAGCAGGCCAGCAACAATCGGGGTGAGGCGGTCAATCATTGTTGTTCTCCTAGTCTGGTTGGTGGTCAGCAACCGCCCGAGCCCCTCGCATTTCCTCCACTAATCATCTCCAACTCAAAGTCAGTCAAGTCCCCACCTTCTCCAAGGAAATCAGTATGAGCGTAGACCTCTTCTGAGGTGAAGAAGTAATTGTGCTTCATTCCCAGTGTGGCAATGCCGTCACCAAGACCAGAACCATTAGCGGTTGCCGCATTGACGATAGACATCACTTCATCCTGAAGGTCTTCATCTTCAAGGACTGCTGTGCGGAAGGATTGGAAGTCAGTCATGGTTGTTCTCCAGTCAAAACGGGCAGTTGTTACCCGCTGTTCCACATGTTCTTTAGCACTGTGTGGGATCACATGCGCAGTTAATCTCAGTGGTCCCAAAGCGGGGCTTCGGGCCTATTTGAAATTCAGCACAATTATTGCTCTTCACTCCCCAATGGATGCCATTTGGACAGATGGTGGTGCACCAGACAGCAAGGTTAAACACCAGTTGCCCATCGCCAATTCTCGCACCAGTTAGATTAGCACCAATGAAACTGACATCCTTTATATACGCGTCTGATAGATCTACGCCCGTAAGGTCCGCATTCGTCAGAAGAGTCCCTTGTTCGATAGTCGCATCCCGCAAATTCGCACCTCTAAGATTCGCACCAGTTAGGTCCGCATCGTTGAGGTAAATACCGGGGTAGATGTAGTAACTTTTTTCATTGATGGTAATCCAACCACAACCTGAATCGCCATCAGGCGGGTTCTTACCCTGACCCGCACAATCCCCATGTGGAAACTCATTAGCGTCATCAGCACCCTTCGATAAGGTGACGCCTCCTGACGTATCAGGGTTTGAGCAGGAGGTGAGGAGGAACGGGAGTAGGAGTAGGAGTAGTGTTCGTTTCATGGGGCCTATCGTACTGTAAGAGGCAAGACCCCGCTCTAGCCCTCGATGACCTTAGCGAGTTGTCGGGGGTTAGTGAAGAGCTGATGGTTGGGGAATACCAAAGAAAGATACGCGCTGTTACTTAAGGCGCTTGGGGATTCCTTAAACCCCCTGCCAACCGGTTGATGACTGGGGGTGGGTTTGTAAGGGAGTCCGGATAGGCTAGTGAATGGCGAGTCGTTGTGTTCAAGGGTGGGGTAAACAATGGATAGGAAACCTTCGCTCGACCCGTCCAAACCCCACGCTGTGCCCCTGCCTGGGTACCCCGCTTTCCACAACATTTGTCACAACCCCCATACACCCGCCGCAACCATACAAGCATTAAACACTGCTTCCGCCGCCAGTTCACAACTGCCCCCACTGCCACCAGACCCGCGGCATACATTCCACATATCCTCGGCCCGGCGAGTGCAGTCATTGTACGCCGCAAATGGTGACGCCACTTCCTCCTCGCACCAGTGGTCGTGCGCGTACCATGTCCCACCCTCGTTCTCACACTCACCTTCCGCTGAAAGCGTGCACGCTGGCGGCTTGTCTGGGGACCAAAACCCTCTGTCCGTACAGGTCATCGTTTGGTTACCATCCAATACATAACCTTCAAGACAACCGAACGTTAATATGGACCCAGATGACCATTTGCCGGGTATTGGTCTGTATAAACTACTGGTCCGATTAGGATCGGTCTCATTAAAGTTGGTGCAGACACACCCGTCGTCAACAGTCGTAACCTCATCGCGACACAAGGCGGGGGGTGGACTCGATGAACTGCCGGAGTCGCACTTATCTTTGCATGGGACGTAACTGGCTTCAGTTGAATGTAACGCTGCACAGGTGTCCTCACAAGATAACGGGGGACCGTCGGTCGTCGTGATATTCCCATCCGGGTCGGTAGCGATCGTGGTGACCCTGGTATTCCCGTCTTCGGTGGTAGTGGTCGTCTCTTCGGTGGTGGTCACGGTGGTGGTGCTATCCGGCTTCTGGCAGCTGTTGTTGCAGCTGTCAGTATCGACCTTGTTCTTGTCATCACACTGCTCGCCGTTAGCGCTTTGGGTATAGCCGTCACCACAGATGGCTTTCTTGCAGGAATTGGTACAGCTGTCGTTATTGTTATTGTTGCCGTCATCACACTGCTCCCCGAGAGAGACCACGCGGACCCCGTCCCCGCAGAAGCGCTCAGCCACGATCTCCCCGCCTTTGCCCTCCTTTAAGGTGCAGTTCGCGGTACAGGTGGCACTGCCGGAAGGCCCATCGTCACACTGCTCCCCTGACTCCTGGATGGCGTTGCCGCAGCGGGACGCCGGGATAGCGGCAAGGGCGAGGACGGTCGTGGTGGTGATGATCTCCCGGGGTTCCCCATGCTGGTGACCAAGACCCTCGCCCTGGCCCGGGTTGGCAACCCCTGTTGACTCATGTCCCTGTGGACCATGGTCGTGGTCCGCTTCCTTTTTAAGGGCGGCGTTATTGATCGCCCCGGTCTCTGCCGCATCACGGCTTAACGGGGTGATTCCGGTGCTGGTCCCAGAATCTGAGCAGGAGGTGATGATTAAAAGGGC
>Ga0315336_1005623_pt1 | contig 13534 bp, 9 predicted proteins | sample ASW5metaG_FD_204512 | JGI IMG/M metagenome (GOLD analysis project Ga0315336, IMG submission 204512) | Ammonia-oxidizing marine archaeal communities from Monterey Bay, California, United States - ASW #5 | ecosystem: Environmental > Aquatic > Marine > Intertidal zone | place: USA: California...
GATATCCGGCAGCGACGGGTCTGCGGGAAACGAACCGCCATTGAAGATGACGTAGTCTGGCTCGCCGAATTTCGCCAGTTCGTCGGGGGTCGGGCGGATCAGCATGTTGTGCATGAAAAGCGCATGATAGGGCCGCGAACAGATCACTCGCACGCTAATGCGGTGGTTCGGATCCCAACCAGCGAAACCGTCGACTACGTAGAGTTGCGGGCAGGAATTCAAGTAATCGATCGCGCGGCGGCGGTTGGCCCGAAAGGAATCGGACGTTATCTTCACGTTGACCGAACCCCACCAGATGTCGTCACGGCTTTCCGGGTTATCAACGACTCGTTTGTCTTTGGGGCTGCGTCCAGTTTTTTCCCCGGAAATGGTGGCAATGGCGCCGGAAGATGTAATCACCGCACTATCGAAGGCAACCGCATCCTCGTACAGTTTCGCGGGCGCGACATTGCGATACACTTGTGAAACGTGGATTCCATAATTGATCAACTCGATCCGCTCAGACATGCTTTTCCCCTTCGCTCGGTTCAACACCGACGCAATTTGTTCGCAACCGCTTCAAGATAGTAATGAGTCAAGTAACTTGGACGAATTACTCGAGCAGGTGGACGTAATACTCGTGAAGCTCCCCAACCCGTCCACGAGGTCCCAGGATACACGCCTGGGCGGATCAGGAAAAGGGTGCGCCAGAGGCGCGACACGGTTCCTCAGCCACGGAATCCTCGAAGACGGTTGCGAAATCGACGGCAAGAACCAAAACTAGAAGTGGGCAATGCTGGGTTTCCGCTGATGACTGACAGGACACACACCATGAACAAAGCAAAGTTGATCATTGACGGCCAGGAGTGGGAATTCCCCTTGTTGGTCGGTTCGGAAGACGAACGAGCCATTGACATTTCGCGACTCCGGTCGGAAACGAACACAATTACGCTCGATCCGGGTTTCGGAAATACTGGCTCTTGCGAGAGTGCCATCACTTTCATTAACGGCGAACAAGGCATCCTGAGATACCTTGGGTATCCGATCGAGCAGTTGGCCGAGCATGCCAGCTTCACCGAAGTAAGCTACTTGCTCATCTACGGCAAGCTCCCTAGCGAGGACGAACTCGCAGAGTTCCAACGGAAGCTGACCTACCACAGCATGATTCACGAGGACATGAAGAAGTTCCTCGAGGGATATCCTCCGACCGCACATCCGATGGCAATCCTCTCATCGATGGTGTCAAGTTTGTCGACCTACTACCCCGAAGTGTCAGAGAAGGAACCTGACCTCAACATCGTCCGCCTGCTGGCCAAAGTAAGAACGATTGCCGCGTATGCGTACAAGAAGTCGATCGGGCAGCCGTTCACATATCCGCAAAATCATCTTTCGTATTGTGCAAATTTTCTGCACATGATGTTTGCCGTGCCGACGGAAGCATACGAGGCCCCCTCGACGCTGGAAGAGGCGCTGAACGTGCTGCTGATTCTCCATGCCGATCACGAACAGAACTGTAGCACGTCGACGGTAAGGTTGGTGTGCAGCAGCCAGGCCGACTTGTTCGCTGCAATCTCCGCAGGAATTTGCGCGTTGTCCGGACCGCTTCACGGTGGGGCGAACCAACGCGTGCTCGAAATGCTGGAGATGATTCGTGACGACGGCAGCGACTACAAGAAGTATGTCAGTATGGCGAAGGATGCGAATTCGGGTTTTCGCCTGATGGGTTTCGGTCACCGCGTATACAAGAATTTCGACCCACGCGCCACCATTCTCCGCAAGACCGTGGGCCGCGTTTTGGACGAAATGGGCATTGACGATCCTCTGCTCGAAATCGCGATGAATCTTGAAGAGGTGGCGCTGGAGGATGAGTATTTCGTCGAGCGGAAACTGTATCCAAACGTCGATTTCTACAGTGGCATTCTCTATCGGGCGATGGGGATTCCCACCAACATGTTCACGGTGATGTTCACACTTGGGCGTCTGCCCGGCTGGATTGCACACTGGAATGAGTTGCGTGCCAATCCCGATGGCCGCATTGGCCGACCCCGGCAAATCTACACAGGTGAGACCGAACGCGAGTTCGTGCCGATCGACGAGCGCTGAGCAGCAACGCTCCGCGACGACACTCTTTCAAATCAACGGCACCCGGTGAATCGCCGTCTCAAGGCAGCTTTGGCCGGGTTGAAGTTCAAGCAGGGAGCAATGAACGATGCGCGTGCTCATCACCGGGGGCGCCGGATTTATCGGAAGTCATCTCGTCGACGCCCTCTTGGAAGAGGGGCACGAGCCATATGTTGCCGATAATCTTGTTTCCGGCAGTCGTGCCAATTTGCCGTCGGAAGTACCCCTCTTTGAAGTCGATGTTTGTGACCGCGACGCTTTGGCAAAAGTCTTTCACGAAATCCAGCCGCAATCGGTTTCCCACCAGGCCGCGCAGATGTCCGTCAGTCGGTCTGTCCGCGATCCAGTCTTCGACGCCGAGGTCAATGTGCTTGGCCTGCTCAACGTCTTTGAGTTGGCGGTCCAAACAGGGTCGGCACGGATCGTGTTCGCCTCATCGGGAGGAGTGTTGTACGGCGATGTCGAAGAACCGGCGACGGAGCAAGCCCCGTGTGAACCGGTCTCTCCGTATGGAATCAGCAAGTGGGTTGGCGAACAGTACCTAAAATTCTTCGTGCGGGAGCATGGAATTCAAGGAGTGGCACTACGCTACGCAAACGTCTATGGACCGCGGCAAAATCCGCACGGCGAGGCGGGGGTCGTTGCCATCTTCAGCCGAAAAATGCTCGCCGGTGAGCAAGCCACCGTCAACGGCGACGGTCTCTATTTTCGTGATTATGTCTACGTCACCGACGTGGCCCGGGCCAATGTGATGGCACTCACCATTGATCCGGCTGAAAGCTTCGTGGCGCTCAACATCGGAACCGGTCTGCGAGTTGACGTCAACGAACTGGCTGCTGCCGTGCGGGAACGCTGCCAGACGGTGCGAGGCGAAGCGGCAGACGTGCCGCAACCGAGTCACGGAGATGCGCGCGCCGGCGATCTTCGCTCCAGCGTGGTTTCGGCCGCGAAAGCCCACCAGCTGCTTGGCTGGGAGCCGCGCGTCGACCTCGCTAGCGGGTTGCGGCAGACGGTCGACTGGTTCGCCGCAAGAAAGGACGATGCCAAGACGCCGACTTGATCCAGTTCGCATGAAGCGCCACGCCGACAATCAAGGGAAGGGCACGCCGGAAGGCTGCAACCCCCGGAAACTTCCTCGTCGCTGGGCGGCCTGTTTGATTATACTTATGAGACGTCCGTTGACGGGCACAACGCGAAAGCAGCGGACGGGCCGAGCTGATTCTCGCGTGCAAATTCCCTTCTGTGTGGCATAAACAGGGTACGCTCGTTTCTAAGGTTGGGCCACGGGTGTTCGATGTTGGTCTTGTTGGTCCTTTTTCCGGCGGTGCGATGACAGCCATTTTGGGCATCTCGGCGTTTTATCACGACTCGGCCGCGGCGCTGGTGGTCGACGGTCAGATCGTGGCTGCGGCGCAGGAAGAGCGTTTCACCCGCAAGAAGCACGATGCCGGGTTTCCAGCCCTTGCCGTCGATTACTGTCTTGGAGAAGCCGGACTTTCACCCGAGCAGCTCGACTACGTAGGCTTTTACGACAAGCCGCTGCTGAAATTCGAGCGGCTGCTGGAAACCTATTTGTCGTATGTTCCGGCTGGTTTTGGTTCGTTCGTCAAGGCAATGCCACTTTGGCTGAAGCAGAAGCTGTATCTTCCCCGTGAGATGAACCGGGGACTGAACAACGCTTACCGCAAACGCTATATTTTCACCGAGCACCACGAGTCGCACGCGGCAAGCGCATTTTTTCCATCGCCGTTCGAAGAAGCCGCCATTCTTACAGTCGACGGTGTCGGCGAATGGGCTACAGCCAGTTTCGGTACGGGAGAGGGGAATCGCATCCGGCTGACGCACGAACTGCATTTCCCGCATTCGCTGGGCATGCTCTATTCGGCGTTTACCTATTTCTGCGGTTTCCGGGTCAATTCCGGTGAGTACAAACTGATGGGGCTCGCCCCTTATGGCGAACCGAAGTATGCCGATCTCATTCTCGAACACCTCATCGACCTAAAACCGGACGGGTCCTTTCGGATGGACATGTCCTACTTCAATTACTGTCAGGGGCTGACGATGACGTCGGGCCGGTTCCATCGGCTTTTCGGTGGACCACCGCGAAAACCGGAGTCACAACTGACCGAACGGGAAATGGACATTGCCGCCTCGATTCAGCAGGTGACCGAAGAAATCATGCTGCGGATGGCGCGTTACGTCCATGAAGAAACAGGAAAGCAGCACCTCTGTCTGGCAGGCGGCGTGGCGTTGAATTGTGTCGCCAACGGCCGCATCCTCCGCGAAGGGCCATTCGATGAAGTTTGGATTCAGCCGGCCGCGGGGGACGCCGGCGGTGCCTTGGGAGTGGCGCTTTTCATCTGGCATCAGCTGCTCAACAAGCCGCGCACTTGCCAGCCTTTCGACAGCCAGGTGGGATCTTACTTGGGCCCGAATTTTGCCCAGGATGAAATCCGTGAGTTTCTTGATTCTGTCGGCGCGCGCTACCGCTGCATCGATGAGGAGGACGAACTGTGCGACCACGTGGCCGAGTTGATAGCGTCGGAAAAAGTGATCGGCTGGATGCAGGGCCGAATGGAGTTTGGCCCGCGAGCGCTCGGTGCCCGCAGCATTCTGGGCGATGCGCGCAGCGAGGCGATGCAGTCGCTGATGAACCTGAAAATCAAGTTCCGAGAATCATTCCGGCCGTTCGCTCCCTCAATCGTGCAGGAACGGGTGGACGAATACTTCGAGATGCGGCCGGGCGAGCCGAGTCCGTACATGCTGCTAGTCGCGCCAGTGCGCGAGGAGAAACGCACGCGCATGAACGGACAGGACGCAAACTGTACGGGAATCGACAAGCTCAAGCTGAAACGCTCCGACGTGCCAGCCATCACGCACGTCGATTACTCGGCCCGTGTTCAGACGGTCGACCGCGCGCGTCACGGGCGGTACTTCAAGCTGATCGAAAAATTTGCCGAGCGAACCGGTTCACCAGTGATCATCAACACCAGCTTCAATATCCGTGGCGAGCCGATCGTTTGCAGCCCGGAGCATGCCTATCGCTGCTTCATGGCGACCAACATGGATGTCCTGGTCTTGGAGAACTTCGTCCTGCGCAAGGAAGAACAGCCCCAAGCCAAGGAACACGAAATCGACACGTACTTGGCGCAGTTTCAACTTGACTAAGAGCGATCCGAGAAACTGCCTACCGTTAGCAAGTGAGAACCGATGGCTGTGATCGACATCAACTGGAATCCCAACCGTCGCGAGTTGAAACAATTTGCCCTGCTGCAAATCGTTTTCTTCGGCATCGTCGCGATGATTCTATTCTACAAGACCGGCTCGACGGCCAGAGCAACGACGCTGTTCGTTGTCTCGGCCTGTATCGGTGCCGTTGGATTTTGGGTGCCTCGTTTCATCCGGCCAATCTACGTGGTCTGGATGGCCGCCGTTTTTCCCATCGGCTGGGTCGTCTCCCACGTGCTGCTGGCCGCCATTTACTTTCTGGTATTTGCACCGCTGGGGTTGCTAATGAGATTTTGCGGCCGAAATCCAATTGCGAAGGAGTTCGACCGCGGCGCGACAACTTATTGGATCCGCCGCGCGCCACCGGAAGGATCAAAGGGATACTTCCGGCAGTTCTAGCAGCGGCTTACGCGGGATGCGCTTGGAGCGGGCGCGCAGGCGCCGAGCGTTCAACACCGCGCTCGCCAAGACGGCGGACGCAGGCGGAGACTCTGGGCAGAGGCCATCGCTTTGGGAAACTAGTGTTGAGCGGGATGCATACCCCGCGCACAACACGGCTGACGTGCGGGCGCACTCAGCTTTGGGCGTCGATGTTCTGCGTATCGGCAGAAACATTGCTGTCCTGGTCCTGTTCCCGTTTGATCGCTTCGTAGACTTCTTGTCGATGGACGGTTACTTCTTTCGGAGCGTCAATTCCGAGGCGGACCTTGTCGCCGCGGATTTCGATCACCATGATGGTGATCTTGTCTCCGATGATGATTTTCTCGTCCTTTTTTCGGCTCAATACCAACATTGCCATTCCCTGGTGGTATGTGTTTTTGTTGTTTGATGCAGACTTGTCAAGTTTAGACGACGGAGCCCCCCGCGCTGCCAAAACTCCACAATTTTCTACACGGTAGTCGGGAGTCTGTAACGGCGGTGACGGCCATCCCGATCAGGTAAGCCCAAGAGCGATGAAAGCACCCCTCCTTGCCAAGAGAGTGTCAGCGGAAGCCGCGACGATCGTGCGGATGCTGCCCGTTATGACCTCACGACAGGGATGGACGCAGCCTGCGTCGAGGGAGAGGGCAGGGCACCGCGAGCTACTGAGCAAGCGAATGTCGGTCGCCGAGCAGCGCGCAGGCGAAGCACGACACCCGCTAGCCCAACAGCGTCAAGCGGGCGCAAGGCCCGCGCCATCGAAGGACCCGCTAGCGGGCGCAGGCAAGACTGATAGCCCTAGAACCCCGCTCTGCCGAGATGTCACATCGAAGCTTGCTGCACGCAGCGCTGAGCGAAGTCGAATTTGGTACCGCGCATTCCCAACTCAACGGCCGTTGCGAATCGCTTGGGCGCTGCGCACCAAATCGATGAATTCGCGGCGATGGCCTGCTTCATCCTCGCCGAGACCGCCGTTGGTCAACTCCAGAACCAACGCGAAGTCTGCGCTGCCCCGATGTGCGGAGTCGCGAAGGATCATCCCGAACGCGGCCACTGCGGCTGACCAGTCAAAGTCGATCGACGTTCGTGCGGAACCGGTCGGCTCGTCGACGAGAGGGAATTCCAACAGCGAACTCTTTTCACCCTCCGGCTGTTTGTATCGCAACTTGAGTGTTAGCAGCTCGTTGCTGTCGACGGTCGTTTCACGAGCAGCGGGCTTTTCCTCGGTTGGATTTTTTTGGTACTTGAGTGGAGTCGTCCCGGTCGCTGACGGCGATTTTCCGGCAGGAGTGATTTCATAGAGTGCCGTCACCGAATGTCCCGCGCCGATCTCGCCGGCATCCTTGGTGTCATCGGCGAAGTCACGGTTGGCGAGCGCCCGGTTTTCGTAGCCGATGAGCCGATACGAACCGACTTTGGCTGGGTTGAATTCGATCTGAATTTTCACGTCTTTGGCGATCGTGTACAACGTGCCGGCCAACTCATCGACCAGGACCTTGCGGGCTTCGCGGTCGTTGTCGATGTAGGCGTAGTGTCCGTTGCCATGGTCGGCAATTTTTTCCAGCTTGGCGTCTTTGAGGTTCCCCATGCCGAATCCGCAGATGCTCAAAAAGACCTTGCTCTTCTTCGCCTTCTCTTCAATGAGCGTCACCAATGCGTCGTCGCTCGAAACACCCACGTTAAAATCGCCGTCGGTGCAGAGAATAACCCGGTTTGTTCCCTGTTTGTAGAAGTGCTTTTCGGCGGCCTGGTAGGCGAGACGAATCCCCCCTTCGCCGTTCGTGGAGCCGCCTGCCTGCAGATTGCGGATGGCTGAGAGAATCTCCTGCCGGTGTGCCCCCGAGGTCGATTCGAGCAGTAGCCCGGCGGAACTCGCATAGGTAACGATGCCGATGCGGTCATCCTCGGTCATTTCCCTCACGAGGTTTTCCAAGGCTCTTTTGACCAGCGGAAGCTTATTGTGGTCGCGCATCGATCCTGATACGTCGATCAGGAAGACCAGATTGCTCGGAGGGCGGGCCTCCGGGTGGATTTCGCGGCCTTTCAAGCCGACCCGTACCAGCCGGTGCTCTTTGTTCCAGGGGCACGCGCCCACTTCCAGATGGGCCGAAAAGGGTTGTTCGTCCGTCGGCGGTGGATCGTCGTAGCGGAAATAGTTAACAAGCTCCTCAATCCGCACGGCATTCTTGGGAGGCAACTGCCCGCTGTTCAGAAAACGGCGGACGTTCGAATAGGCAGCCGTGTCAACGTCGATGGAGAACGTGGAGAGCGGATCCGTCGTGGGCGAGAGAAAATTGTTCTCGACAATCACGTCGTAGGATTCGGTGTTCGGAAGACGATACTCGTGTGTCGGTAATTCTGCCTCGGCCCGCAATCCCCAGTGCACGTTGACTCGGCGGCGCATCACATGCTGACCGCCACGGAATCCTGAGACAGACGGTGGCGCGCTAAAGCGAGGCGCTATGGCCATTCTACTGAGCGTAATGTCCCTCTTTATATGCGAGTTGGATGGAGCGGGCGCCGAAGCATTGCCTGGAACGTTTTCCTGGATGCCAACGTCGTCGTCGAGCGCTTCCATATCCTGGACGTTCAAATGCATGCTAGCGTTTTCGTCCGGGCCGAATTGGAGTTTCTTACCGCCCGCCGCTGCCGGCGTCGGAGAAGCGAGCGTCGCGGACCGGGCAGGTAGGTTGCGAGTCTGATATCTCACGATCGGCTGGCCCTGAGCGTTCACCCTGAGCTCGCCACTTGTCGGCTGCGGCTGCGATCGCTTCGTTGATGTTGCAATCTGAAGCCGCAAGCTCTCCAACTCAAGCTTTTGCGTAGGAACAAGTTCCGCCGGAGTCGCTGCCGGGCCGGCAGCAGGTTCTGTTCGCGGTGTCGCGAAGTTATGGACGATTTCACTGGATTCGCCCATGGCTATAGTGGAACTCTTGCCGTCGTAAATTTCCGATGCCGGCTTGCGTGGCGTTTCCGCGAGCCCGCGGAAGATCGAATCACCCGCGTCCTCCAGTTGAATATCAACGCCGTATCTATCGAACTCTTCTTTCCGCTCAGCCACCGCAACTTCCCGTGACATCTCCGCCGTCGACTCGGGCGTGTTACTTCGATAACTGCTCAATTGCCTTGTCTGTGCGGGGATTACCAATACCAACAACGTCACAGCCACCACTGTCGCGGCTGAGGCGACGACGAATGTCGCCAATCGGCCGCGGCGACGTGACACCTCGTCGTCGCCGCGGCGATTGGGGCGATCATTGTGCACTGCGGCTGCCTCGACGGCCGCGCGATGGGCTGGTTCCAGGCTCGGTTCCACTTCCCGCGCGAGTTCGCTCTTCAACAGCCCGGCGACCTCGCGGATTTCCTCCACCTTCTCGCGGCTGGCTGGATTCTCCGCAAGCTGCCGTTCGACCTGTGCGCAAGCGTCGTCGTCGAGTTCACCCAGCACGTATGCTGTGAGACAGGGATCATCGGGATCGAGGGGGGCATTCACTTCGCGTTCGATAGGTGTTTCAGACATGACTCACTCCCTCACGGTGCTCTTATCAAAGCTACCGTGAATATGATGCCGCAATGGACCGATCAGTCCTGCGGCGTAAGTTGCTGGCGGATGGTTTTGAGACCTCGATGAATCAGAAAGCCAACGTTCGAGATCGACAGGTCGGTCACACTGCTGATCTCACGATAGGTGAGCCCGCTTTGAAACTTCAGCTGGATCACCTCTCGTTGATTGTCCGGCAATTTTTCCAAGAGCCGCAGGATATGACTCGCTTCGTCCCGCTGCTGCACGTCTTGCGGCGGTGCCAACCCGTTTGCCGGCGAATGCCCCAGGAGTTCCGGAGAAAGTGTTGCCATGCGATCTTCCTTTCGCTTGACGTCAATGGCTCGATTCCGGCAGACGGTGAACAGCCACTCGGCGAGGTGCCCGTCGAGTTGCTGTGGGTTTTCGCGGCAAAGCCTGAGAAACGTTTCTTGGACGACTTCACGGGCGGTGTCGAGATTGCCGGTGATGCGCTGCGCATAGCGTGTTAACTGTCCCTCGAATTGATCGAGGACGGTACGGATCCAGTCCCTGTTTTCGGAGAGTCCGCTGCTGCTCATTCGCTCGCTCGAGAACCGTGCAGAGGTGTTCTCCCATGAAGACGCACAGCCGGGCGATTCGTTAGACGAAAAACCGGATCAATGTCGATTTTTTCGGGATCGCTCCGGGCCACTGCCAGCCAATCTTCCCCGGAGGTATCACCATCTTGATTCTGCGGCGCTCCTTCGTCCTCTCCGGACGGGCAGACGGCAGAGGATGTGCTCGGATCTCCAGAGATTTCAGCCGCGGCTCCGCTATTGCTCTTGTTTGTCCAATTTGCGGAGTTCGTCGATCTCTTCCTTGACTGCGCGGACCTTGTCTTCGTCAAGAAAGCGGCCAATCAGCTGCGACGCGTTTCTGCACAGCTTTTCAATGCGCAGCTCGCCCACGCGATCGTTCTGCTGCCTTGCGGCATCGACGGCCGGCACGCGCACGGCGTTTAGTTCCGATTCGAACTGATCAACCCCAGGCAGTCGGTCGAGCGCGGCCGTTTGTCGGTCGACTTCCTCCCATTGGGAGTTGCGTGCCTGCGCGCGGGCCCTCCCGAGCAGCAAAGCACGCTGCGCCACGGTGTCGACCAACCGGCTCTTCAACATCTCAATTTCTCCTTCAACCGCGAGACGAACGGAGTCACCGGGCAATTCGATCGTCTCGGCATGCCGCACACCTGGAACGAACGGCACACGAGCCAGGGTCGCCGCGCCACTCTTCACATAGAGCCAAACCAGCGGCTGTTGCGCGTTGAAGGGAACTCGAACGGTACCGCGCCGGTCGGCCAACAGAGAAAGCGGCTGGCCCTGCGCTTGTTCCTTCCGAAAAGTTTTCGCGACGACGTCTACGCGACTACCCGACAGAGGCGGGGACGTGCTGCCACGCTGGAGGAGTTGAAGCTGCGTCGCTTCATCACGGGGGCGTAGTTTCAGCCCCATCATCTCCACACGCCGCATCCGCTTTGTCCCCAACGGCGCACGCAGACCCGAAATGATTGCACAGGTGACATAACCCCGCTCGACGTGGTCGACGCTCAAATAGGTCCAGGGTAGCAGCTGAATTCGCTGCAGACGCTGTTGTCGATCGAGATAGCGGAAAAAAGGGACGATCAAATCACCCGGCCGCAGTTGGACAGCCTGGGGATCGCGCGCGGGAAAGGCTCCAGCATGCAATCGCAGGCCTGCACTCTCCAGGCCGACATTCTCGATTGTCAGCAGCGGTCGGAAGAGACGTTCCACGAGTTCGGCGGCCGTTTGGGCAATCGCCCGACGCTGGTAGGTATCCGACGACTGCAGGGCGCCCAAGCGGTGTGTCGCCAAGTCCCACTCGCGTCCGTAGACGAAATAACGTGCACCGCGTGCTTCCAAAGCGAGGAAAAACACTTTGTCGTAATCATTCGACGTGAAGCCGTTACTGCTCATATCGGCCGGCAGTCTACTCAGCCCGATTGCGTTTGCAGGCGCGAGTTCATTGTTCTCGACGACGTCGAGCGTCCACATGCTTCCGTAGATCCGGTCGATCGACGCGGCGATCCTGTCGAGGAGCTGCCGTCGGAAGCGCGCTGGGAGAGCCGCGTCCGCGGAAAACGCGAACAAAATTTTTACTTGGTACGGTTTTCGTTCGACAGAGACGGGCGTTGCCGGTACGGGAGAGGAAGGGGACGACCCGGGAGCAGCCGCTTTCTCTACGCCCTCGCTCTTCTGGGAGGACTGCTCCGCTGCCGGGGCTTGTGCCGGCAGCGAGTTTTCCGTCTGCTCTGGCGGCTGCGGTTCTATCGCGGCCACGAGCGCGACGGCGCACACGAGCCACAGCATCCGCACTGATTCCGGCATTCGGCCGTTTCGATTTCGCGCGGGGAGATGCGTGGGGTTCATTGCTGATCCCCCGGATACCAGGGACGAATAATCCACTGTTCGATGTTCTGGTACGTTTGAGTGGGGCGCTCAGGGAAACCGCGAATGTTCTTGCGGATCACGAGGAAGTCGTCCACCTCCCACAACGGAATGAGCTTAACTTCTTCGACCAGAGACCGCTGCAACCGCCTGAGAACGTTAATCGCCGACTTCCAGTTGGCGGCGTTATCCAAATCGATCAAATCCTGCCGCATCCAGGGAGACAGGCGATCCAATGCTTCAACGCGTGTTCCCGCATCGATCGTCAAAAAAGGCCACAGTTCGACGACCGGGTTCGCCATCCGCACCGTCCGGTAGAGTACGTCCCACTGTTGACGTGCTGTCTGATCCTCAGCTTCATCGTCTGCGACGAGAACCACCGGAATCTTCGCCAACGCCCATTGCTTCACGAGGTCATTCGCAGCCGCTCTGACAATTGGATCCGGAGCACATACCAGTCGCAATTCTGGAAGTTGCCCCTTCATCCGTTTCTTCGCGGTCGCGCCGAGCGCGAACGCAAGTGACGGGTCGTATGGGCGAGGCGGCAGCAGCGCGTTGTAGGCGGCGCTCTCCTTCGGAAACGGTGCCGTGACAACGCGACCCCGAGTGGCAGTCGAATCACGCAGCACAACGTTACGCAACACACTCTCGCGGTCGATTGCGTATGCCAGAGCACGGCGAAGTTCGCCGTTCTCCAGTGGCACTGAATGAGGATTCAGCTGTAGCACATGTGTAACAGGCAAGGCGTATTGTTGGACGAAAAAGCGATCATCCTCACTCAGGCGGGGCACGTCCCAGCTTTGAACTTGAGGCAGAACCGAAACCTCGCCTCGCAGCAATCCCTGCAGCGCCAGGTCATGCGAGTCGTAGCGGAGCTCAATAACCTCCGCAACGTGATAACGGGACATTTCATCCGGTTCCGGGCGGCTGCGCCGATAAGCCGTGTGATCTTTGCTTTGGTCGAATCGACGAAAACGCTCTGAAACAACGCGAGTTGCCTCCGGAGCAGTTTCGTCTTCGGTGGCGTCGCCGGCTGCATCTATACGCCCTGTTTGAAGCAGAGGATGATGCAAAAGCGCCTCCATTTGCAGCGGGACCTGATCGAACTGAATCTCGAATTGAAACGGCGACTGAACCGAAATTCCTTTGACGTAACTGTCGAAACGTTCGTCGTAACCAGAATCGTCCAGTCGCATCCGCGCGGTTAACGAGTCAACAATGCTTGCCGATGTCACAACCGATTGCGATTCCCACGGAAGCCGTTCCTGCCGCAAAGTGAAAGCGGCGCGGCGGCCCAGTTCAGTTGGTTCCCAATTCTCGAAGAACCCGCTGTGGTAGTGCGGCACATCGTCTGAGAAGCTGACTTCGAAGAGACTGGTCTGCGTTAGGTACTTGTCGCGCAGATCGGCCCTGGTGGGCAGAAAGTATGCCGACTCTTCACCGGCGGTACGCACAACGCCGACGCTCAACCGTTGGTAGCGGCCTGAAATGCGTGCATACGTTTGGCGAAGCCTGGGAAGCTCGGGCCATACTTTGGCGGCCTGTTCCAGGGCGACGGCGGCTTGATCATGATGACCAGCGAGTGAGGCGTTCAATCCACCGCGCACCAGAGCAGCCGATCGAGACGTGAGAGAATCCGTCCATCTCGCCGCAGTTTCATGTGTGGGAATTCTCTGCCGCAAACGGCGCAGATAGTGCCGGGCGCGGCGAAACTCCCCACGCTCGACCGCTTCACTGATGAGCGAATCGACCACATGGCCCAGCTCTGTACTCAGTTCGGCTTCCGCCGGATTTCTATCGTGAATCTCCTCCAGAAAGAACA
>Ga0315336_1005624_pt1 | contig 13529 bp, 17 predicted proteins | sample ASW5metaG_FD_204512 | JGI IMG/M metagenome (GOLD analysis project Ga0315336, IMG submission 204512) | Ammonia-oxidizing marine archaeal communities from Monterey Bay, California, United States - ASW #5 | ecosystem: Environmental > Aquatic > Marine > Intertidal zone | place: USA: California...
CATTGCGTCGGTTTCTGGATAAAAAAATTCAGGACCTCACCGTCGTTATCGGCGGCGCGCCATAGCCAGTAGCGTTTCCCCCGGACAACGATGACCATTTCATCGACATGCCAGTGATCACTAGGCCGCAGGCGGGCGCGACGCAGATTGGCAGCAATTGCCAGTCCGAACTTCAGAAACCAGCGACGAACCGTTTCACAGGAGACATCGACGCCTCTCTCCGCCAACAAGTCCTCGACATCGCTGTAGCTCAAAGTGAACCGCTCACAGAGCCAGATCGAATGACGCATGATTTTGGGCGGAAAGCGATGACGCTTGAAAGAGAGCCGGCGTATTGGGGCAGCCTAATACCGGACACATAACTCTGACATCCCGGTTTATGTGACAGTGTCCTTTCAATGATTGACAGAGGCGATGCTCAAAGCCCGACCCTTGCGGCAGCATTCTGCTCGAGCAGCGACTCCAGCCGCACATACTTTCGCATCATCTCGGCCCGCTTGAGCATGGTCTGCGACATAATCACGCGCTCCCCCACACCAGCCGCGGCAGCACTAGTTACCAGGTCGACGCGGCTGGTGTGGCCGGCGACGTCCTTGGCCCGATCGTCGGCTACAGCTTCGTCGGAACTACGTGCCAGCTCCTTCGCTCGCCTTGATTGCCACTTGATGGCCGCGAAACCCGATCGCGTGGTATCTATGTGGCACCTATGTCCTAGGGACAAACTGTCATCTATGTCTCCGGACTGGACCCTTGAAAACCATGGCGCGCCGGGGAGGATTCGAACCCCCGACCCCCAGATTCGTAGTCATCGGCACCGCAATTCCCGGAAGTGCCATCTAGTCTAGTTTGGCCTATTTTTCAATGGTTTATGACGATTTTGGTGCTGCCCGACCGACACCAACGTTCTATCGAATTCCCGTTGTTTCTATGCGCGATTACACCGGAATTACACAAGACGGCATGATGCCGGGGCGTCAACATCGTTTCACGCCGCAGAACCGGCGGAACATCTTTCGGGCATCGAGACACCCGGAATCGGCTAGCTGCTGTCCTGGGACGCCGATGCGGCGCCCAGCGCCGGTCAAACTTCATTTCAGCAGCCAGGGCGGCAATTCTCGTCGACCTGAACGCTGATGACCAGCGCCTTTAGTAACAAGTGCAACGAGATTGGACGGCCGATCCACCCGCTGGCGCCGAAATGGCGGCTGTGATAGCTATTCGTTTCATGTATGGAAATGGTCACCATCTCCTTTGGTTTGCTAAACCAAGCCGCCCCACCTATGCGCCTTGAGCTACCCGCCACCGTCACAATGATGACGATCACAGCACTGTCGCTGACGCGGCCGTGAACTCGCTTCATCGAGCTCGCGGCGACGGTGATGATGATGGTGGTGGTCGTGGTGGTGGCGACACAGGAGAGCGGTGATTAATCCCGCATCAGGCAACGGCCTCCAATTCGAACTTAACCCGCGTGCCGGTCGCCTCCGCCACTTTCTGGAACGTCTTCATCGTCGGCAACACGCGCGCATTCTCAAGCCGAGCTATGTAGGACTGCGACGTTTGCATGCGCTCGGCAAGTTGCGCCTGCGTGATGCCGCATCTGGTGCGGGCCTGAATGACGGCACGAGCAACAGCATATTCGAGAGCCAGATCGTCGTAGGCCTTGCGAACGCCCTTATTCTTGAGCATTTCGGCTTTCAAGGTCGCGAGAGTTTTGGTCTTCATGTCAAAATTCCTTCATCCGCTCTTCCGCCAAGTCGATCTCGCGTTTTGGCGTCTTTTCTGTCTTCTTCACAAAGGCGCGGACCACAATCAACCGCCTGCCTCTCGTAGCAAAGTAGATAGCCCTGGCAATCCCGTCTTTCCCCTTTAGCCTCATTTCCCACAGCTTGCCCCGTAGTTGCCTGACATGAGGCCTTCCGACTCGCTGCGGCCCGAAATCCTGAAGCATTTCAGAGACATACAAAAACCGGGCATACAGGTCATCAGCAAGCTCGGACAGTTCCTTTTCGGCTTTCGAGGTTACCTCTACCTGCCATCGTGACATTTAACTTATACCTATTAAGATATAATTACAAGGGGCGTTATGTCGGCCGCGGCGGATGATGCGCCCTACATTGTAGCAGATTAGTCACGTTGTTCTAGTGAAAGGCCGGTCATGAATGGTTTTGCCGGGGCGATTGGCGGACCGCAAGCCGGTGGCGTGATCGCGCCAGGCAACGCGGGCGCCGGGACGTTCCTAAGCGGCGCATTTGCGACAACGTCAATCGAGCAAATCGGTGCGTTCTTCAACCAAGGCTCGACAACGCCGGGCGCCGGGTTCGCGGCTGGAACTGGTGCCACGCAGCCCATGTTCTCAAACATGGCCGTCGGCGCGGGAGTGTCTGGCCTCGCCGCCGGTGGCGTTAGCCTCGCGTCAGGACAACCAGTCGGCCAAGCGGTGTAACGGGTATCGGAACGGCCATCGGCGCCTTTTGGGGGCTGACCGCCGCATGACAGCTTCACCACCAGCCCCCTTAGCCGCCTCACCCAGCCCATGGTTCCTTCTTGTCATGACTGTAAATCTTTTCATACGCGCGCGTATGAGTCGAGTCGAGAGAGGGCAACGGGTCGGAGGGTGGAGGTTGCGGTTAGTCCGGCATTTGGCGATCGGCGCCGCCGATCGTCTTCAATCGAACGCCTGGCCCTCCGCCGTTGGCGTCGATGAACTCTATTCCGGCCCGGTCAAAGGCGTTTATCAGTGCGTCAACTGTCGTCACGTTGGCCCTTAGCGGGCCGCGCAACGCTTCCAGACGCTTAACTGACGGTAACGAAACCTTCGAATGCCTCGCCAAGTCTTTCTGGTCCCACCTGATAAGAGCGCGGGCGGCTTTTAGCTGTTCCCCAGTAATCATCGAGATTCCAAAATTATACCAAAAGGATAAAAAATTATATCAAAAGTCTTGATATCCCTCGGGTATTATCTTATATAATAAGTATAAGAAATAGGAAAAGACAACCCCGAGAAAACCAATGACTTACACCAGTCCGAAATTCAGCACCAGCAAGATCATGACAGCGGCATGGACGGTGCTGTCAGTCTAATGCGAACCGGTCTCCAAAGAGCGCGGGGTCTGGGCTTTCAGGCCGCAAGCTGACGCCATTCGGCCATGGCAGCTGAACGGTTTTGCTTGAAGATGTCGCGGCAGTTGAGGTGACGGTCGTGATTGAAAAGATTGTGGATCGAGGCGTGGGCGGAGGCGAACTTCTGCAGCGTCTTGATGTCCCTGAACCTGGCCATCGCGCCTTCTTGTCGTCGAAACGGTTGGTGGGAGTTTTCGGCCCGATTGTTGAGCCAACGCCCACACTCCTGACGATCCACGTTCCCAATTACTTTCATCGCGGCGCCGTAAGACCGAAGCCGGTCCGTCACGATGGCCCAAGGCCGGCCGTAGCGCTTCATCGTTCGCTTAATAAACTTCAATGCAGCCTTGCGATCCCGCCGTTTTGTCACAAATACTTCAAGCACCTCGCCTTCGTGATCCACAGCCCGCCAGAGGTAATGCGTCTCGCCATTGATCCACACGAAAACCTCGTCAAGATGCCATCGCCATTGCGAATACGAGCGATGATGAATGCGCCGCTTCCGGATCTCCGCGGCGAACATCGGACCGAACCGGTTCCACCAGAACCGCACGGTTTCGTGGCAGATATCGATGCCACGCTCAAACAGCAGATCTTCGACCTGCCGCAGCGAAAGCGGATAACGGATGTACATCATCACCGTGAGGCGGATCACTTCGGGCGAACTGTTGAAATAGCGAAACGGATTGGGCATCGCCGGAAGCTACAGAACGCCACTCACCAGCTCAAGTCGTTTTGCTCTGACACTGCCTCCGGAAGGCATCGGCATATTTTGCTCACGCGGAGCTCGACCGCCGGTTCAAACCATGATCGCCTTTATTGACGGCCATCGTGGGACCTATGGGGTCGAGCCGATCTGCCGGGTTTTACCGATCGCCCTGTCCACCTACTACGATCACCAGGCGAAGCGTGCTGATCCGTCCCGCCTGTCGGCCCGTGCCAGGCGTGATGCCGAGTTGCGGCCCGAGATCAAGAGCGTGTATGACGACAACTTCTGTGTCTATGGCGTGCGCAAGGTCTGGCACCAAATGGCAGCGTGACTCAAACGAAACAGCCTCCAATGAACCCGGTGCGGTTCAAGCGCGGCGATCGCGCCGATCTGAACTGCCGGCGCATCGGCGCGCCGTTGCTGTTCGAGCGACTCTGGCGAGAATGTGGCGCGGTCGTGCTCGGGAACGCAAACTTGTGGTCCCGGCAAAGGTCATTGGCAATTTCGTCTCGGAATTGGTTGAAGCACCGGCGATAATTACTTCGACCTTTGCTTGTAGCCGGCGCTCCCACATTACGGCCCTCCCTGTTGCCGTTTGGGGTCTAGTTCATAGACCATGATTTCCATGCCAATGGCTATGTCGTCAATCGGATTGTTTCGACACCAGATCTCCAGTCGCAGCATAATACCTTTAAGTGCCATTTCGTCGCTTATGTCGAAGGTGCCGGGACGCCAAAGATTAATCGCTGTGGTGTAACCGATCAACCAAGAGGCAATAGCGACGCCGTCATTAGGATTGCGGGCTGTTTTTGCATAGGCGCTGACGTAATCAGCACAATTTCGGCTCCGGGTTACCCGCCACAATTCATCGATACCTGCAGCCACCGCAACTCCCGACATCATCACTGTGAATCCAACAGCTAGTAACGCTGCTCGCATGCTGCCCGCCTTTGTCTAAGTTTTGCCAATTTGTCCGTCGGGACAATGTCATTTTTCTCATGGATTACACACTATCCGAATCTTTTGAATTTTGGAAAGCGGAGATTCATGCAGTTGGCTGCCGCCGAAGCAAACCATGTCAAGGCCGAATTTCTAAATGAGCTAACTCATCCACACATTCGGGGAATGCTGGCCTTTCGGTGCTGTCAGTCTAATGCGAACCGGTCTCCAAAGAGCGCGGGGTCACGGCTTTCAGGCCGCAAGCTGACGCCATTCGGCCAGAGCAGCAGATCGGTTTTGCTTGAAGATATCGCGACGGTTTAGGTGACGGTCGTGGTTGAAATGATTGTGGATCGAGGCGTGAGCGGAAGCGAACTTCTGTAGGGTCTTGATGTCCCTGAACCTGGCCATCGCGCCTTCTCGTCGTCGAAACGGCTGGTGCGAGTTTTCGGCTCGATTGTTGAGCCAACGTCCACATTCCTGGCGCTCTATATTTCCAATCACTTTCATCGCAGCGCCGTAAGACCGGAGCCGGTCTGTCACGATGGCCCAGGGTCGGCCGTAGCGCTTCATAGTCCGCTTAATAAATTTCAGCGCAGCCTTGCGATCCCGCCGTTTTGTCGCAAAAACTTCGAGCACCTCGCCTTCGTGATCCACAGCTCGCCAGAGGTAATGCGTCTCGCCATTGATCCGCACAAAAACTTCGTCAAGATGCCAGCGCCACTGTGAATACGATCGATGATGAATGCGCCGCTTCCGGATCTCTGCGGCGAACATCGGGCCGAACCGGTTCCACCAGAACCGCACGGTTTCGTGGCAGATATCGATACAACGTTCAAACAGCAGATCTTCAACCTGCCGCAGCGAAAGCGGATAACGGATGTACATCATCACCGTGAGGCGGATTACCTCAGGTGAACTGTTGAAATAGCGTAACGGATTGGGCATCGCCGGAAGCTACAGAACGCCACTCCCCAGCTCAAGTCAATTTGCTCTGACACTGCCCCTTCCTGAGATATCCACCCGAGCAGTGGAAATCCTTGCGCACCACAAATGCCATCGAGCGACTGCACGAAGAGTTCAAGCTGCGGGCAAAGACCCAATGCGCACTGCCATCGGCGGAGACCGCGGCTATGTTGTTCTGGGCCTTGATGGCGTCCGGTCAAATCACCACGCAGAGGGTCGACGGCTGGCAAACCCTGGCCCGGACGCCGACCGATCCGCCACTTGACGTCACCGCATGAACGGATGACCATCGTGAATCGGAGCTACGCCAAAACCATTTTCCACCAACTATCGGACACGACTCGGATTTGGCAAAGAAAGCGCTTCATGCTAACTTATTGGCGAACTTACAGAAGGCAAAAGCGAACCCGAATCTTCAAGCTGTGAGCGGGACAAACGCTCTATTTCGGAAGAAAACGCGAGGCAGCGTGGAAATATTCCTTGTCGTGATTGTAGTGGTGGCGTTCGGTTGGCCTCTTGCCCAATTGCTATTGCGCCGAGACATACATCGGGCTCTTAAGAATAGCATTCGCTATCGAACCGTTCTTGCTGGCGTTGTCGGGCTTTATTTCTTTGCAGTTCTTGTTTCCATTCTTGGTACATTTGACGTCAAAGCCGCATCGGCTTCTGTAGCAACAATCGTTCTGGTCTATGTCCTAATGCGCGCGCACCCGAGTTTCGGTCGTTGGCAAGGCTGGGTTCCGGGATCACTACCACTCTTTAACCAGATGGATCTCGTTGACGACCGTTTCCTGTTCAAGGAAACAGCGGCCCATGGCCCAGTCTTTAAGACGACACAATTCATTCATCCGACACTTTGTGTTTACGGTCTTGAGAGAGGGCAAGAGCTAATTCGCCGACATGCGTCGAAACTATCGTTCGGTGGCATGCGGTTCAGTGAATTTATTCCGCAGGGTTTCATCCGCTTCATGGATCGTAGCGCTCATGCCCATTACCGGCCGATCCTGGCGAAGCTCATGGCACCAGCGATCATTCAGAGTACGATCCCTGAGACCACTGCTGCTATTCGCGAGGAGCTTAGGCAGCTGGAGGTAGCCTGCCACAGCGTGGAGGACTCGCTCGTTCGGCTCCATGACCACATGCCCGACATCGTGCTTAGAACTTTTGTGGTTTTGTTCTTTGGAGTTGCACGCGACAGCGATGAAATGAAGCAGTTTGAAATGCTCTACCGAACATTAGATTGCCGAAACTACTTAAAACAGCCGAAGAAATCATCAAAACAGGCCTTAGCTGAGATTATCAATCTTGTTCGAGCCACCTGCTTGGCACTTTCTTGCGACGAAAAGGATGGAAATCAATACTACTTGCGTACCATGTTTGATAATGATCCTTCTTCGGTCAATGACGAGACTCTCGTCGGGAACATCGTGTGCATGCTGCAGCTTGGCGCGTATGACGTTGCCGGCTTACTGCTTTGGATTTTGAAGCAACTATCCGATCATCCGGCATGGCAAGAACGTCTCTTTGCCGAAGTATCAAGCCAAGAGATGTATGGTGGGGGAGAGCTCATTGATAGAATAATCTCGGAAACGCTACGACTCGAGCAAAGCGAATTCATACTTCGGAAAACCACCGACACGTTCGAATTTGAGGGATTTCGAATTCCGAAGGGGTGGGACGTTCGGGTCTGTGTAAGAGAGAGCCATCGTGATCCAGCACTTTTCGACGACCCTGAGCAGTTCAAACCTGATCGATTTCTTGGAAGTACTTTCTCAACTCGCGTCTTTGCGCCTTTCGGAACTGGTGGCACAAACTGCATAGGCCGTCATCTCTCATACGCTATCGCAGGTGTTTTTTTACTCGAATTGTCTAAACATTATGGATGGACCGTTTTGCAAGACGGACCTTGCATGAATGACGGCTACCATTGGGCGCCAAACAAGGAATTTTCAGTTTGCCTGCAATCGAAAGCAAATTCGACGTTTGCCGATGGTTAATGTTACCTTTCGTTTAATCCAGAGCTCATAACGGACGTAACTAATTTCCGTTTCTCTCAGCACCAACAGCCGGCACCATCGCCCACGAGCTCAACGAGAATGGTCGTAGCTTTTCGGGTCGATGTGAATCCGTTGTGCGTTTCCTGGACGCTGAGTGGACCTACAATCGCCGCTCTGTCTTTTCAGGTATAATCACATTAAAGGCCCTTCAGCGACGCTTTATGAGTCGAGAGACGACATCTGCCGGTTATCGTCAACCGACGCTGCAAAAGCTACTTGGTCGGCTCGTTTTCCTCGATGAAACCTCAATCAATACCAATATGGCCGCGGCTGCGGGGACGGTCTTGGCGCGGATAGCGTCTGCGCGGGCAAGTTCCATTCGGCAAATGGCAGACCCAAACCTTGATCGCCGGATTGCGCCGTGACGGCCTGGTGGCGCCCTGGATCAACAACAGCGCCTTGAATGGCCGGCGTTCGATGTCTACGTCGAAACCCAGCTTGCGCCGACACTGAGCAAACGGGACGTGGTTTCAATGAATGAGTGATCCTGTATATAGTTTCACGGCGTAAGTTCTGTTCGTATCGAGACACGCAAGGCTTGTGGAAGTAGCGGTGCATGGTTGACGAATTCATTCACTTTGAGACAGCCGATGTCGAGACATCGATCCCTGAAATGTTCGAGCGTCAAGTGCGGGCCGGGACCGGGCGCACCGCTGTTGCATCTGGCCAGCAGTTGCTCACCTATGATGCGTTAAACCGCAGAAGCAATAGGATCGGGCACGGAGTACTAAACGCGCTCGGCGACGGCCAAGAGCCGGTGGCGCTGTTGTTTCGCCAAGGCGTGGCGGCGGTGGTGGCGACGATCGGTGCGTTGAAGGCGGGAAAAATCTACGTTCCGTTGGATCCGGTCCAATCGGAGCGCGAATTGCACCGCATTATTGCCGATTGCGCGCCGCGTCTGATCGTTGCCGATGCCGCGTTTCAGGCGTTGGCCGGGCGGCTGATCGGCGCCGATGGCCTCTGTCGTGATATCGACGGGCTGAGCGACGGCCAGGCGGCGGATAATCCGGCGCTCGCCCTGTCACCGGATCGCCTCTGTTACATCTTCTATACTTCGGGAACGACCGGCCAATCCAAGGGCGTCTACGACAACCACCGAAACGTTCTGCATAACGTTATGCGCTACACCAACACGCTTGGTATTAGCGCTTCGGACCGGTTGTCGCTGATTGAATCCTGCAGCTACAGCGGTACCGTTTCGAGTCTTTTTTCGGCGCTGCTCAACGGCGCCGCGATTTGTCCTTTCGATTTACAAAGCGAAGGGATCGAGCGCATGACGGCTTGGGCCGGCGAGGAAGCGATCACCATATTCCACGCCGTTCCGACGATCTTCGAACAGCTGCTTGCCCGGAACGGGCCGCTGGACAGCATACGCATGGTCCGATTGGAGGGCGATCGGGTGGAGCCGCGGCATATAGCGTTGTTTCAGGAGCGTTTCGTTAACGACCGGGTGCTGGTCAACGGCCTCGGCCTGACGGAAACCGGCATCGTTCGGCAGTTCTTCGTCACGCCTGTCACCAAAGTCGACGGGTCAGAGGTGCCGGTCGGCCAGGCGGTCGACGATATGGATATCGTGCTGATCGGCGATGACGGCGACGAAGTCCCACCGGAGCGCGTTGGTGAAATCGTTGTCCGCAGCGCCTATCTAGCCTGCGGCTATTGGGGGCGACCGGATTTGACCGATGCCAAGTTCTCGGCCGATCCGATGGCCGGGGATCGGCGGCTCTACCGTACTGGTGATCTCGGCCGCCTGCGCGCGGACGGTTTGCTGGACTATCTCGGGCGCAAGGATTTTCGAGTAAAGCTGCGCGGTCAATGGATCGAGACCACGGACATCGAAAACGCGCTTGGCGCCATCGCCGGTATCGGCCGGGCGTTGGTCACGGTTCGCGACGACGGCTTGGGCACCCAACAACTGGTCGCCTACCTGGTCGCCGAAGGCGGACCGCCATCGGTCGATGTCATGCGCGAAGCCCTCGGTCAATCCTTGTCGGCCATCATGGTTCCCTCGCGCTATGTCTTCACCGACGGGTTTCCGGAGGACCGCAACGGCAAGGTCGACCGGCGGTCGTTGCCGGTGCCGGGTCGCCAGCGCCCGCCTCTGGCCGGCGGGTTCGTGGCGCCCAGGACCGAAGAAGAGGAAATCGTTGCCGAATGCTTCTGCCAGGTGTTGCAGCTCGACCGGGTCGGCGTCGAGGACGATTTTCTGGATCTTGGCGGCGATTCCCTGCTCGCGACGGAGCTGTTGCGTGTATTGGAAAAGCGGCAAGGTGAGACCTGGTCGGCGGCGCTGCTCAGCCAAAGTTTCACAGTCGCCTCGCTCATCGCCCGCCATCATCAAGGCCTGCCAGTAAGCGTGATCGTACCGTTGCAATTGGGCGACGGGAGTGTGCCGCTGTTCTGCATGCACAATTATTCGGGCTATGTGCTGGAATATACCCGTCTGGTGCATTCGCTCGGCCCCGACCAACCAGTTTACGGCGTGCAGTCCCGAGCCTTCACAAAGTCAGCAGAGGCGGACATGTCGATCGAAGCGATGGCGTCCGCCTATGTGCAGGAAATCACCGCCGTGCAAGGCGCCGGTCCCTATAATCTGTGCGGCAATTGCTTCGGTGGTCTTGTCGCCTACGAAACCGCCTGCCAACTCCGTCAACAAGACTATGAAGTTGGGCTGCTGGCCTTGATCGACACCCAGTACCCCCTTGGATTGATGGCGCGCGCGGTTGCATCACTATCGCGCCCCAGCCGATGGCAGCGGATTTCCGATCGCGCGAGAAGAAGGTTCCAAGTTGTCGCGCCTGATGAAATCCAGGAGCATTCTCTTGATATTCGAAAACGGCACAGAGCTGCCATGAAAACTTACAAGCACCGGCGTTTCGACGGCGCCATGGTACTGATTTGCCCTGGGCCGCCGACCGACCAGCGTGGCTGGATCCGCATGGCCAAAGGCGGTTGCGAGGTCATCGAGGTGCCAGTCACGACGCCATTCGATGAAGTGCCCCACCTAACTGAAGCGCCCTACGTCAGCATCCTTGCCGAGCACATCGCGCGGTTGCTGCGACGGCGCCGATGATGTTTGCGCTTTAAGACTCGAACCGTTAACCGATACGGCTAAGACCTTGATGTCGCCCGCCTTTTCTAAAAGTGGAGCGATAGTGATACCGATGATAGGTATGATTGAAGACTCACGCAAAAATTTGGCCTACAATCTAGGCAATTTCATGCGCACGGCCAAACCAAATGAGGCGGAGCATTAGCCAGTGACGATACAATCATAGAAGCTGATGGAGTTCGGCGAGATGGTAGCGAGGCGTCGCAAGTACATTGCTATCCGATTAGCGGAAACCGCTGCGCCGAGGGATCTGTTTGAAAATTCTTGTGCCTGTTCGATGATCTACGACGAAGTCCAGATATGGTATTCACGCCAGCATGGTCCGAAAAAAATTCCGGCATTACATTTTTCATACAAATAGAAACGGATCTGACCCATGATTAGTGCTTTGTCGGCAACTCTCTCTGGAAAACAGGTCGTTTGGATTTTTTACGCCACATCTCGCGACAAGTCCGCCGTTACAAATACCGATCGGTCGCAAGAAAGACTGATCGAAAGTTTCCACAGGCCGTGGTAGCCACACACGGTGGCGTCGGATCGTGATCGAGATCGGCAACGATATTAGATGAGCACGGAAATGGCCAATCCACTCGTATCCGTAATTATGCCGGTATTCAATGAGGAGCTCTACGTCCGCGCCGCTATCGAAAGCATCCTAGAGCAAACCTACGAGAACCTCGAACTCATCATCGTCGACGACTACTCTACCGACAGGTCGCTGGAGATTTGCGCAAGTTTCAAGGATCCGAGAATTCGCCTTCTTTCCAAAACAGGCGAGCTTCGCAATATGGCCGCTTCTCGTAACATCGCCATCCACATGGCCCGTGGGGAATACGTCATTAACCAAGACGCTGACGACTTGGCAGACCCACAGCGTATCGAGCGCCAGCTTTCCAAAGCAGTAGCGAACCCAGGCCGACGTGTTGTCTTCTGTTCTGTGATTCGCGTGGAGGACGGTATCGAAATGTTTGTTGGGCCAGCGGAAAACCATGCAGAAATCTGCGAGACATTTACCAGAACCTCCAATCGACCGTCCGTCGTAGCGGGCACTATATTGGCTCCGAGGTCTATACTACTGGAAATACCGTATCGCGTTCGCTTCAAATATATGCACGATTGGGATCTGTTGCTGCGGCTATTCGAAAGCGGTCGAGTCGAATTTTACAATTGCCCGCAATCGCTGTACAAGTATCATATCCGAAGAAAAGGCGTGATCTTCAAACCGGACTGGTTTGATTACAATGTTTATGTTCGCCAGTCACAGCAGAGGCGGAACAAGGGCTTAGAAGAGTATGCGACCCTGGAGGAGTTTCGTGCGCATCTTAATCGGCACGCGATGGAGCGAGCGAAATGGAAACTACGGGAGTCGAAACTTCGACTGAAGCATCGGATCTGGCGCGTTCACGCCTGGGCGCGCCTGAGAGCCTGGCCCACCAGAATCCGCTTTCGTAGTACTCCCGATAGCCGACATTGTTCCGGCTGAGATCATGCGGCTCGATCTGCGGCGACATTGACTTTGCGGTAACCAATCTACGCAAGTTTGGTTGAGTTAAAGCCCATCTAAGGCGAGAGGCCTTCGGCTTAGCGGCTGCGACGAACGGCTGGTTTGGGTCTTGGGCGTGTGGAAACGGTCGGAGATTTGGCGCCGAGAGGTGGACTTGAGCAAACTGGCGTTTTCACGGTCAGTTTTGCATATTTTCTGAATTTGGGCTTTCCTCGCCCGCCGTTTGCCGCGGATTCGCAGTCCGAGCGGTTTTCGGGGCGATTTACGGTGTGATCGGCAACGGGCTACGCCCGGATCGCCGCCATCAGGGGCTTGATGCCGATGATGTTCATGACCCTGGTGAGATTATAGGCCAGTACGGCGAACGCTATCTCGGTGCGGACATTCTTTAGCCGCTTCATCAGAAAGTGGGTCGCGCCCATGCGCATCTTGATGGTGCCGAACGGATGTTCGACCGTCTCGCGGCGCTGACGCATGGCATGCGGGTTCTCATCGAGCCGCCGCTGCACCGCCTCGACCAGATGCTCGTGTTGCCAGCGGCTGATACGCCGCTCGGAACCAGTCGTGCATTGGGGCTTGAGGGCGCAGTTGCGGCAGGCATTCGTCCAATAGCGGCTAACGACCAACCCGCCTTCCTCGGTCACATAGCGCCAGGTCAGTGTCTCGCCGGCTGGGCAGATATAGACGTCGCCATCGGCCACATAGCGAAAGTCCGGCTTGACGAACATGCCCTTTTTTCGGTTGCTTGACGTTTGCGGCTTGGGCAGCGTGGGAGTGACATCGGCCTCAGCGCATTCAAGGATTTGCTCAGCGCTGAAATAGCCCCGGTCGGCGACCACATCGAGTTTGTCCACGCCCAACGCCGCCTTGGCTTTTGCGGCCATCGGCGCAAGCTGCGCGCGGTCGCTGCCGGTCTGCACCACGTCATGAGCGACGATGAGATGGTGGTTGGTCTCCACTGCCGTCTGAACATTGTAGCCGACCACGCCCGAGCCCCGGCCGCTGGTCGCCATCGAGCGGGCATCCGGGTCGGTCAGGGAGATTTGCTCGTCCGCTGCACCAAGCATCTGAACCTCAAGCGCCTTCAGCCGATCCATCTCCTCGCCCAGCTTGTCGATC
>Ga0315336_1005625_pt1 | contig 13528 bp, 8 predicted proteins | sample ASW5metaG_FD_204512 | JGI IMG/M metagenome (GOLD analysis project Ga0315336, IMG submission 204512) | Ammonia-oxidizing marine archaeal communities from Monterey Bay, California, United States - ASW #5 | ecosystem: Environmental > Aquatic > Marine > Intertidal zone | place: USA: California...
TTAACAAATAGGACAAGGATTATAGGGTAAGCGGGCTGAACTCGGTATCGGGGGCGAGGTGCTGTGAAAACGGGACCTCGACGGTTTTGCCCGACAAGTTGACCACAAGCCCTCTAATTCTTTACGATCTTTATTGGTCGGCCCGATGGCCCGTTGTTTGGGCCGCCGACCAGGCACCCCTTTGCCGAAACCAAGGAGTCCTTATTGACGTACGGAGTAAAAAATGCCCCTGTTCGAAGTTGAAACCGAGAACCACATCCTCATCACTTGGGCTGAAGACGATGACGTTGCAACCTCTGTCGTCACCGCTGCCTATCCTCAGGAAACCATTATCCGACAGACAAGGCGACCACGTGACACGTGGGTTATCTCGAAATGGGCGCTGGGAATTTCTGGCAGCATGGACCCATGCCACACCGCTCGAGATTGCCTGGCAAAAGCAGAAGGCGACAAGGTCCACGCCATTCGCCTCTACATGCAGCAAACCGGCTCAGACCTTGAACAGTCCCGCAAGGTGATCGAGTCAAACATGGTGATGGGCTGGTAGCAAATCTGGCTGGCTGCCTGATTGATTAAAAGTTGCGACCAACATCAACGGGCAAGATGGTTTGACAATCTGCGTCAGTACGTACGCGTGGGAGGCGCGGTTGTCGGCCCCGGGGGAGTGTAGCCCGGATAGCGGGCCGGTGGTGCCGTTACACCCTCGACCTGTGGTCCACCAACGCTACCCGTAGGTGCCGGACGCCTCGCAAGCTCTACTTGTTCTGAAGGATAGGTCGATGTTCCACCGGGACGATACTGGCCGGGGGGCGCTGTCGCTTTCACCGTGGCAACCGAGCTCATCTGTGGCACCGCCTGAGGGATTGCTGCAGCAGTCGGAGGTCCGCCCGCCTGCGCCACAGCCACAGGGCCCGTTGCAGGCAGTGACGCAGCGTAACGGTTACCAACACTGCTCGTCGAAGTCCCTGCGTTCATTTGGCCAGGCTCTGTTTGTCGAGGAGTTGGAGTCGTCGCAAAAGAAGAACCAGCGGCAGGAACCTTGGTTTGCGCTGCTGGCTGCAACGCCGATGCTATCGGCGCGGTACCGCTTGCAAGCGAAGCCGCGTACCGATCACTGAGCCCCGGGGGTGGCCCCGTGGTGGTGGAATACCGATCATTCCGTGCGGGCATTGGGTAACGACCTGGGGTCGATTCGCCAGGGGCAGCTGCGATTCGGGGACTGCTCGGAGCCTGGTACCTGGCCGGATCATAGGGACCATCCAATTTGGGCGTTGGACTCGTGGGGACCGCAACTGACGCAACCGAACTGGCTGACGGTGGCGCAGTTGAGGGGGCTGACGGGACCGACCGAGGCGGTGTGACAGGTGGCGCATAGCTGGCAATCGGTGCTTGGGCAATCGTACCGGCAGAGCCTGGCGGAAGCACTCCCGGCCCACTGTTTTGGGCAACACCGTTTTGGGCAACACCGTTTTGGGCAACACCGTTTTGGGCAACACCGTTTTGGGCAACACCGTTTTGGGCAACACTGTTTTGGGCAACACTGTTTTGGGCAACACTGTTTTGGGCAACCGCTGCCGGGGGCGACTGGGTGGGTCCGGTGCGGGCAGCGATGGTTTGTGGAGTTGCTTGTGCGGAAGGCAAGCCAGTTTCTTGCACCGCGCTGGGAACCACGAGATTGGATGCCAACTCGCTGGAATCGGGAGCCACAACACCAGCAGTGTCCGTGCCGGGACTTGCCGTGCCTGCCGAATCTACAGCGGCACGGGCCACCAGCGAGGTGTCGGTGGGCGGTGTACCGCTATCCTTCCACCACGCCCAGCGAGGGCCTGACTGGCACCCCAAAAGTCCAATGATTGTTACAACGCACAAAACGGTTAGTGAGTAGCGTCCTGGCATAGCTTTCTTCGTCTCCCGCGCGTCGGTCAGCAAATCATCGTCACTGGCCGAGCTAACTGAATGAAATCGGCTTGCGGTAGCGTCGCTCCAATTCGTTAGTCCAGTTCGACAGGAATAGGGCATAACGATTGGACTCCTGATTCTCTCATCTTCGTAAAAACACGGCGGAACAGTTAATCGATTCGGGCATGTGGCCAAGACGTGGACATGTTCAAACGACGGCCACCCCGTTCGCTAGCTCCTCCCAAAACCGAAAAGCGGTGAGATTATAGTGGCCCTCTGGTGGTGGTCAACATCAATTGATATCGCTAGCAACAGGCCGATGGCCATCTAAATTTGCCGACCGCTAGCGATGTCCCCACCCCCGGTGACGCTATCTGCAGACCGTCCCGAAACCGACACGACTGTGTTCGATATCGACCGGCACGAAGCAAATTTTGGACGACTAGCGCTAGTGTCAGATCGCCTGCTGACGTCACAGACGGGGCCCAATCGCTTACGAGTTTTTGTGGGCTGCAGACAGCAGACAGTTGACAGCTGACAGCTGACAGCGTCAAGCAACCTTTGAACCGCCGCAATTTCAACGGCGTTGCAACTCCTCCCGCAACTCGGACCATCGCTGCCGCATTTGGATCACCGCCTCGGCATACTCGGGATCTGTCGCCAGGTTTTTAAGTTGCAGCGGGTCGGACTCGAGATCGTGCAGGAACTCGCCTTCGGGAAGGTGTTCAAAGTAGCGGGCATAGGCATAGTGGCTACCCCGGACCCCTTCGTATTTGGGGATATCCGGGTGCTCCATCAAATGCTCGCAAAAGAAATCGGTTCGCCAGTCGCCAGGGGATTCCCCACGTATCAGCGGTGACAGGTCGCGCCCCTGGTACGTGGCCGGCACGCTACTGGTGGCAAGTCCCACCATGGTTGCGGGAAGATCGACATTCAAGACGATGTGTGTCTCGACGCGTCCCCGTTTGGAAAGTGGCAAACGGGGGTCGTACACAATCAACGGCACACGCAGTGACTCGTCGAAGTGGCTCCATTTGCCAGCAAATCCTCGCGAACCCTTGTAGTAGCCGTTATCCGCCGAAAAGATGACCACGGTATTGTGCTGCAGGCCGCGTCGGGCCAATTCGCGGACCACACGGCCGACGTTGCGGTCGAGTCCCGTAATCATGCGAAAGTAAGCTTTCGCATTCCGCTGATATTTGGCGGGGGTACCCCACCGCCAAAACCATCGTTGTCGGTGCATCCCGTGGTGAAAAAACTCGGGTAACTGCTGCCAGAAATCGGTGGGGACCCGGGGCTGGGGAATTGTCGCTTTTGCGTAATAACCTGCCTCGCTTACAGGCCAAGGGTAGTGATCACTCTTATCGCTATCTTCGGCGTGGGCTGCATTGAAACTGATGGAAAGGCAGAATGGTTGATGCGCATCGCAGTCACGAAGAAATGCAATTGCACGATCACCGGTCAGATCGGTCAAATGCCGTTTTGAACCGTCGGGCATGGTCTTCACGTAGGGGGTCCGGTTGAGGGGTTCGTAAACATCGAACATCTGCTGTGTCCCCTGGCTGGGTACTTTCACACCAAATTTTCCAATGAACCCCGTACGGTAACCGGCATTGCGCAAAACGGCGGGATAACTGTGAGCAACACATTCAGCCGCAATGGCTGGTGTGCCAAATGTATACCGGTGGGCTCGTTCCCAGAGACCCGTCAAAAGCGTGGCCCGACTGGCTGCACAAATCGACGTGGTGACGAATGCATGATCGAACCGCACGCCGCGCCGCGCGAGGTCGTCAATAAAGGGCGTTTGCACAACGGGATGACCGGCGCAGCCAAGAAAATCGCTCCTCTGATCATCCGACAGGAAGAATACAATATTGGGACTTGTTGGATTTTCAATAGTCTGTGGTGCAACTGACCCCGCCGACGAACTTTCCTGCGGGTCCCACCAGGCGTTGAGTTTACTGGAAAGTCGCTCAACCACGGCGGGATGATGACCCGCAAGATTGGTCTTTTCGTGTTCGTCTTCGCGAATGCGAAACAACTCAACCTGACTACCAGGTTCTTGACTTGGCGCGGGAATAATTAATTTCCACTCGCCATCGTTAACCCAACGAAACTGCAAACTGGGCTCCGGTTCGGTCATGTGTTGGATATCGTGACTGAAAACGTCGCCGAAAACTTCACCACGCTCGGCAACCGCGGAGCGGTCCAGGAGGTTGACTCCTTCCATCTGGTCGGTCGGTTCCAGCCCTGCTGCAGCCAGAATTGTCGGGACCAGGTCGATCGAGCTGGCAAGTTGGTTCGCTTCGATTCGCGGCTCGACCTGTCCCTTCCAGCGAATCATGATCGGCGTGCGCACCCCACCCTCGTACGGTGACCGCTTCGACCGCGGTGCGTGCCAACTCGCCTGCGGGGAATTGATCCAGCCATTGTCTGCTACGTAGAGCACGATGGTATTCTCAGAGAGTCCTTGTTCATCGAGGTACGCCACCAGTTGGCCAACCGTTTCATCAAACCACTCACACATGGCCCAGTACATGGCAATCGTCAGGTGCGGTGTTTTGTCGCGATACTTGTCGACCAAGAACTGAGGAGGGTTGTGAGGTGTGTGGGGCAAAAGAGGTGCGTAATAAACAAGAAAAGGGCGATCCTCTTGTTTGGCCAACTTGATGAAGTCAAAAACTGGCTGCAGCCCGTCCCGACCAATGGTCAATCCCTCGTCGCCATGACGGCCTCCCCGGGTGCGGTCACCGTGTGTCATGCCATGGGTAAATCCACCACGGCGGTAGTGTCCTTCCCACCATTTTCCTGATTGGTGTGAAAGGTAGCCCCGGGCATCGTGCAACATTTCGGCCATGGTGGGAACACGGTCGATGTGGTGCAGGTACTCCAACCGCCGAGGCATATAGGCGGGATCTCTGCGGTCAAATCCCTCACCTTGTTCGGGGAAACCTCCCGGAGGGGGGGGATCGTTCCCAACAATACCGTGTTGATGTGGGTAGAGACCGGTCACGATAGTCGCCAGCGACGGGCGGCACAGGCTGTGGGGCACATACCCGCGGGTGAAGGTCAGAGATTCGCGGGCAAACTGGTCGAGGTGAGGAGTTTGCAAATGTGGATGGCCCATGAACCCGTAGTCGGTCCACCCCTGATCGTCAGAAATGATCAGTACAATATTGGGATACCGGGCAGTATTGGGATGCGTAGCCGGGAGCGACTGGGCCGCCAATGCTGCAACCACGACGACTGGTGCGCTGACGTGAAAAAGCGATCTCAATACCGAGTGGGCAAAATTTTTCAAACGGACCAGTCTGAAATCGAATTGAGAAAATCGAGTGATGACAAGCACAGTCGCAGGCAAATCGGTAAAGATTCGGCGGAGGGTCAGCATCAGAAAGCATTCGCGTACAAGCTGCAAAGTATCGCCACCGCTAGCGACGCTTCTCGCCCCACGTGGCACCCCGCTTATTGTACCTGATGGGTCGCTGTTGCGAAAACTGAATGGCCGCCGGGCTCGGCTGCACCAGCTGGAACGTCCCACGGTTGGCTTGGGCAATGGCGCCAAGCTTCTGGGCCTGCTCTGGTCCTTTGACATTCATCCCCAAAGTATGCACCGCAAAGGCCCAGTTGTTTGGCCCGGTCATAAAACTCATTGTACGCTGACTGTTAATCGCACCGTCAGAAAGCATGAATACCACATCCGGGCGGAGTTCAATCACCAACTCCATTGCCTCGACTAAATCGCCACCTGAGCAGAGTTCCACGGTTGGCAGCCACGCTTTCAAACGCTCGATATTCTCTCGGGTGGCAGGCACCAACTGGTCCGCCGAATCGGGATAGAACAAGGGATAGGCGCGGTCACTGTAGAAGATGACAAAAAAATCCTGGTCGGGCCTCATCGACTCCACACTGGCAATGAGTTGCAGGAAGGTGGTCTCGATTCTCCCCTCTTTCATGCTGCCAGAATTGTCAACGACAAAAACAAACCGTCGCCCCTCAGCCGCGGTGCCGAAAAAGCTCGTACCGCCGTGTCGCCCGGCCCCTCCCCGCTCTCCGTTTCCAGGAACTGTCATCAGCGAACCAATGTCACCTGCCAGAGGATCGACCATTGTCGACTCGGGGTCGCCGTCGCCGCCAGCCGATTCGGCCAGGTCAGAAAAAACGCCAGGGTCAAGGTCGCTCACCTCCAACTGGTTGCTATCCGGGACAATCTCCTCAAGGTCAGTCTCTTCGAGTTCAGGCTGGTCAAACTCAATTTCAGTTGGCTCTTCAACCAGTGCCTCATCCGCGTTTATCGAACTCGCCAGGATTGGAACCGTTTCATTTTGCAACGAGGCCATCGTCAGCAAACCGAACAGAACAAGCACCACCACGTGAAAGACTATGCTGAGCAACCAGGCAGGTGCTGAACGCAGTGACTTTGGTAACCCACGAGTTCTTCGCTGCTGCTTGGCAAGTGGTTTTGGTCCAGCCTCCTGCAGATTTGTCTCTGGCTTCGGCCTGCGTTGATGGGTCGACTTCCGGGAACCTGTGCGTCGTTTAGCAGGCTCGGGTTGCTCTTGCCCAACCGTTGCCGCCTGATTGGGTTTGTCTTTTTGCTTTGGCGATGACGAGGGAACCAAAGCGGGGGCCTCGGTTGATGCGCGATTTTTCGTAACAACGTTGCCAGCCCAGGCCAACAGTTCGTCGGCCAAACCAAAGTCCGAGTCAGGTACAACCCGTTTCCAGGAAGCTGGCGAAGAATCACCGAAGTCCACCGCTGGCATCCCCTGCACCAGGCGGTCGGCTGCCTCGTCTTGGCGGGTTGCCTCGAGTCGGGCAAGTTCGGCTTTGACCCGGTGTGACTCGATTTCAAGTTGGATCAGTCGCAACCGGGCATTGCGGATCGCAACTTCGCGATCAGACGGTTTGTCACTGCCTGTAGACATAATGGGGCAGAGAACAAGAGAGAAAAGAAAGGACCCACGCCACCTTTAACTTACCATGGCAGTCGTGAAAGGTAAGCCATTTCTCCCGGCCTTCGACCCTTTTCGACCAAAATCTGTCTCCCGCCTAACATGCACGTCTAAACTTCCATTTCGGAGTCGTCGCCATGGTGGGACCGAGACCGTAAAAACTGGTGCCAGGGTGACGGGAGTCCACGAGGCCAACGCGGGATGGTCAACCCCCTCCGGCCAAAGCGAGAGCCCGATCAATCCGCCTCAGAGACCTCTCCCGCCCCACGATTTCCAAGGTTTCAAACATGCCGAATCCGACACCCTTGCCGGTCACGGCAACACGCACCGCGTGAACAATCTGCCCGATCTTGATTTGCCGGGCATCGACGAATTGATGCATCAATTCGTCGAGCCGCTGGGCGGTAAATGGCTCAGTGGTTGCAAGTTTATCACGAAAACCCGATAGCAAGGAAGCAGCATCTGCCGGTTTGAGGAGCCGTTTTTCAAAAGCTTTCTGGTCATATTCAAGTTGGTCGTCCGGGACGAAGAAATCGGCAAACTCAAGAATATCGCCGGCGACCTTGATGCGATCGCCCGCCGCTTCCACTATCTGCTTCAAGACAGGACCGGTCTCGCATGGTGGTGGAGTGCTGACGAAACCACCGCGTTCCAGGAAGGGAACGACCATCGCGACTTTCTTCTTGCTGGTCATGTTTTGCATGGCCCGATCTTGAAATGCGAGCAGCTTTTGCGGGTCAAAACTTGCCGGTGCTTTGTTGACCCGTTCCAGCGAAAACAAATCGATCATTTCATCGCGCGTGAACTCCTCGGTCTTATCGTCGAGTGACCATCCCAAGAGAAGCAAGTAGTTGAGCAAGGCGTCGGGGAGGTAGCCGACTTGCTCGTAGAAATCGACAATCACCGGGTTAAAAGTCTCGGGCGAGATCGGCATGGCAAGCTTTTCTGCAATGGCCTGCCCATGCGTATTTAACCGGGAAAATTCGCGATTCTTGAGGTATTTGTCGAGTTTGCGTTTGCTTAGCTTTTGCTTGCTGCCGGGTTCAGCTACGAAGGGCAAATGGGCGAACTGTGGGGGTCGATAGTTGAGTGCCTGGGCAATAAACCATTGCCGTGGTGTATTGGAGAGATGCTCTTCAGCCCGAATCACATGGGAAATTTGCATGTCGTGATCATCAACCACGGTCGCCAAATGGTAGAGGCAAGAACCATCGGCCCGCTGAATCACGTGATCCTGTTCCTGGGACCAGTCAAATTGAACCGTGCCGCGCACCAGGTCATCGAACACGAGAGTTCCATCGCGTGGCATTTTGAGTCGAACGACACTGCAGCGTCCCTCGGCCTGAAATCGGGTAATATCAACCTCAGACTCGGCCATCCAGCGCCGACTGTAAGTGAACTCGGTTCCAGCTTGCTGGGCAGCCTCCCGTTCGGCTGTTATCTCGTCGGTCGTGGAGAAATCGCGGTATGCGGCCCCGGTCGCCAGCAAGGCCTCAACGGCGGCTTGATATTTTTCGCCACGCTGCGATTGAAAGTAGGGTCCATGGGGCCCACCTGCCTCGGGGCCCTCATCCCATGTCAACCCCAGCCAACGAAACCCGTGCAAGATGGGGGCCACCGCCTCGTCGACATTGCGGCCTTGGTCGGTATCGTCGATCCGCAGAACAAACTGACCTCCGTGGCCGCGGGCAAATAGCCAATTGAAAAGTGCGGTCCGAACTCCACCAATGTGAAGGTAACCCGTGGGACTGGGGGCGAAACGCGTACGAACGGTCATCGCGGTGGCATGGGGGCTGAAGAAACAAGCAGTGTGAACATTCTGGGCAAAAGTCGCAAGGCAGTGCCGCTGGCTCAGCGGTGTGCCGGCCAGCAGGATCGAACAGAACCGCGGCACACATCCCGCGAAAGGCTAACAGCCTCCAAAACGAAGGCATTGAAGACCACGGGCACTATTTTCGGCAGCGCGCAGGCATGCCAGCGTACCGGTTTTCTCGATCCACCTCAATCAGGCAGCCCGACGTTGTTGTGCTTTTTGTTTTCGCAGCCGCTTGCGTTCCGACTTGCTGAGCTTGCGTCTGTGGGGTTGTGAGTCGTTGTCTTTGTAGTCCGAATCGGGCAGGCTGCCGTCGTTCCACTCAATCGGTTTCGCGGTCGACGACCTCTTCTGGGCCGGCGTACCTGGACGGCGGGTACACTCCGCCACTTTAGACGTTGCTGCCGGTGTTGTCACCTTGGCCGGTGCCGAAGCCCGCGATTGAGTCGTCACTTTTTTGCGTTTGGCCGGAGCACGCGCTACTGCTTCGGCATCGGTTGATTTTGATCCTTCTGGCACGGGAACTAAACCGTCGGCGTCCAGAATCACAAAACGAGCGTAGGCAGAAACAGCCGTTAACAGAGAGAACCAGGCCAATAGAACCGCCGCCGGCGCGATCAATCTGGTCACACCCGGATCGATGTCCGTGAGACCAGGCAAGCCGTAGAAAGATTGGGCCGCCCCCAGGCAAAAAATGACCAGCGTGGTCAAGTAGACGAGGCGTGCAAGCCAGCTCTCCCATACATCACGCAGGACTCGCATTGCGATCCACCCAAACGTTACGAGTCCGGGAGCAAGCCACCAAATGGCGTGTCCTGGCAGAGCCGTCCAACCGACCAACCTGGCCGCCGTCGCTGCCAGCACAGCGTGGAGACCGGTTACCGAGTTTATGCTTAACAAGAAGCAGGCCAGCGCAGCCCAAAGCCAAACGCGATACTTTCCACGATAGTCGTCCAGGCGGTGTCGGCGAGTCGAGTAAATGAAGGCAGCGTGAGCGGCTGTCAGTAGCAACACCACGCTGGCGAACCAGCTACCAATGCTCCCGGCACCAGAAGTCGAAAGTAGGGCAGTACTGCTGGCAGGGGCTTCACCAAGCCAGGGCCTGAGTGCATCCTGGTAGTAATCGAGTGCGACCAGGCCCGAGACCGCCAACAGCCCAAGAATCCACGCAAACCACAAGGTACTGGCCCGGCGGGGCACGAAATCGGAGACGCGCACGTGATTTGAACTGCTGGCAGCTTCACCATAGGTCGGTCGTGGCGTCTTGTTCGTGGTCAAGTCCTTCGATATCCGAACCGCGGCTTGTGTCGCCGATGCAGCGACCATCTCTTCGTTCAACACGCGACGGCGCCGACCGTCTCGACCAAGTGAACCATCCATCTTACTGCGCCGCCTCAACAACCCAATAAACGCCCAATCGCGCCGCACCGGTTGGACAACCATGAAATTTGACCATCGTTTTAGCCGGACGAACCTTGCGACCTCGATAACCGGCTAGTTCTGCATAATTGGTTTCGACCAGTGAGGTAACCGACCTCAAAATCAACTGCCGGATGCGCGATTGTTCCGGTTAGGCCGACTGCCCAAGATTTGCGGAAAGGGGCCTCTTCCCTGCAGAAACAAAACAGACAGCTAGCGACATCGGGTTCTCCCTTCCTGTTTTGTCATGATTCTGAACGTAACCTATGGTTTTCATAGGTGGTGGTCACGTCGGAGCACGGCCTCCACCCCGCAATCCACCAATCGCCCCTTGTCCATTCCCGAACGGCCCCCTTCTCAACCACCGAGTTGACGACCAGCCCGTTGGTTTCGGTCCTCATCGTGTCACGCAATGCCTGACTCCAGACCTACGAGCGACCCACCCGAAACAGTCCGACAGCTACCCCCCCCCACTGCGCCAAACTCAGTGTGTGCCGACGGGCAGGTCAAAAAGATCGTATCACTGCTCCACTCGCTGGATGAAGTACCGCAACCAGGTGGACTCTCCGAAAAACCCGGGCTCGATGCAAGCTGCCACCAAACCAAGCTGGTCACAGCTCGACTCGGAATTGCGAGTGGCCTGTTTTCGGCACTCCGCTACAAGCACCGGCCTTCGGCCGACCACTCTTTACGTGTAGCACTTGGCTGCAGCAGTTGGGCAGCGATGCTCGGGTTGCCCAGGGATCAGCGCGATGCGTTAGAAATTGCCGCCTTGCTGCACGATGTCGGCAAGATCGGGGTTCCTGACCCCGTGCTGACGAAACCAAGCAGCTTGCTCCCTAAAGAAGCAATGCTGATGGCCCAACACCGCCAGATCGGGCTCGCGATACTTTCGAACTGTGGTGTGCCAAGTAGCGTGCTGGACATTATCCGTCTGGCAAGCACCGGGTATGCCGAAGGTGAATCGGAGCAACCGCACTGCGGAACCAGCCTCCCAGTCCCGTCACGGATGCTGGCCATCGTCGACGCATTTGACGCAATGACAACCGACCATGTCTACCGGCCAGCCAAGTCACGCGAGCGGGCTCTGGCCGAACTGGTCCAGTTTGGCGGAACGCAATTCGATGACCGCCTGGTAAAAAAGTTCAACCGGCTTTTCGCGCGTGATCAAAACCTGCTCACCGCACAAGTTACCCAACGCTGGCTTCACGAACTATCCCAAGAAAAAATGAACCTTCCCTGGCAGGTTGAAAGCCGCAACCAGACACCTGGAATTGAACTCGCACAACCGCACCAACTCTTTGAGGAAAAGCTCATCAACAACATGCACGACGGAGTTGTGTTTGTCGACAACCAGGCCCGGATATTCCTCTGGAGCGAGGGGATTGAACGACTCACCGGATTGACTGCGGGCACCGCTGGGGGGCACGTTTTTACACCTGGGCTACTCGAAATGTCCGACGACGCAGGAAGACCACTCTCCGACCAGCAGTGCCCCGTTGTTCAATCGATCCGAAGGGGGGTTCAAAACACCCAGCGCGTGGGTATCCGTGGTCGCGATGGGCGGCGGATCAACATTGACCTGCACACCATTCCCGTTCGTGCCCAGGCCGGTGGCTGGCACGGGGCCACGGTTGTACTTCGCGACGCTTCGAGCCAAACATCTCTTGAGAAAAAATGCCGGGCACTGCGTGCCCAAGTGACCAAGGACGCCATGACCCAGGTCGCCAATCGGGCCGAATTCGACCGGATGCTGGGAACGTTTCTGGAGGCCCACCTGGAAACAAGACGCCCCTACAGCCTGATTATGACCGACATTGACCACTTCAAGAGCATTAACGATACCTACGGACATCCGGCAGGAGACGAAGCGATCATCGCTGTGGCCAAGCTCTTGAAATCGACCTGTCACGCAGGTGACTTCGTGGCCCGCTACGGAGGGGAGGAATTTGGGGTGCTGTGTGCCAACTGCTGTAGCACCACTGCCACAGAGCGGGCCAACCGAATTCGCAAACAACTCGCCAGCCAAACGTTCTCCTTTCTCAACAATCGCAGCGTGACTGCCAGTTTTGGAGTTGCCCAGTCGCAGGTCGGCGACACACCCCAAACTATCCTTCGACGCGCTGATCGCGCACTGCTGCAAGCCAAAAATCAAGGGCGAAATCGGGTCGTGTAACTCGGGGACGGCAGAACAGGTGGTGTCAAAACATCGCGAAACGGGAGACGGCGGGCTAAAACTCCTACCCGCAATCCCCAAATCGGATTGCGAATGCTCCCGCTTTATAAACCGGATCACTACAAACCGGGTCGCTATGCGAGCTTAATCGAGCGAGTGCAGCACCTGGGCGTAGGGGGAGTCTTGTATAAAAAAGTTCGCTGGGTTACGTTAAATGAAGCGACAGAGATTAAAATCACTGCCGTTCAACCTGAAACAGGATTCTTGAAAAAGAATTTCGAAGAAACAACCAACCACATGACATCATCGATTGACGCGGATGGTTCAAGCCTGGGCAAACTGCGCATCCATAGAATCCCGCAGGGTTCTCGTTCTGGCAATCCTTGGGAGCGTGTGCGGAGTCGCCGCTGCACAGGAGTTGGAACGAGAAGACCGATCCATCATCTATCTGCCCGGTGATCGGGCGCAACGAGAAAAACTCCGCCCAACGCGTCCAGTACCGACCCATCCGGGTCCCCATTTGCTGATGGATGACGCTCTTATTGAGTCGAGCGAAAATCTCCAGCGAGTGGTTCGACAGCCAATTCGCGACCCGAGCATTGGCAACCCGATCGTACGCGGTGAAGAGGACCGGTGTTTTCAACCCTATTTTACCGTCTCGCGAAGTCCTGAAACTGGCCGCTTTCGGATGTGGTATGGCACCTGGCGCGAAGACCGTGCCCGGACCCGTTCTCACCTGGCTTACCTTGAGTCAAGCGACGGTGTCCATTGGGACCGACCAACGCAAATCCTCAAAGACCCGGGAACTCTTGAGTTCGGTTCGGAAGTCATCGATCGCGGGCCCGACTACCCAGATCCTTCCAAGCGATATATTTACAGTTACTACCACGAGGGGCTCAGCCTTGCCGTCTCTGCTGATGGAATCACCTTTCGACCACTTGTCGATCGTGCGGTGCTGGAACACGATCACGACATCAACAATCTCTCATGGGACCCGTTGCGCAACCAATTTGTCGCGATTGTCTCGACAATCACAAGTCACCCTGACTTTCGCGAACGCCGCCGCACGACAATGCAGAGCGTCAGCACCGACTTACTGAACTGGGAACGACCCTGGTATGTGCTGCGGGCCGACGATGCCCTGGATGAGGGCGACACACAGTTCTACGGCTTGCAGGGTTTCTTGACCCGCGGGCCACTTCGAATTGGCATGGTCAAAGTGCTACGCGACGATCTTCACGCAACAGAAACCGAAGAAAACAGCTA
>Ga0315336_1005626_pt1 | contig 13527 bp, 8 predicted proteins | sample ASW5metaG_FD_204512 | JGI IMG/M metagenome (GOLD analysis project Ga0315336, IMG submission 204512) | Ammonia-oxidizing marine archaeal communities from Monterey Bay, California, United States - ASW #5 | ecosystem: Environmental > Aquatic > Marine > Intertidal zone | place: USA: California...
ACCGTTCCACCCAGCAGTTTCTTTTTGCCGCGCGCGGCGCTCTCGAATACCCTGGATTAAGACTGTTGTTGGGTCAACAGGTCTCTTTTCGTCTGCCCAGTTTTCGTCCTTCTCGAAAGGTTTGGGTCATGAAAAAGTTTCTCGTGTCACGGGTGGCGCTGAGCGCTGTCCTGGCGGTTGGGTTTGGAAACGCGGCAGGACAGGAAGGCGGGGGTGGCGCCGCCCAAGATTTGCCGGCGACGGGGCAAACGATATGCTACGATCGGATAGAACCTCCACCGGCGATGGGTGATACTTGGGAAGAGGCTCCCTGCAACACCGTCCAGGACTGCCTGTCGACGAGACAGGACGGACATTATAAGAAGGGCTGTGTCAAGAACCTCGCAGTCGACAACGTCAACGGCACGGTGACGGACAACTGTACGGGCCTCACGTGGCAGCTAGACACGGCGGATATCAATGCTCCGGCTGGCGTGGATGCCGCTGATCAGGTGTCCTGGACGACTGCCCTCGACCACTGCGCTAATTTGACCTTCGGCGCTGGGAACGAAACCGACTGGCGGCTGCCGAGCGCGCGCGAACTCGAGAGCATCGCCGACTACAGCAGCGGCACCTATATCTACGCGGAGTTCAACGCGCAGGGTGGTCCTTACTGGTCGTCCACGAGCCACGCCGACCCCGACGGTGCGTGGGTTGTCCGATTCGTCAGCGAACACTCTATCGGCGGCATCAACAAGAGCGGGATGGGATGGGTCCGCGCCGTCCGCGGCGCATCCGGCGCCGGGGCTGGCGGGGGCGTTGCTGACGGCGATGAGGCAAGACGGGGCGGCGGCGCGGGTCCGCAGCCTTGCACGGATGGTGATGACAACGGCAACGTCAACGGCGATACGGCCAGAGATCTCTCCGATGCCGTCTCCCTCCTCGCCTGGCTCTTCCAGGGCGGCGACATTCCCTTGCCGTTCTGCAGTCCGGTGGGCCCGAAGGAAGACGACTGCGCCGTGGAGAACGGCAACGTCAACGGCGATCTGGCCATAGATCTCTCCGACGCCGTCTCCCTCCTCGCCTGGCTCTTCCAGGGCGGCGACATTCCCGTGCCGAGGTGCGCCGGTGCGGAGATCTGCGACAACAATGTGGACGACGACGGCGATAATTTCACCGACTGCGACGATTTCGACTGCATCGGCGACTCGAGTTGCCCGGAGATCTGCGACAACAATGTGGACGACGACGGCGACACGTTCACCGACTGCAACGATTTCGACTGCATCGGTAGCCCAAGTTGCCTGGAGACGAACTGTAGCAACGGTGTGGACGACGACGGGGATACTTTCACCGACTGCGACGATTTCGACTGCTGCATTGATTCGGACTGTACCAACGAAGCACATTGCCCGTCGGGAGGTACCGGGTTGCCCGACACGGCCCAGACTATATGCTACGACGACATCGGCGACCCGACCGACTGTAACAGCGCTACCTACCCCCTTCAGGACGCCGACCAGGAAACCGGCTGCCTGCCGGGAGGGCGGTTCGTACTCAATGACGGTGGAACTCCTGCCGTGACGTCCGACGACACGATCACGGACAACTGCACGGGACTCGAATGGCAGAGGGACCCGGGCAATATGGGCTTGCCACTTGCGTGGTGCGTCGCGCTCGACTACTGCGAAAACACGCTGGACGGCTTGGCGGGCCAGAACGACTGGCGGCTCCCCAATGCGATCGAGCTCGAGAGCATAACCCATTACGGCAGAAAGGGTCCGGCGCTCGATCCGATCTTCGGCCAGCTCCCGGCGGCCATCGGTGGTAATCGGTTTTACTGGTCGTCCACGACCTGGGGGCAATGCACTTGCGTTTTGGACCGCGCGTTCCGCGTAGATTTCCAGGTCGGCGGCATCGCCAGCGGGCTAAAATCGAACGACGCTAACCACCACGTCCGCGGCGTTCGCGGACCCTGAGAAAAGTAACCCGAAGCGTCAGCGAGGCAACTGGACTCACCTTCCTCGCTCACGCTTCGGGTTACGAGAAGGCCTCGAACTCCACAGCCTCACAGCCCGAAGCGTCAGCGAGGGTCTCGGCACGTGGGCGCATAAGTGCTACGTGGACATGGATAGTCAGACCTTGCCTTGACCCGTTGTTCGATGGACAATAATTTCGTGGAAAATCTGTCCGTGGAAAGCCGATTCTTCTTGTGCCTGTCCTTCGGGATCGCGCTGGGCGCGACACTGCCATCCACGCTCACAGCGGGAGACAAAAAAACCGCCGCGCTCAACTTCGAGACCCACGTCGCCCCCATCCTGAAGACCTATTGCTGGTCGTGCCATGGTGCTGGTGGACGGGTGGGCGGGCTCGACATGCGAAACTTGCCTCTCCTCCTCGAAGGCGGGAAGAGCGGGCCGGCGATCGTTCCGGGCAAGGCGGCGGAGAGTCTTCTCTACCAGAAGCTCGTCGCGGGCGAGATGCCCCCCAAGAAGCCGCTCCAGCCCAATGTCGTCTACTCACCCGTGCCGCCGACCCCCGAGCAGAGGGAAACGATCCGGGCCTGGATCGATGCCGGCGCGCCGGCGCGCTACCAGGATCGTCCTCTGAACCAAAGTGAGTCGCCGCCGCTGACGGAGAAGGACCGCAGCTGGTGGGCTTTTCGGAAACCAACCCGCCCGGAGGTGCCTCGCGTCGAGAACGCGGACCGCGTTCGCACTCCCATCGATGCTTTCCTCCTGCGGAAGCTGGAAAAGAAAGGGCTCGGTTTCGCACCAGAGGCCGACCCCGTGACGCTCGTGCGGCGTGTTCATCTCGACGTCATCGGGCTGCCCCCCGACCCCCAGGAGGTCGATCGCTTCCTTGCGGACCCCTCGCCGGCGGCCTACGAGGACCTCGTCGATGAGCTCCTCGAGTCGCCCCACTACGGCGAGCGCTGGGGCCGCCACTGGCTCGACGCCGTGGGCTACGTCGACACCATGGGCCAGGACAATGACCCCGGGCCGATTCCGCACGAGGGTATCTGGCGCTACCGGGACTACGTGATCGACGCCATCAACGAGGATATCCCGTACGACCGTTTCCTCCTCGAACAGCTGGCGGGGGACGAGACCGTCGATTGGCGCGGGGCCGAGGAGTTCACTCCGGAGATCCAGCGGCGCCTCATCGCCACCGGTTTTCTACGGCAGGCGATTGACAATACCCACTCCAAAGAACAGAACGATGGAAAGACTCGCATGCAGGTGCTGAACGACACCGTGCAGATCGTCGCCACGAATCTGCTCGGGCTCACGCTGCATTGCGCTCAGTGTCACACACACAAGTTCGATCCGATTCCGCAGGCCGATTACTACCGCTTTGCCGCGCTCTTCCAATCGGCCTACGATCCGCAGAACTGGAAACAGGGCAAGGATCGCTTTCTCGCTGACCTGCCGCCGCGCGAGAGGAAGGTCATCGACGACCAGAACGCGAAGCTCGAGGCGGAGATCGAGCTCAAGCGTGGCAAGATCGCGACGCTTCGCGCTCCTTTCGAAAAGAAGCTGTTCGACAAGAAGCTGGCCACGCTGCCGGAAGCCATCCGCGAGGATACCCGTAAGGCGGTGAGCATCACCGACGGCAAGCTGAGCCCGATAGAGAAATACCTCGTGAAGAAGTTCGGCCCCTTCCTCAAGATCAAGCCGAAGGAGTTCGACGAGCTTTGTGACGAGGCTACGAAGAAGGAGCTGGTCGTGCTGGCGCAGCGCGTCGACAAGCTGAAGGGGGAGAAGGTTTCCTACGGCAAGATTCGGGCTCTGTGGGACATCGGCGAGCCGATGACCTACCTCTTCCGGCGCGGCAGTTTCGAGACTCCGGGACCGCGGATCGAGCCCGGCGTGCTTTCCGTCCTGGACGATCCGGAGAACCCCTTCGTGATTCCCGAAGTCAAGGAGGGGAGCCCTTCGACGGGTCGCCGCAGCGCCCTCGCCAGGTGGCTCGCAAGGCCCGAGCATCCGCTGACCGCGCGCGTCTTCGTCAACCGGGTGTGGCAGCAGTATTTCGGGCGCGGCCTCGTCGAGACACCCGACAATTTCGGCACGTCGGGGTTGCCGCCAACGCATCCGGAGCTGCTCGACTGGCTGGCGCTCGAGTTCGCTGAGGATGGTTGGAGCTTGAAGCGTCTGCACAAGCTGATTCTGCTTTCGAGCGCCTATCGCCAGGCCTCACGGGTGTCCGGTGCCGGGAGCGCCTTCGCTTCAGGAGCCGCTCGAGGGAGCATCAACCCGGAGCAGATCGACCCCGAGAGCATCGACCCGGACCGGGTTGATCCGGACAATCTGCTGCTCTGGCGCATGCCGCTCAGGAGGCTCGAATCAGAAATCATCCGCGACAGCGTGCTCACGGTTTCCGGCACGCTGTGCCGGAAACGAGGCGGCAAACCGGTGCCGGTCGAACCGAAACCCGATGGCTCGGTCGTGATCCGATCGGACGTTCTCTCTTCCCCGGAGGCCTTCCGCCGCAGCGTGTACATCTTCGCACGGCGCAATTACCACCTCACCGAGCTCAACGTTTTCGACCAGCCGGTCATAGCTCACAACTGCACTCGCCGCGTGGCTTCGCCGGTAGTACTGCAGTCGCTCTCGATGCTGAACGGCAAGTTCATCCTGGAGCAGGCCGAGCACTTCGCGAGCCGGGTGAAGAAGCTTGCGGGCGACGACGAAAAGCGTCGCATCGAAACGGCTTTCCGGTTAGCTCTGGCGCGGGAGCCGACACCGGAGGAAGTGTTGTTGAGCCGAGATCTGCTCGAGAAGCAGATCACTGGCTTTGAAGCCGAGAAGGCACCGCACGACCCCACTGCTACAGAGGCCGAAAAGAAACCGACGGAGTCGACAGCCAGCGACCGAGCGCTCGTCGACCTCTGTCAGATGCTGTTCAACACCAACGAGTTCCTCTACGTGCAATGAACGTCAAACCACCTGCAATGCCGACACGACGTGAAATGCTCAAGCTCTCGAGCCTTGGCTTCGGTAGCCTGGCCCTGCAGTACTTGTTGCACACCCAGGGGCTGCAAGCAGCGTCTTCCAGAGAGGGGCGAGGGGCGATTGATCTGAAGCCCCGGTCCTCCCATTTCGAGCCCAGGGCCAAGTCCGTCATTCTGATGATGCAGAACGGCGGCCCCAGCCAGATGGATCTCTTTGATCCCAAGCCGGAGCTCGGTAAGTACGAAGGCAAGGAGCACTCGGTCAAGGTCGAGATGTTCCAGGCCGGAAGCGAAACGAACAAACTGCTCGCGAGCCCTTTCAAGTTCCAGCACTACGGAGAGTGCGGCATGGAGCTCTCCGAGGTCATCCCGCACATCGGTAGCGTGGCCGATGACTTGTGCCTGGTGCGCTCGATGCACACTGGCAACAACAATCACACCGAGGGCCTCATCCAGTTCATGACCGGCAAGATTTTTCAAGGCCGGCCGAGCTTCGGTTCGTGGATCAGCTACGCGCTCGGGACGGAGAACCAGGACTTGCCGGCCTACATCGTCCTGCGCGATCCGACCGGTTACAACACCAGCGGTACGCTCACGTGGTCTTCCGGATGGCTGCCCTCGCTATACCGCGGCACCGAGTTCAGCTCGGCTGGCACCCCGGTCCTCAACCTGAAGCCCGCGAAGGCGCAGATCCCCGGTGAGCAGCAAAACAACCTCGAGTATCTCACGGCCCTCAACCGCCTCCACCAGGCGAAGTATGCGCGCGAGAGTAAGCTCGAGACGCGCATCCAGAACTACGAGCTCGCCGCGCGCATGCAGCTAGCCGCCGGGAAGGTGCTGGACATAAAATCCGAGTCGGCCGAGACGAACAGGCTCTACGGCCTCGACAACCCGATGACGCGACCTTACGGCCTCCGATGCCTGATGGCCCGGAAGCTCGTGGAGGCCGGCGTCCGCTTCGTTCAGATCCACCCGAAGCCGTTTCAGCCCTGGGACAGCCACTTCAAGACGAAGGGCATGCTCGAAGACATCTGCGGCAACACCGACCTGCCCACCGCGGGACTCATCACCGACCTCAAGCAGCGCGGACTCCTCGATGAGACCCTGGTCATCTGGTCTGGCGAGTTCGGCCGCCTCCCGGTGTCACAGGCGGGCGACGGTCGCGACCACAACCGCAACGCCTTCTCGCTGCTCCTCGCCGGCGGCGGTGTGAAGAACGGCTACATCCACGGTGCCACGGACGAGGTCGGCTACAAGGCGACGGTCGACCGCGTCAGCGTCAACGACCTGCACGCGACCGTCCTTCACCAGCTCGGTCTCGACCACGAGAAGCTGAGCTACACCCACTCCGGACGCGATGAGACACTCACCGATCCATCGCTGACGCACGCCAGCGTGGTGGAGGGGTTGCTGGCGGGAACGTAGCGCGGCGAGCTATCCTGTGGCGAGCTGTTGGCTTGACAGTGCCGACTCTCATGCTCCTAGAAACCCGAAGCGTCAGCGAGGCTCATTGCGCTGCGTCTCCTCGCTCACGCTTCGGGTTACTACTTGCGATCTGGCCGTCATTTTGTTTCAGTCATACAATTGTCCTTCCAACTTTTCCGTTGCATCAAGAACGTCAGGATTCACGTCCATACCATGCAAATTAACTCCCCTGTTACTCAGGTCGCCCTCGATTTTCCCACGATCGAGGAGGCCATCGAAATGGCTCACATTGCGGTCAAGGCCGGGATCGATTGGCTCGAAATCGGCACGCCGCTCATCGTCTCCCAGGGCCTCGAGCCTATCGGTGCCATGGTGAAGGCGTTCCCCGACTACCCCGTCCTCGCCGATTACAAGACCATGGATTCTGGCGGCAAGAACGTCGAGCGTACCGCAGCCCAGGGTGGACACATCATGACGGTGTGCGCCGGGGCGCCGGACCAGACGATCAAGTCGGCCGTCGCGGAGTCGAAAAAGACCGGGGTGGGTGTGGTGGTCGACACCATCGGGGTGAAGAACCAGGCCGAGAGGGCACGTCAATGCGCCGACTTCGGCGTCGACATGATCTACCTTCACTACGGGGCCGACGAACGGCGCAACGACCCGAGCCGCGATTGCACGCCCTGGATCGAGGAGGTCATGAACGCCGTGTCCATTCCGGTCGGGGTGGCCACCTTCGATATCGAAAGCGCGGTACGGGCCGCGAAACTCGGCGTCGACAATTATGTGATCGGGTTTCCCCTGATCAGTGGTGACGATCCCTTGGGCGCTCTCACCGAGTACGTCAAGCAGGTGAAGGCAAACTACAGACCACGCTAAATGGACAGAATACTCAAAGGAGAAACAGCGCTGGTCACCGGCTCGGGCCGCGGCATCGGGCATGCAGTGGTCGCGAGGCTCGCGGAGCTGGGCGCGGACGTCGCCGTGCACGACCTGAATCAGCAGGCGCCAGCCGCGTTCGGTGAGGCCAAGAATCTGGATGAAGTTGCACAACGCCTATCGAGCTACGGAACGAAGACGGTGGCTGTCACCGGCAACGTCTCGGACGAGGCCGCAGTGGCGAAGATGGTCGCCGACGCCGAGGCCGCGCTGGGACCGCTGTCGATTCTGGTCAACGTCGCTGGTGGAGACATCGCGGCGAAGGGTGGAAAACCGGATCCCAATGACTCCCTCTTCATCAAGTGGGAAGACGTCGAGGCGGAATTCAACACCAACCTCTTCGGCACGATGCGTCTATGCCGCGCTGTCGTGCCGGGCATGATAGAGCGCCGACGCGGCGCGGTCGTGAACGTGGCCTCCGCAGAGGCACACCGCGGCACCGACAAACAGAGCATGTACGCCGTCGCCAAGCAGGGGATCGTGCACTTCACCAAGTGCGTGGCGATGCAGTGCCAGCCGCACGGCGTGCGCGTCAACTGTGTCAGTCCGGGCCCCACCAAGACCGCACGATTCGAGGCGACACGCAAGGTCGATCCCGACCAGATGGATGAGTCAAATCCGCTCGACCGTTACGCGCGGCCAGAAGAACTGGCGGACGTGATCGCGTTCTTCGCCGGTCCGCAGGCGCGGTTCGTCACCGGTCAGGTGCTGCTCGTCGACGGCGGCTGGCAGTTCACACCCGCAGAGGGCGCCAAGCCATTGGGGGGTGGAGTTTAGCCCGGCACGTCAGGCAAGAATGTCCTCGACCACGTAGCCGTGGACATCGGTGAGCGGGAAATCGCGGCCGCCGTGGCGGAACGTGAGCTTCTCGTGGTCGAGTCCCAGAAGGCGTTCGGGCCAGCCCGATCGGTCAGGTTGAAAAGCTGACTTCGATCGCCTACCGTGCCCTCGGCAACTCCAACAATGGAAACAAACCAGCAGAAATCGGCGATCCGACAGCCACGGTCAACGTGGTGGGGTCGGTTTCAATTCATCGGCCCCTCCATCATCCTGACCGCGACCCTTATCGGCTCCGGTGAACTGATCCTGACAACGACCTTTGGAGCCCAGGTCGGATTCCAGGCGTTGTGGTTGATCGTCGCGTCTTGTTTACTGAAGGTCGCCATCCAGGAGGCAATAGGTTGCTTTACCATATCATCCGGTGAAACGACGCTGGTCGCGTTGAATAGTCTGCCAGGACCGCGGGTACGCGTCGGGTGGCCGGTGTGGATGTGGCTGATCATCGTCTTGCTGGGGGCCATTCAACTAGGTGGCATTTCTCTTGTGGTCGGTGAATGCTTACAGCTGATCACAGGGAATCTGGCCCCCAACGTGTGGGCTCCGATTGTGTGTGCCCTCTGCCTGGCGATGCTGTTCAGTGGCAGCTACAAGGTCGTCGAACGCGTGTCGACGATCCTGGTAAGTCTCTTTTCGATATCGATCGTTCTTTCAGCCGTGATGGTCCAATGGACCGAATACGCGGTGACGTGGGGACAATTGGCAGAAGGGTTCTCCTTTCAGCTGCCGCAAGCAAGTGACATAAAAGAGGAGGGCGCGGGAATGGCAGTGGCCATTGTAGGCGTCGTGGGACTGAGTCCGACGGAGATCGTCTACTATCCCTATTGGTGTGTGGAAAGTCGTGTTAACGATTTACGCGATCGCCAAGCCGTTAATGTGATGCCCCAGTCAGCTACTCGGTTTGCAGGACGACTCGTCCCAGCACCTTTCCCGCCCGCAGCAGATCGAGCGCTTCGTTGATCCGGCCGAGGGGCAGCAAGTCGGTTACGATCGATTGTGTACGCCCCTGGGCGACCAGTCGGACGACATCAATCAAGTCCTGCTGCCGGCCACAGCGCGATCCGATCAATTGCAGCTCATTCTGAGCCATCCGTTTACCGCTCACCGGATACTCCTCAGGCGTGTAGCCAACAATGACAATCCTTCCTCCGTTCCGCAGTGAATCCACGCCGGTGCCGATGGTGGATTGCGTGCCGACGATGTCAATCGCACAGTCCACGCCCCAGTTGTCGGTAAACTCGCGCACTTGGTCGACAACATCGACTTGGGTTGCATTGATCGCCTTGTCTGCACCCAGCAACAACGAACGCTGGACTTTTTCTTCGGTCACGTCGACGGTGATAACGCGAGCGCCGGCCAGCTTGGCGAACTGGACCGCGTACGATCCCACTCCGCCGACGCCAACGATGAGGATGGTTTCACCAAGCTTCAATTGCGCTCGGTCAATGGCATGAAACGCGGTGATTCCCGCATCGCCCAGGACGGCGGCGTCGGTCCAGGGGATCTGGTCGGGAATCGTCACCAATTGGCGTGACGGTACCACGAGCAATTCCGCATGACCGCCAGGGCGGTTGCGAACGCCCAGTACCGCCGTCATATTGGGACACAGGTTTGCCCGGTTGGCGCGACAAAGCTCGCAGACGCCACAAGTCGTAAAGTTGTAGACAACCACCCGGTCACCGCGTTGGACTTCCGTGACTGCTTCGCCCAGCTCCTGTACCACCCCGGCAGGTTCATGGCCGGTGATGAATGGCAATTCAGGACGATATCCAAAACCCTCTAGCAACTTGACGTCCGTACCATCGATGCCGCACGCTTTGACTTTGATAACGACTTCGTCTGGTCCGGGCGATGGGTCCGGAACGTCCTCTAACTCGAGGGGTTGGCCGAACTCGCGTAACACGGCTGCCTTCATGATTCGTAACGACTCCTTGCGTTGATGAGTTTTTCAATGAGGGTTTTGACCGCTTCTGCTGCGCTCACGTTACCCTCTTCCAGTGAGAGAGGGGACCCTGGAACAATTTATTTTCGAGCTACCTCGAAGGGAAGCCCCTGCTCGTCCTTGTCGTCGGCTAGCATCCGTCGTAAAGTTATAGAATTCACTGATCCGCGCTGCGCGGACGTGACGGGACATCACGCGTCCCCTATGCACTGGATGGAGAAACGAGCCATGGCCGATCACCAGCGACGCGTCTACAACAACATCCTCGAGATGCTCTCCGACGAGCAAAACCCTACCCCGATCTTGCGCCTGAACCAGGTCGTTCCGTTCAAGCACGCGAAAATCTATGCCAAGCTCGAATGGTACAACCCTTTCGGCGCCGTCAAGGATCGCGTCGCGGCTAACATGCTCCGCGATGCTGAAGAAAAAGGCGTCATCGGCGACCACCAAAAGTTGGTGGAGCCGACGAGCGGAAATACCGGGATGGGCCTGGCCATGATGGCCAACGCCAAGGGCTACACCTTGTCGACACCGCTGTCCAAAGCGATCCCGGCCGAGAAGCGCACCATGCTACGTTTCTTCGGCGCGGACGTGGAGGAGCTCGACGACACCCTGTGCCCCGCCCCGGGTGCCCCCGAGGGGGCTATCGCGCGCGCCATGGAGAAGGCAGAGCGACCGGACTTCCACATGCTCAACCAGTACGAGAACGAGGCGAACGTCGAGGCTCACATTCGTACAACGGGTAAAGAGATCTGGCGTCAGACCGAAGGAGCCATCACGCACTTCGTCGCGGGCCTGGGTACCTGCGGCACCATCACGGGCAACGGTCGTTTCCTCAAGGACAAGAACCCCGAGATCAAGGTCTTCGGCGTGCATCCTGACGAGGGCCACGACATCCCAGGAGTGCGCTCGTTGAAGCAGCTCAAGCAGACGAAGCTCTTCCATCCCGAAGAGTACGATCAGCTGGTGGAGGTCGCTAATCGCGAAGCTTTCGACATGTGCCTGCGACTCAATCGAGAGGAAAGCCTGATCGCCGGACCCAGCTCGGCCATGGCCTTGATCGGCGCCCTCAGGCTGGTCCCCGACGAGCCCGGTGTCCTCGCGGTTGTCATCTTTCCGGACAACGCCTTCAAGTACGCTTCCTCTTTCGTGCGCCACTTCCCACAGTTCCGCGCGGCACCGTCCGCGGGTGCGCCGGGCGCCGCGCCGAGCTCCAAGGAACGGCTGCTGAACACTCTTGTTGAGAACAGCCGCAACCCACACAACACCCTGGAGGTGAAGGAACTGCAGGCAGAGCTTCAGAAAAGCCGGCCGCTTCTGGTCGACGTGCGCTCTCGGGAGGCCTACAGCAAGCAGCACGTGGCCGGGGCCGTCAACATCCCCGTGGAGTCTCTTAGAGACCGAAAGGACGATCTTCCCCAGGACCTGGAAGCGCCCATCGTGACGGTCTGCACCCGGGGTAACATGTCGATTTCGGGCATGCTCGTGTTGCAGTCCTTGGGCTACCGCAACGTGAAGAGCCTCAACGGCGGCACCACCGCGTGGGCCGAGAACAACCTCCCCGTCGAGTAGAGTCACCGAACGGCCGTGCGGTGTGCTCCAGCCACTGAGTAGACTGTTCCCCTTCTATTTCCCCATCTCGGTACTCGCTCGTAGCTGAGTCACCTTGGCACACTCTTTCCGCCAAACTTGGCGGTCGGGCTGCTAGAGCCCGAATTCAGGGCTCGAAGTCATCACGATCTTATCGACGACAGAGCCGTCTTCCCGCATCCAGATGTTAAGGGTATGGACTCCTGCCTCCGGCACGTGGATGGGAGTCGCCTTCCCGATGCGGGTGTTTTCCCAGCTGTACCGGCGCTTGAGCATCCGGATGGCCTGACCCGCTGCCGGTGGCTCGCCGTTCAAACCGGCATGGACGGAATGACCCTTCTCGATACCGTAGCCCCGGATCCAGAGATAATGGGTCCCTTTCCTCGAGAAATGAATGCGGTAGTCCAGCCGGGGGCTCGAGGCATTTAATGCCTTCTCGAAGGTTCTGTCCTCATCCGGAAGAGCCTGCAGGCCCACCCCGCCGGACAGGCCCAAAGGCTCATAGACCACCCGCCAGGCCGCATCGGGTTTATCTTCCTTGTGATGGAAATCTTCCATCTCGAGGATGACCATGCCTTCGTCGCCCCGACTCTGCCGGTAGGTCAACGATTCATCCCTCGGGCACACCGCGCTTCGCACGTCGGACGGAATCCCTTCGCGGCGCACCGGGTCCGCCATCGGAATTTGAAAACGGTCCACGATCCGGTAGTGCACGATGTAATCGTCCCACCGTATGTTGGCTCCCGAGCGCGTGAGCACCCGGTAAGCGTACTCCGTCTCCGGCTCGAGGCCCGTATCGATATAGATCCGATCGGTTTGCCAGCCGCTGTCGTCACCCCCGGGATGGCCGCTCAGCTCCTCGAAGTAATACTCCACCGGACCGGCAACGGGGTGATCTGCCTCCGACGCAACCATGGCAAGGCTGCTGCCGGTTGCAGCGTAAGGGGGAACGAGCCACCGGGCCTGCTCCGGCTCGGGCGGCTTCTCGAGCAGCTCCGGGTCCACGAGCTTCCAGTGGACCGAATAGCGCTGATGGTGAACTCGATAAACCGGTGCCAGGATGACTTCTTTCCTGTTGTGGGTATTCAAGGTGCGGAACAGTAACGGCTGCTTGTCGATCGGCTTGACCCAGGAGGAAGGTTCGCCGGCACCTTCCAGAAGCACGGGCACCGGTTGCGAATTCTCCTCGAGGAAAGAGTAGTGAGGCGCCCCGCTACAGGTGTCATCGTCCGGCAGGAATTCATCGCCCCACATACCGGCCAGGACGACGGGTCCGTATAGCAGACCCACGACACTGTGATCATCCCGCGCTCTGTACAGATGAACCTTCATCGACATCCTGTAGTCGATGACATCGCCCGTCTTCCAGGTCCGGGTCAGGGTCAGGTAGCTTTGGGGCCGGGTCGGAACTTCTTGCTTCTCGCCGTTGATCCTGACCTCGACATCCCCGTCCACCCAATAGGGGACACGCAGCTTCAGCGATAACTCTTGCGGCTGGTCGGCCTTGATTTTCACAGTGACCCGGTCCGACTCCGGGAAGCGGGTCTCCTGCCGGACCGAGATGCCCTTCTCTTTCCATTCGAGCACCGACGGGATGAAGAGATTCAGCCACAGGGTGTCGTCCCTGTGGAAATAGATCGTGTTGCCGTGCTTGGCGTGGTTCTCCATCCCCGTCTTCACACAGCACCACATGGAGTCATAGGGGGTGCTGTAGACTTTGAAATCTCCGGGCTTCAGCCCGCTGAAATAGGAATAGTGTCCGATGTCGTCCGGATCCTGGGTGGCCAGGATATGGTTGTAGAGCGCCCTTTCGTAGTAATCCATGTACTCGGCGCGGGGTTGCCAGGAAAACAGGTGGCGG
>Ga0315336_1005627_pt1 | contig 13523 bp, 14 predicted proteins | sample ASW5metaG_FD_204512 | JGI IMG/M metagenome (GOLD analysis project Ga0315336, IMG submission 204512) | Ammonia-oxidizing marine archaeal communities from Monterey Bay, California, United States - ASW #5 | ecosystem: Environmental > Aquatic > Marine > Intertidal zone | place: USA: California...
CAGAAATGTCGACGTCAGTCTTGCCAGCCATGTCATCTAATAGCTCCTCTACCAAACTGGCAACTTCGACCTCCATATCCTTCAGCGTGCGGCTGGTGAAAGCCTTATTGACGATAGCGCGCAGCTGAGTGTGCCGAGGCGCATCGTCAGTAAGTAGTGGCAGGGCTATGGCCTGTTGACCGCCTTCACCCATGGAATTGGACGAGAATAAGGCCGCATTTTTGAGAACGCTGCGGACATCGTCGTAGCGACTGACTACCCAACCCTTGGCGTCTTCAGCCCACCAGATGGGCATATCTTCACGCCATTTTTGGTAATGGGGATACGGATTGTCCAGTGTTTCCGGGTCGAAAAAATCCATGCAGAGTATCCGTCAAATTAGAGAGGACTAAAATTACAATTGAGTGTAATATTTGTCAATGACCACTGAACGGAAAACTTATGCCTCACCACGACAGTTAGAGCGCCAACAGCGCGTTCTAGCCTGCGCGCGAGTGGCGATTAGTAAGGTTGGCTATGACAGGTTAACTATGAAAGATCTGGCTGAATCCAGTGAGGTCTCCACTAAAACGCTCTACAACCTCTATAACAGTAAAGATGAACTGTTAGTGGCGGCGGTGGCGGATTTGCTGGCTGACTTGGCCGAGCGGCATGACGTAGTGGCTGCCGAACCCGGTATAGCCCGAATGCTGGCGCGAGTATCGGCTATTTCTGCCCAGGTGGTTGCCACCCCCGCGTACGCTGAAACTATGGCGCGCACCTTGTTTCAGGCAAGCAAGGACAACGATTTGATAGAGGTGTTGCTCAAGAACGCTCGGCTTACGGTTTTGAGTCAGCTCCGGGAGGCAGAAAAAGCTGGTGAGCTGCAGCCAGGGGTTGATCTGGAACAAACTGCTACGGTGTTGACGGGGCACCAATGGAGCGTGGTCTTGATGTGGAACAAAGGCTTAATACCTCTAGAAGAGTTTGAGGAGCAGGCCCAGAGAAGCCAGTTGATGTCACTGATTCCGATCGCCAATGACGTAACGCAGAAGAATCTCCTGGACGCTCTATTAAATACTCGAGCTCGGAATTAATAATCGAGAAAGACCTTGGCCGGAGTTGCTCCCGTAATGGGTAGGGCTTCCGATTCAGTCTGCATGTTATATGACTGAATCAACTATTTATTCGTGAGGACCAAGGATTTTGGGAGGACACCTCTTTCATAGAGTCTAAACAGTTTGTATACGTGAGCTAGCCACATGCGGTGCAAGTTCATCGCACGATAAAGCTCAACTTCTGACAATGACTCTAGGTTGGTAGTCGCCTTGAAATAAAGCTCGCCAACATCGACTTCTGATAGCGTGCGATTTAGCTCGACGCAGCCATCCATTGCCGACTGATAGATTGAAGCTGTTGTCGATCTAGTATTCTCGCGAATCTGTATCGCGAGATATCCTAGCGTTGCTATGACCGCTATAGCTCCAAGTATTTCGGCAATGGCGCCGACGGCTTCCCAGTTAACCATAAGGCATAAAACCCGGTTTATACGGACGTTGGGCGATTATACGGGACGTCGTGGGAGAAGCTTCAATGACTGGAGTTGGCCGAAGTTTCTCGCTCACGGCCTAATCACCCATACACGTCATTCCCGTATTAGGCTTAGCGGCACAATCCTTTACGTGCCTAGATTTGAGTTCTGTTCTACCCTCTACGAAGCTAAGATTGAATCTAAAATCAAATTCTGAATTGGAGTCACCCCATGGATAAGCTCTTTCTCCTGGCAATTACTCTCATCCCTGTCGTTGCGTCCGCTCATCCTGACCACAGTCACGGTACGTATTCTTTGATTCACTATTTTGGAAGCTCGCACCTGGTATTCGGTATATTTGCTGTAGCAGCTCTAGCTTTGGGCTACCGAATGATCAGGCGTTTCTTCGCTGAGTAGGCATTGCTTAGACAGGTGAGCACTCGGGCCGCGAATGATTGTGTTCTCTAGTACTGGTCGTAGGGGGATGGTTCGCCTCAAAGGCGAGGACCGGTTCAAGACAGATTGCCGGGCGGGTGAGCGGCAAGCCCACCGTGAATATCTGGAAACTACGATTGCGGAAAGACCAAATGTCAGCTTTCGCGGTGCGCATGGAGGATGAGTATGTCTATCTGGATTGCCAAGTTGTTAGGCCCCGTCATTATTGTGTTGAGCATTCACATGGTTACCGCTCCTAAGCGACTTCAAGAGACTACCGAACGATTTCTGGAAGATGGCCCACTGATCTTTGTTTCCGGGATACTCGCGATGCTTGCAGGGCTTTCGATTATCAATACTCATAACATCTGGGTGTGGGATTGGAGGGTTGTTATCACAATCTTCGGCTGGGCTTTTTTTCTAAGCGGCGCATCAAGGATCATCGCGGGTCAGGCCGTAAAAAAGATCGGAGATGCATTTATGAATCAACCGACCATGACTCGAATTGCGGGAATGGTGTGGGGTGCGTTTGGGATCTTTGTCGCGTACAAAGGCTACGGCTAGGGCAAATACCAATGGCGGCTTGTGGTCGTTGTTGCTCGGATGCCGCTGGATTTGACTGTCGCGAAACCGGCAGGAATGGCGCACAAGGCAGTCATACGCTGTCGATTCGCCGACAGGAGTAACCTCAACCCTTACGCCGACCTGCGCTGACAAAATGAAATCCGGACGATAGTGTTCTAGGATGTTGGGATCAGATTATTGCGAGGACACCCGAATCATGGCAACGGCAGCCCGATCAACGCCAACGGAAACCGAAGCATCGCCGTACGACTATGAAGTCATTGTGGTAGGGGCGGGGGTTTCGGGAATTTACCAGATCAAACGACTTCTCGATCTCGGGGTGCGGGCGACGGTGCTTGACGCGAACGCGGACCTTGGCGGCACCTGGTACAACAACCGATACCCTGGCGCGCGCTTCGACTCCGAGAGCTACACCTACGGCTACTCCTTCTCGCAGGAGCTGCTGGACGAATGGCATTGGACCGAGCGGTTTTCTCCACAACCAGAGACATTGCGATATCTGAACTTCGTCGTCGACAAACTGGATCTCCGAGAGCACATGCAGTTCGGCTGCCGCGTCGAGGCCATGAACTTTGACGAGGAGACCGACACCTGGAATTTGGCGCTTGACGATGGGCGCACCTTGTCAGCGCGCGTCGTCGTTACCGCGCTCGGCCCGCTTTCGATGCCGACCATGCCGACCATCAAGGGAATTGAAGATTTCAAAGGGATCTCGTTTCACCCGGCTGACTGGCCTCACGAACCTTTGAATCTTGCTGGCAAGCGGGTTGGCATTGTCGGGACGGGCGCTACAGCGATTCAGATCATTCCGGAAGTCGCGGCGCAGGCGGGCCAGTTGACGGTGTTTCAACGACGGGCGAACTGGGCTGCGCCATTGAACAACGCACCGATAAACGCGCAGGAGATGGGTGAAATTCGCGCTCGCTACGACGAAATATTTGCGGCCTGCGCGGAATCACCTGGTGCATTCGAACACGTGCCGGATACCAGACACTTTCACGATGTGTTGCCGGAAAAGCGCCGCGAATTCTACGACCGTCTCTACGATGAACCCGGCTTTGGCATCGTGTTGGCTAACTTTCGCGAAATGGCCTTCGATGAACAAGCGAATGCAGAGCTATCGGCATATGTCGCCGAGCGGATCCGCCAGAGGGTCGACGACCCGGAGGTGGCGGAAAAGCTGATTCCGAAAGACCACGGTTTCGGGGTCCAGCGGCTGCCGCTCGAGACGCATTATTTTGAGACTTACAATCGGGAAAATGTCGAACTCGTCGATTTGCAGGCCACGCCGATTGAGCGGATCACCCCGAACGGCATGCGTACGTCGAATCGCGAATTCGACCTGGACGTCATTATTTACGCGACCGGATTCGACGCGTTCAGCGGCGCGTATGATCATGTAGATATCCGCGGGATCGGCGGGGAGAAACTCCGTGATACGTGGTCCGCAGGACCGATTACATACCTCGGCATGCTGATCAGCGGATTCCCCAACATGGCGATGCTGGGAGGACCGCAGATTGCGGCGGCCAACTTTCCGCGCGGTTCTGAGTTGGCCGTCGATTGGATCATGCCGCTGCTCGAGCATATGCGGGCCAACGGCTGCACCCGCTTCAATGCAAAGCGCGAAGCACAGCAGGCATGGTTTGATGAGGTCCAGGCGAGTTACCAGGGATTGCTGCTCAATAAAGCGCAAAGCTGGTTCACGGGGTACAACTCGAATCTTGCGGGCCATGAGTACGGCAATACGCGCTATACAATTTATGCAGGCGGTGGCGTCGAGTATAAGAAACGCTTGATCGAAGCCGAAGAAAGCGGCTACCAGGGGATCGACTTCGAATAGTGCGCCATTTCGGGTCGAGGGAGTGCCCGAGAGGCAACGCCCTAACCGATGCCGAGATGATGTAGCCTCTTCTCCATTCATTGGAGGAAGAAATCATGGAGCATCAGGCACTAGCCGAATTGGTCGGCAATTGGGGTGAATTTCTCGGCTCGATAGGCGTATTGGCCACACTGATTTATTTGAGTCTGCAAGTTGGCCAAGCGAAGAAGTCGACGCGAGCGCAGATTGTGCAGTCTGCTACTGAGCAATTGAATGCGATCAACCGATTGCTCGCGTCGGATCCGACGTGGGCCGCAATTATCTCAAAGGCGGAACTCTCTCTCGACGAATTGTCAATTGATGAGCGAACTCGCTTTTCGTTCTTAGAACTTGCGCTCGTGAACGCATGGGAGAATTTGTATTTCCACCATGTCGACGGCTACCTCGACCCTCGGGTATGGGAGAAGAATATGAAAACATTGAAAGCACTCGCGGCTTCACCAGGCTGGCAACAGTGGTGGCGGGAACAACCCCTCGGCTATTCTCGCCAGTTTGTTGAGTTAGTCGACGAGATAATCAAAGAATCCAATCGGTCCGAGATCCGGTCGAACTGGGAAGGGTTGACCGGCCCGCGAGCAGGCGATTGAATTCTCCGAATGCGGCGTGTCAGCTTGGATCGAGGTGAGTGAACCTGATCGGCTTAAAGAGCTGCCCCTCGAAAAAAATGGCGCTTCCAACCACTCAGTCTAGTTTGAGTATTTCCTTTACTCGAAGCTTGAATGGATTCGATGTTAGTGGACTTCGCCACTTCCTTGGTCCGTAATCGTCTAACCCAAAAACATGCACCTTGCTTAGAAAGTCTGGGTTTGACGTCTTTACATCCCCGAACAACTCAGAGATGAGTTTTGCAAGTTCGGCGCCTGTTGTTCGACTGTAAATCAGAAACCGTGTATCGGACTCCAGAAAATACTGCATAAAGAGTTTAAGCCGTTCTCTTCTGCCAGAGCTATGGTCTTGGCGAAAACCGGAGTAGTGGATCACTATGAGGTCAGGATCGAATCCACGAATTTCCTCATCTCGATGCCAAGCCGGACCGATTGACTCTCTCTGGCGCCGTATGGGCAGATCAAGAAGGACATCACTTAGCACATCGGCATTGGTACCATGGGTCGTCAGCGTTTCCTCATCATAAACACGCGTTGGATGATGCGAGTCCATCAATACGACCAGCGGGACTGCGGAGCCAGTATTTTCAGTCGAATCTGCAAGAATCGCCCGATAAGCGAGTCCCCACAAAGGCGCTGCAACGAGAGCAAAGGCTATCACTGGGACCGCAGGACCAACGTCCCTTGTGGCCGCAGAATTCCCAATATTCCAAGCCACAGATAGACCAAGGGGAAAGCAAAAAAACAGTGTAGCGAGAACGAGATTGACCGAGTCTGAAGGTAATTGAAGTCTAGGGAATATAATGTCGGATGCTTCGACAAGACCAAAACCAACCACTATATAAACAGCGGAAACGCGCCAGATTTTTCTCTCGCGCAGCGCAAACAAAAAATCGTGTACAACACTCCCCATAGTTATAGTCTATCGACGGAAAATGTTTCCAGCGACCCATATATTGTGAGGACTAAGCCGTCCGGATGTGGACGAAGATCGCCCAACGCAAGAGTTTAGTCGCGTATTTGAGCCCGAATTCGCAGAGGTAGTTGAGAAGAGCAAACGGAGCTGTTCTCATCGCCCAGTTACTGGGTAATTATGGGGAGTTTCTCGGCGCAATAGGCGTGATTGTGGGGCGACTGCCCCACAGTTCGCTCCAGAAAAAAAGATTGGGAAAGCGTTGTGGATATTGCAGAAATACTGATTGGTTTTGTTCAAGTCGCTGTTGCTTTGGTGGCATTCACGACCATTTCGGTTGTTGTCGTCCAGGTCAGCGAAAACACAACTGAGAGCTTGCTTGCACTTCGGCTAAAATACATTTTGCTGTTCAGCACACATTTGATTGTCCTTAGTACCCTGCCATTGGTTTTCTATCAGCTAGCACCGGAAGACGGGCAATTTTGGCGGTACTCAGCGCTAGGGTCTTTGGTCACTGTGAGTGCGATTGGCTATGTCGGTATCCTCGTCTTGGCACCATTAGTTCTCCGAGATCCAAAAAAGTCGTGGCTTCAGCTATTTTTGGCAGCGACGTTCTCCACTTTAGGTTTGTGTACCAATGTCTGGATCATTTTCAGCAATGAGCCTGGCTTCTGGTACATGGCCACGCTTGCTCTGATTCTGGCGGCTACACTGGTCATGGTCATTGGCGGGGTGCTGTCGTTTCCGATTTTCGATGTTCACGAGTCAAAAAAAACAAATGACGACTAATGGTGAGCGCACTATTTTTCATTTAGACCGATTTTTTCTAGCAGGGAATTGAATCTTTCGTCGTCGCGCAGAAAATTGAATGATGGATTGATTCGCATACTTAGCAGGCTCCTCGAGTGCGTACCGGCATAGTAGCTTTCTGACAGGGCGGCTAGCGTACCGCTTGAATCCTGAAGTGAAGCAAGGATCTGTGCGAGATCGGATGGGGTCAATGCCAACGATCTGAGCGCGAGTGTCTCCAGCAAGACAGGCTGTTTCGTCATTTCCCGTTCCTCCAGGGCATTTTTCAAGCGACCAACCTGCGTCGTATCACGACCCCGTGTAGCTGCCCAAATGTCTAGCGTGTTACCGGCGTCAGTGAACCGACCGGCACGAAGCTGGGCGGTCCAAAGGTTTTCTAGCGATGAAGAGTAGGGGTCTAACTTCAGGAGTGCCTTGAATTGACTAACAGCAAGATCAAAATGTCCTGCATCCATGTGAATGTAGGCTAGATTCCGACCGATGAGTGTTGAGAGTGGATCGATTTCTGCCACCCGGTCGGCAAGGTCTATCGCCTGATCGTGATCACCCTGCCAGGAATGAACGTGGGACATCCAGTGCAGGGCGTTGACATTGCCTGGTTGAATCTCGAGCGCTTTGCTAAGAGCGTCTTCCGCTCCTCGCCAATCGAACCGATGCAACAATCGTTCCCAGCCAAGTACCGCCAGTGCCTCAGGTAATTCTGGATTCAGCGCGATAGCCCTTTCGGCATTGTAGCGGGCACCCTGACGCACAACACTCGGATCAACTCCCGCGGTGTAGTTGGGTATTTCGAGCCAGGCCTCGGCTAATCCAGCAAACGCGTGAGCAAAAGAAGGATCACGCTCTGTAGCTTGTTGGAACTGGGTTCTAGCGCCTACAAGAGAATCGCTTGTCCGTATCTCCAATAGCTGCTTCCCCTTGAAATACGCTTCAAGTGCCAGCAGGTCGTCCGTTGGAACGTTGGTCAGCCGAGCTTCCGTAGATGGAGATAGGCTGGCCTTGAGCGCAACCGCAATTGCCATCGAGATCTCGCCTTGTATCGCAAATAGATTGGCCGTCGTTAACGAACGATCGAAAGTGTCTGCCCAGAGTTGAGTTTCGGTGTCAGCCTCAATCAACTTCGCATTTATGCGCACTGAATTGCCTGCACGCTGAACAGAACCCTCGAGTACCGACGCTACACCGAGTTCTTGAGCAATGGTACGCATGTCCTTGATGGTGTCGCGATACGCCAGCATAGATGTCCGAGAGATCACCTTGAGATCTTTGACTGCACCGAGCCTCGTCACCAACTCGTCGTGAATCCCCTCTGCAAGAAACTCGGCATTTTCTGCCGCTACGCTCCTGTTTGCGAAAGGCAGCACCGCGATCGAGGCCGGACCCTCAAAACCGAATTGAGGTGCGACCCTGGTGCGCTCCCAACTAAAGAATGCAATCGCGACCGCGACCAAAACCATCCCAAGTGCAACGGAACCCTTTAGCACCCACGGAGCAACAGTACGAGACGCGGGCACTGTTGAATCTGTCATCGGTTGGATGCCTTCAACGGATCTTGGTTCCTCCGGATCTCGGATTGTTCCCAAAGCCTGAATCATTTTTAAATGAGACGTCGCTTGGTCTTGATCGTGCGCAATTATCGCTTGGCTCGAACCCATCGCCAGCTCTAGCCCGGCTGGTAGCTCTGTCTCAGTTAGATGCACGGCGAGGATAGCTGTGTCGTGATTTTGAGCAAAATGCAGTTCATTCCGGCAGTGACGCGAGGCCACAGAATTGGGAGTCACAAACATCAGTAGGTGCTGAGCGTCTTGAATCGCCTGGCCAAGCTCTTCGCTCCACTCTTCTCCTGGTGAGATGCCCTCGTCGTACCAGACGTTCAGACCCTGATCCCGCAACCAAGCCATCTCGGGGTAAACAACATCCCGATCCTTATGCGCATAACACACGAAGATGTAAGGTTCGTCGCCTTTATAGGCCGGAAATGGATTCTCCAAACGTACCCCTCCAATACGTCAGATTGATTCTACGTGGCTTCCTGAATTGGTCAAACTGGCACAATTCATGGGTGTGACGTCACTATTGGTTGTGGATTCAACCGGTCGACGCAACACATTCGTTAAACCGTTGGGCCGGTGTTTCGTTGGCCGATAGCCATCCCAAGCCAACGGTGAAAAAATGCTGGGTTTCACCAGCTTGTGGTTCTGTCGATGAGCAAAGAAACGCCAAAATACTTCAGGGATCGATCGAAACTACGGGCGTGGTTGCAGAAACACCACGACCGAAGTGCCGAGCAGTGGGTAGGATACTTCAAGAAGGGTTCGGGCCGACCGAGCATTACTTGGCCGGAATCGGTGGAGGAAGCCCTTTGTTTCGGCTGGATCGACGGCGTCCGGAAGACCGTCGACGAGGAACGCTACAAGATCCGTTTCACGCCACGGCGACCAGGCAGTCATTGGAGTGCGAAGAACCTGGAGAGCATGAACCGCTTGCTGGCCGATGGTTTGGTGCGCGACGCCGGTCGAGCCGTGTATGAGGCACGGAAACCAGACAACGAGAGTCGGGCGGCGCACGAGCAGACTGGGCGGGTGGCGTTGCCGCGCGGGTTTGGGGCTGCGCTCAAGGCGAATGGAGAGGCCTGGGCCTATTGGCAAGCGGCGACACCGTCGTACCGCAAGCAGGTGACCTGGTGGATCGTCAGCGCGAAGAAGCTAGAGACGAAACGGCGGCGGCTGGAGACATTGATTCAATCGAGTAGCAAAGGTGAAGTGATCCCGTCGATGCGGTGGATGAAGAAGAGGTAAGTCCATGAGAGAAAACATCGGCGCGGAGTAAATGAATTGACGCTGTTGCTCACGCAATGCGGCCTTGGCATCATCGAGCGTTCTCCAATTGCATGAGCTCAGGGGGGTCCACCATGCAACGCCCATTTTTCTTTGCCCTTGCCGCTTTAGCGGTTTTGCTGCTCGGCACTCAGGAGCCTCAGGCAGAATCCATCATCGAATGTGAACCACAAGGCAATGCGCGACCGATCTGCGCGTTTTCGAATCCAGAGGACATCGTCGCGCTACCGGGGGACCAGGCCATCCTCATCGGGGAATACGGCGCCTCGGCGGAAGCCACGGGCAGGCTATTGGTCTTTGAGCTTGAGAGTGAGAAGCAACACACGGTGTTTCGCGGCGGGCAAGGCAAAGGCGCGGCCGAGCCCGGCTGGGGGGATCCGACCTGCGCAACACCACCTGGCGAGAAGTTCAACAGCCATGGGATCGATCTTGTCCGCCGGGACGACGGGCGTCTGCAGCTACTGGTTATCCAGCACGGCAGTCGCGAAGCTGTAGAGCTGTTCGAGGTGATCGGCGCGAGAACCAACTGGCGGGTGGAATGGCGCGGCTGTGTGCCGGCACCCCCCAACGCGTCGCTCAACAGTGTTGCAGCGGTCTCCAACGGTGACTTCTACACGACGCAGATGGCCCCGCTCGAACCGCCGGTTGATCTCACGCAGGGCATACCCCGTCACATCACCGGCCACGCATATGCCTGGTCGCAGTCCGACACAAGTTTTCGAAAGATCGGCGGGACGGAGGGTGCGATGCCGAATGGGATCGTCTCCTCACCCGATGGCCGCTTTATCTACATGAATGCAACCGCCGAGCACAGTGTACGAAAGGTCGAAGTGGCAACCGGCCGTGAACTCGGCCGTGCCACGGTCGACTCACCCGACAACGCTCGCTGGGCCCCTGATGGCCGCGTACTCATCGCCTCCCTCGCGAGGGACCTCACGGGGGAAGAGTTCGGGGCCTGCGTGAGCATCGAGCAGGGCGCCTGCAGTATTCCGTTCAAGATTGTCGCCCTCGACCCGGACTCGATGACCATCGTTGAAACTCTGTATGCGACCGACGGTGCGCCTATGGGAGCTGGAACGGTTGGGCTGCGCGTTGGCGACGAGCTTTTCATCGGCTCGTTCCACGGTGACCGGATCCTGCGCGTCAATCTGAAGTGATATCCGATTTAGTCTTGTGGTGATGCCGCTCTCGCCACAAACCACTGCCAGACGATTAGGACGCATGGAACTCCAAGTTCTATGACAACCGCGCCGTATCGATTGTGAACATTCGGACCACTTTCTATGATCGTTAGCAAGCTTGCTATACCGACAGCCATAAACGCGACATGGATAAGCCGGAACCAGTCGGTCCGATACTGGACGTTTGGCGTTATCCAAAAAAGCATCAAGCCGGTAGTAAGCCAGTACCAACCAAGCGCGCGATACCAGGTATCGAACGTGACCTTCATTAAGGGGTCAATCGCGCTGGAAGCTCGATCAAGCAGCGGTGATAACGCAGGGTATTCAGCTCCAACAACTGTGGCCAGACCATCTGCACCCTGCAAAACGAATGTTCCGCCTCCGACAACGGCAATCGTCGCCGAGATCAGAGATACGAATTGAAGACCTCGTAGCGAGATCACCTTGCCATTCATACTTGATAATCCTCAGGGAGGGGCTCGGCGTGTAATTTTCCCAGCTAGCGCGAAACGGCCAAACCCGTCGCGCAAGTCCGACCTGTAGCTGCCATTCGCAGTCGCAGCGGCGTCCGGTAAACTACACGCAGTCATGGATATAGAATTGTACGCCAATATCGCTGAGATCGTCGGCGGCACCCTTGTCGTGGTGACGCTTGTATTTCTCACTGTTCAGATCCGTCAGAACACGCAGGCCATGCGCTCGACGACAATTCAGTCGACCATGCAATCTGAGATGGGGTTTTCGAACATTCTCGTTCAAAACGCGGATGTCTGGGACAAGATCCTCACGGCGCAACCACTGGCTGAAGGCGAGGAAACTCGGCGCGCGATAGTAATTTACAACACTTTCATGATCGACACCGAATCTCGATGGCAGCAATACCGTCATGGCTATTTGGATGTAGCAAACTGGGAGGGTCGTTCCAGCCAACTGGGCCATATTGTCAGCCTTCCTATATACGGGCTATGGAAAGCATCTCCAGGCGCGCTCAGCCACTCGCCAGAATTTCTAGCGTTGTTGGAGCAGCACAGGAAAACGCACGCGTGAACGCCGGTAGTGAAGGTCCGGATTGGCCAAGTAAAGTCCGTGAGCTACAAAATCATCACTTCGATTCCACGGTTTGGAACGACTTCACGTTCCGTGACGACGATATTGTTATCGCCACGTGGGGGAAATCAGGTACTACGTGGGTGCAGCAGATCGTAGGACAGCTCCTGTTCGAGGGGGCGGAGGACTTGAAGACCGCTGAAATTTCGCCGTGGCTTGACCTGAGGTTCCCGCCAAAGGAAGAAAAGCTGGCTGCGTTGGAGGTGCAGACCCACCGGAGATTTGTGAAGACCCACTTGCCAGTGGATGCATTGGTTTTTTCACCTCGGGCAAGATATGTATACATCGGGCGCGATGGGCGCGACGTGGTGTGGAGTCAGTATAACCATCACGTGAGCGCAAATGATGAGTGGTACCGCATGCTCAATGAAACGCCCGGACTGGTAGGGCCACCGATTGACCGACCGCATGAATCGATCCTGCAGTATTGGGGGGAGTGGATGGAGAAAGACGGCTATCCGTGGTGGCCCTTCTGGGAAAACGTACGCTCCTGGTGGGCAATCAAAGACCTGCCAAATGTTTGCCTGCTGCATTTCGCCGATCTGAAGCGTGATCTGTCGGGGGAGATTCGCCGCCTGGCCGCATTTCTTGATATTTCTGTAAGGGCCGATAAATGGGAAGACGTTCTCCGCCACTGCAGTTTCGATTACATGAAGGTGCACGCTTCTCGCACTGTGCCCTTAGGTGGAATTTTCTGGGAAGGTGGCTCCCAGACGTTTATCCACAAAGGTACCAATGGGCGTTGGCGTGAAGTGCTGACCGAGAAAGACATTGTCGAGTATGAACAGAGGGCGAGACGGGAGCTGGGCGAGGCATGCGCAAGGTGGTTGGCGGAGGGTAAACTTTACTGATCATCGGCGAAAAGCGCTTCGTGAGTAGCAACCAGCTGTTCCCAGATGGGCTGTATATCTTGGTCGATACCGAAGGTGTTGAGCATGTGGGCATTGAATGCATTGGGGTCATGGATGTCTTCCACAGTTTCGCCCGTTGCCGTCAGGTTGGTGAAGCGTTTGCCGAGTTGTTGGGCATAGCCGTGAGTTGTGAGCTTTTGTGCGATCAACACTTTGCGAAATGGCGACTTTGAATCGGTCTGCAGCCAATGGCATTTGCCACTCAGTTCGCTTTCGTCAGCCGGAGCATGGCGGAAATCAAAGGAAGCAACGTTACTGTGCTCGTGGTTGTGCATGCGCCAGGTGCCGTCATCCAACCGTTCCAGGCGGTAGTTGAGAAACTGCTGCTGATAAGTGCCTTCTCTGATGGGAATGGGGTAGGTGATGCCGTCGCCTAAGCCGGTGTCTGCCAGATATGGCTGGTCGAGCATGACTTCCAGCACCAGGTGATTGCCGAATTGCCCGTCGCCTTCTGCAGCGCGCATCACCGCGCCTGACATACGTGTCACCTGAAAGCCAATCTGCCCCAGCGCCCAGCCAAGCAGACCGTTCATTTCGTAGCACCAGCCGCCGCGGCGGTTGACCACCAGCTTGTTGAAGATCCGCTGCGGATCGAAGTCCAAGGGACGCCGCAGCTGGACGTCGAAGTTTTCGTACGGGATGTGCAGCAGGTGTTGCCGGTGGATGCGACACAAGGTGTCATAGTCGACTTCAGGGGTGTGGTGATAGTCGATACGTTGGAGGTACTGGGCAAGATTCATGGGAACA
>Ga0315336_1005628_pt1 | contig 13523 bp, 15 predicted proteins | sample ASW5metaG_FD_204512 | JGI IMG/M metagenome (GOLD analysis project Ga0315336, IMG submission 204512) | Ammonia-oxidizing marine archaeal communities from Monterey Bay, California, United States - ASW #5 | ecosystem: Environmental > Aquatic > Marine > Intertidal zone | place: USA: California...
GCGTCGACTCCGCCGCCACCCATCAGGCTGCCAAGGATGGCCGCGCCGCCGACCCCGCCGATCGCGCCGCCGAGGATCCTGGTGAGCTGGCCCATCGCCGCCTGTTTCAGCGCCGCTCCGACCGCCTGTCCACCGATAACGCCGGCAATCACCTGTACGACGATCTGAATAATCGTGTTGCTGTCCATGTAACTAGTCCCTCCATAGCCGCCTGCCTCTAGGGGCCGACACCATCATGAGACGCCGAACCGCTCGAAAGTCAAATGCGTGCAGGCTTAAATAAAAAGGGCGGCCCGAAAACCGCCCTTGTTGTACAAAAAAGCTGTGACTATCGCTATTCTGCGGCGATGGCGTGTTTTGGTTGCACTGCAGCGGAATAGTCGTTCATCAATGTCTTGGCGATCTCACCGACCTCGAATCGGTATGGACCGATCTCCGAAACCGGCGTCACCTCGGCGGCGGTGCCGGTGAGGAAACACTGCTCAAAACCTTCGAGTTCTTCCGGCATGATGGCGCGCTCGACCACTTCGAAACCGCGGTCCTTTGCCAGGCCGATCACCGTGCGGCGGGTGATGCCGTCGAGGAAACAGTCGGGCGTGGGGGTATGGATCTTGCCATCCTTGACGAAGAAGATGTTGGCGCCCGTGGCTTCCGCAACCTGGCCGCGCCAGTCGAGCATCATGGCGTCGGCATAGCCCTTGGCTTCTGCTGCATGCTTGGACAGAGTGCAGATCATGTAGAGGCCGGCGGCCTTCGACTTGGACGGCGCGGTGCGCGGATCTGGCCGGCGCCATTCGGCGACGTCGAGGCGGATGCCCTTGAGCTTCTGCGCCGGGTCGAAATAGCTCGGCCACTGCCAGATGGCGATGGCGCAATTGATGCGGTTGCTCTGCGCCGAGACGCCCATCTGCTCGCTGCCGCGCCATGCGATCGGCCGCACATAGGCGTCCTGGAAACCCTGCTTCTTCAAAAGCGTCCGGCAGGCCTCATCGATCTCCGCGACCGGATAGGGAATCTTGAAGCCCAGGAGCCGCGCCGATTCATGCAAGCGCTCATTATGCTCGGTCAGCTTGAAGATCTGGCCGCCATAGGCGCGCTCGCCCTCGAAGACGGCGCTGGCATAGTGCAGGCCGTGGGTCAGCACATGAATCTTGGCGTCCGCCCATCTGACGAACTCGCCGTTCATCCAGATGAAGCCTTGCAATTGATCGAAAGGAACGGATGCCATGTAAACCTCCCGGGGCGGTCGCCCGCAAATCTTTGTTTTATAGCCTTTCGTGCCGGCCCGCCAAGGGACCCGAAACGCCCGCCAGTGCTTGGAAGCGTAGGCGGATATTCAATCCGTGGCAAACTCAGGAAGTTCCGGAAAAACGGCTTCCTCTTGCCTTTTCGTTCGCAATCCGCCGAAAAGCTTGTCAAAAATTATCATTGCCCCGAAATTACGTCAATAGTACTGACATAATTACCCTCTCGCATGGAGAAATGATGACGAGCCCCGAAGCCGGAAAACCGATCAGGACGGCCATCACGGACGAGGACGGCATCGACTTCGCCATCATCGAACTGTTTTTCTTCGCCTATCGCGATTTCACCTCCGACCCGGACCAGATCCTCGCCGATTACGGTTTCGGCCGCGCGCATCACCGTGTGCTGCATTTCGTCAATCGCAGGCCCGGCCTCACCGTCGCCGAGTTGCTCGACGTTCTTAAGATCACCAAGCAGAGCCTTGCTCGGGTCTTGAAGCAGTTGATCGACACCGACCACATCGTCCAGGTGCAGGGCCCGCGCGACCGCCGGCAGCGCGAACTCTACCCGACCGCCAAGGGCCGCGCCCTGGCCCTGGCCCTGGCGCGGCCACAGTCGCGCCGCATCCGTGCGGCATTGGAGGATTCCGGAGCAACCGAACGCGCCACGATCGAGCGATTCCTGGAGGCGATGGTCAATCCGGAACTAAGAGCGCAGATCGACATTGTGCCTGCGCAAACATCGGGGAAGAACCATGGAGACCATTGAGAAGGTCGATCATCCGGCCGCGCCCGACGATGACGCGCCGCATCTTCTGGTCGTCGATGACGACACGCGTATCCGCAACCTGCTCAAGCAGTATCTGTCCGAGAACGGCTTTCGCGTCACCGTCGCCGGCAATTCCGGCGAGGCCAGGCGCAAGCTCGCCGGTCTCGACTTCGATCTTCTGGTGCTCGACGTCATGATGCCCGGCGAGACCGGCGTCGACCTCACCAAGGCGCTGCGGGCCGAGAAGAACGTGCCGATCCTGATGCTGACGGCGCTGTCCGAGACCGACAGCCGCGTCACCGGGCTGGAAGCCGGCGCCGATGACTACCTGCCGAAGCCGTTCGATCCGCGCGAACTGATCCTGCGCATCAACAACATCCTGCGCCGAGGCGGCCCCGCGGCGACGCCGAAGGTGGAACAACTGGTGTTCGGGCCCTACACGTTCCAGATCGCCAAGCGCGAGTTGAAGCGCGGCGGCGAGGCGCTTAAGCTGACCGACCGCGAGCAGGAGATCCTGGCGATCTTCGCCGCGCGGGCGGGCGAGACGATACCGCGCCATGAGCTTGTGGGCGATGAATCGGATGTCGGCGAGCGCACCATCGACGTGCAGATCAACCGCCTGCGCCGCAAGATCGAGCGCGATCCGTCCAATCCGGTGTGGCTTCAGACGGTGCGCGGTATTGGGTATCGGCTCAGCGTGGAATAAGTTACCGTCGAAGGCCCTTTGCTGAACAGGCCATCGACGGGCGGAAGGGCGAATGGCGACCACGCAACTGGAACAGCCTGAAGGAGGCGGCCTCGGCGATCTCGCGACGCGAACGCTGAGGGCGATGCCGCGCGCCTGGAACCGGTTCTGGCGGCTCGTCGCGCTCTACATGCCGAAGCGCCTCTATGCCCGCTCGCTGATCATCGTGATCGCGCCGATGATCCTTTTGCAGTCGGTTGTCGCCTTCGTCTTCATGGAGCGCCACTGGCAGACGGTCACCCAGCGCCTGTCGCAGGCGACGATCGCGGACATAGCGGCCGTCATCGACATGATGGAGACCTATCCGCACGACGCCGATTACGCCAACATCATCCGTATCGCCCAGGACCGAATGCAGTTGAAGGTGGATCTGCTGCCGCCGGATCCACTGCCGCCTCCCGGCCCGAAACCGTTCTTCTCAATCCTCGACGAGGCCTTGTCCTCGGAGATCACCAGGCAGATCAACCGTCCGTTCTGGATCGACACGGTCGGCAATTCCAACGTCGTCGAGGTTCGTGTCCAGCTTGAAGGCAAGGTGCTGCGCGTTTTCGTGCGCCGCAGCCAGGCCTATGCCTCGAACACCCATATCTTCCTTATATGGATGGTCGGCACCTCGCTGGTGCTTTTGATGATCGCCATCCCCTTCCTGCGCAATCAGATAAGGCCGATCCTGACGCTCGCAGAGGCCGCTGAAAGCTTCGGCAAGGGCCGGCCGATGCCGCGCGATTTCCGCCCGCGCGGCGCCGAGGAAGTCCGCCGCGCCGGCTTTGCCTTCATCCAGATGCGTGAGCGTATCGAACGCCAGATCGAGCAGCGCACCGCCATGCTGACCGGGGTCAGCCACGACCTTCGGACCATCCTCACCCGCTTCAAGCTGCAACTGGCGCTGGCCGGCGGCAAGGCGGAGACCAAGGCCGCGCTCAACCAGGACATCGACGACATGCAGTCGATGCTGGAAGGCTATCTCGCCTTTGCCCGTGGCGAAGCCGCGGAGGACACCGGCCGCTTCGACCTCGAGACCTATTTCCAGAAGCTGGGCGAGGAAGCGCAACTGCGCAAGTGCAAGCTCACGACGACCCTGACCGGGGATCCGACCGTGCATGTGCGGCCGAACGCCTTTGCCCGTTTGCTTTCGAACGTCATCGGCAATGCCTTCCGTTATGCAAAGACCGTCGAGGTCCACGCCAGCCACGGCCGCGGCTCGCTCACCGTCACCATCGACGACAACGGGCCGGGCATTGCTCCCGAAAAGCGGGAAGAAGTGTTCAAGCCGTTCCTGCGGCTCGACGAGGCACGCAACCTCGACGCCAGCGGCACCGGGCTTGGCCTGTCGATTGCGCGCGATATCGCCCGCACCCACGGCGGCGACATCAGTCTGGAGGACAGCCCGCTCGGCGGCTTGCGCGCGGTCATCAAGGTTCCGGCATAGCCAAAGAATGATACCGAAAGTGGAGCCGTTTCTTGCCGCGCTGATCTTCGGCTCGGATAAGATCATGCTCAATCGAAAACAGGCTTCATCCGCCCGTCATGAAAGCATGGTGAAGAGCGCGCATGAAGCGCGCGACCCTTCTCGATTCGGCCCCGCCGCCCCGCTTCGATCCCGCGCCAGCCCGGGTGCGCTGGAGCGAGGCGCGAGCTGCGGCCTGGTTGCCGTTCCGGCACCACGCCGGCGCGCCAGGGAACTATCACTGTAAAGGACGATCATGCGCATCGGGATCGCGATGCGTATCCTGATGGTCACCGACGCATGGCGGCCGCAGGTCAATGGCGTGGTGCACACGCTGGAACGCCTCGCCGAGGCGCTGAAACCCTTCGACGTCGAACTCGATTTCCTGACGCCGACCCTTTTTCGCACCTTGCCGATGCCGACCTATCCTGACATCCGGCTCGCATTGACGACGCCAGGCCATGTGGCGCAGCTGATCGAAGCCGCCAAGGCCGACCATATCCACATCGTCACCGAGGGCCCGCTCGGCATCATGGCACGCCGCCATTGCCGCGGGATCGGTCGTCCCTTCACCACCAGCTACCACACGCGCTTTCCGGAATATCTCAGCGCCCGCCTGCCGGTGCCGGAGCGCTGGGCCTACAACTGGCTGCGCGACTTCCACAATTCCGGACAGGGCACGCTGGTCGCCACGCAATCGCTGGCGGACGACCTCGCGGCGCGCGGTTTCAACAAGCTGAGGCCCTGGACGCGTGGCGTCGACATCGATCATTTCCGGCCGGACAAGCGCAAGGAGACCGGATTCCCCCGCCCGGTCTTCCTGTGCGTCGGCCGCGTAGCGATCGAAAAGAACCTGACTGCCTTCCTCGACCTCGACCTGCCCGGCAGCAAGGTTATCGTCGGTGAAGGACCGGAGCTGACAAAACTCAAGGCGCGCTATCCCAACGCGCATTTCCTCGGCCACCGCCCAAACGACGAGTTGGCCGAGATCTATGCATCGGCCGATGTCTTCGTCTTTCCGAGCCGCACCGACACGTTCGGCAACGTCATCGTGGAAGCGCTGGCCAGCGGAACGCCAGTCGCCGCCTATCCGGTGACCGGACCGATCGACATTGTCGGCGACGGCATCGGCGGAGCCGTGTCGAACGATCTGGGCGAGGCGGCGATGAAGGCGCTTCACGTCGATCGCGCCGAAGCGCGCCAGCGTGCGATGCGCTACAGTTGGAAGGCATGCGCCGAAATGTTCCTCGACGTGGTCGATGAAGCGCTGGGGATGCCGCGCAAGCGCAGGCATCAGGATGTCGCAGCTGCCGGCCGACCGAGGCCGGTCCTAGAATAAGCGCCCACCATCCGGCACCTTGCGCTCGATCGCGCCGAGCACCACCGCGCCCTCCTCGTCCGGAAAGCCGAGCGTCAGCACTTCCGACATGAACGGACCGATCTGACGCGGCGGGAAATTGACCACCGCGAAGACCTGGCGGCCGACCAGCGTTTCCGGCGCGTAGTATTTGGTGATCTGCGCCGACGACTTCTTCACCCCGATATCTGGGCCGAAATCGATCTTCAGCTTGATCGCCGGCTTGCGCGCCTCCGGAAACGGCTCGGCTTCGACGATCGTGCCCGCGCGGACGTCGACACGGTCGAAATCCGCGAAGCTGATCTCGGGCTTGCGCTCGTGGCTGGAACTCATCGGCAATATCGGCTTGGTTCAGGCGTTTCCGTGGGTTTCGAAGAGCACGCTGGAGAGCGCGTCCTTGGCCGATGTACCCGACCAGACGACGAACTGGAAGGCCTGGAAATAGCATTCGCAGGCTTCGAGTGCCGAGGACAGAAGCACCTCGACCTGCTGGCTCGACGGCTCGACCCCGCCGGCAAGCAGCAGCGACTGGCGGAACATGATCGCGCCTTCCTGCTCCCACAGGTCGAAATGACCGAACAGCATCTGTTCGTTGATCAACGACAGGAGCCGCATCACTTCCAGCGCCCGCGTCTCGGGCACCTTGATGTCGAAGGCGCAGGCCAGATGCAGCGCCTCGAAATCCTCCATCCAGGAAAAGGAAACGTGGTAGTCGGTCCAGTTGCCGGCCACCGAAATCGAAATCTCGTCGTCGCCGGCGCGCTCGAAGGACCAGTCATTGTTGTGTGCCACCTGCTCGATGACGTCCACCGGGTGGATTTCACGGGAAAATTCGAGTTCGAGAAGTTCCATGGATGCTTCCTGTGTTCAGGGGAGCGCCACACGCTCCGCGGGGCACACACGACGAACAATCTTGTCTAGAACTCGGACGGCCAGGAACTTCTCAAACGCAAAGACCCCAGACCGGACCCCACCGCCCGGCGCATGACCCTGCTTCGAATCATGCAACAAATTCAGTCTATTGATCGGGAGTCGCGTGAACAGCCCAATTTTTCGCACTGCGTCATCCGCATGTGGAAAGGTCGCTGTCACAAAGATTCATGCAATGCCGGTAAGCGATTCACGGCAAAGCGATTTTTCGGATCGCGCTTTGTGGAAAAGTTTAATAATTATTTTTTCGCGCGGGGCTTCGGCGCGCCCGCAGGTGCGGCCTGTCCCGTCAGTTCGGCGAGCCTGGCCTCGAGCGCCTCAACCCGCGTTGCCAACTGGATATTGTCTTCCCTCGCCTTGACCGCCATCTCGCGCACGGCCTCGAATTCTTCGCGCTGCACCACATCCATGGAGTTCAGCATGCGCTCGGCCTGCGCCCGGAACGCCGTCTCCACTTCGCGCCGCACGCCCTGCGCGGCACCCGCGGCGTCGGTCATGATCTTAGCGAATTCATCGAGAATGCGGTTCGGTCCAGTCGACATGGCATATCCTCGCTTTGTCGTTTTGACGTAGTGGCGTGCGGCACGGAATGCAAGAACGTTGAGGTTCGATACCATGGCTGCGTTGCTATGGCGCATCGCGGCGCGATGCCTGAAGAAAGTTATCACATTGCCCCGACCTGTACTTGAAACCGCCAAATCGCCTATTGTGCAGCGTATTGTTCCAGCACTCAGTCAGGATCGATCAATGGTAACGCCCCCGCGCCGACCGACAAACCCGATCGCAGTAGCGGAAGCCGCCTTTAAGCCCGTCAAAAAGCCCGCGGCGCCAATTCGCGAGGCCCCGGCGGTGCCAAATGTCAGAGAGCTTGTTTCGATAAGGATCGATCGCGCTGTACTGGACCACTTCCAGGAGGACGGCCCCGGCTGGCAGGACAGGATCAACGATGCTCTAAGGCAGATTGTCGCCGGCAAATCTCAGGTTTGAAAGTGCGCGCCGTGGCGTTCAGAACATCAACCGCCTTGCCTTGACCCTGCCAAAACCCTGCCGCATGGTCCGCGCCCGATAGGCGACCGCAACCGGGAGATCCCAGTTTGAGCGAATATTTCCTCTTGCCGCTGGCCTCCCTGCCGTTCCCCAACATCGATCCGGTCATCGTCAATATCGGGCCGCTCGCGGTGCACTGGTACGGCCTCGGCTATATCGTCGGCATCCTCTTTGCCTGGTGGTATGCCAAGCGCCTTGTCACCACCCCGCGCCTCTGGTCCGACGGCAGGCTGCCTATGAAGCCCGAGGACCTCGACGACTTCATCGTCTGGGCGGCGATCGGCGTCGTGCTCGGCGGGCGCACCGGCTACGTGCTTTTCTACGACCTGCCGCGCTACACCGCGCATCCGCTCGATATCTTCGCTGTCTGGCAGGGCGGCATGTCGTTCCATGGTGGCCTGCTCGGCGTGATCCTCGCCATGACGCTGTTTTCGCTCAAGCGCCGCATCCACACCTGGACGCTGTTCGATGTGGTGTCGGCCGGCGTGCCGGTTGGGCTCGGCCTCGTGCGTGTCGCCAACTTCATCAATTCGGAGCTCTGGGGCCGGCCGTCGGACGTGCCATGGGCGATCGAATTCCCGAATGGCGGGCCATTCACCCGCCACCCCAGCCAGCTTTACGAGGCCTTGCTCGAAGGTCTGGTGCTGTTCCTGGTGCTGCGCTTCCTCACCCATTCGCGCCTGAAACTGAAGACGCCGCGCTTTGTCGGCGGCGCCTTCATCTGCGGTTACGGCCTGTCACGCACCTTCGTCGAGTTCTTCCGCGAGCCCGACCAGCAACTTGGCTACCTGCTCGGCACCAACTGGCTGACCATGGGCATGATCCTGTCCACGCCGATGGTGCTCGCCGGGATCTGGGCCATGGTCACAGCAAAGCCGATGGCGCAGCCGCAGGCGGCATGACCCGGCTCAAGGAGCGCATCGTCGATCTAATCGAAGCCGTTGGGCCGATGCCGGTCGACGAATACATGGCGCTGTGCCTGTTCGATCCGCAGAACGGCTACTACACCACGCGTGAGCCATTCGGCGCCGCCGGCGATTTCATCACCGCGCCCGAGATCAGCCAGATGTTCGGCGAGCTCGTCGCGGTCTGGCTCTACCACGCCTGGCAAGGCGCCGACCGGCCGTTGCCGGCGACCTTCGCCGAGATCGGCCCGGGCCGCGGCACGCTGATGAAGGACATGCTTCGGACGTGGTCGCGGCTCGACCCTGCGCTCGTGGCCGCTGCTTCCTTTGCCATGATCGAGACCAGTCCGCGCCTGGCTGAAATCCAGAAACAGACGCTTGCGGGCCAAAACGCGGCGCTTGCCTGGCACCAGACAATCGACGCGCTGCCGCGACAGCCGCTGTTCATCGTCGGCAACGAATTGTTCGACGCCGTACCGATCCGGCAGTTCGTGCGTGTCGGCGAAAGCTGGCGCGAGCGCATGGTCGGTCTCGACGACAATGACGAGCTGCTCTTCTTTGCCGGCGCCGGCTCGCTCGATCCATCGCTGTTGCCCGAAGACGCTTCCGGCGCGCCGGAAGGCGCCGTCGCTGAAGTGGCGCCGGCCCGTGTCGCATTGATGTCGGCGATCGCGGCGCGCATCGCTGCCCAGGGCGGCGCGGGCCTCTTTATCGACTACGGCCATGTGCAGCCTGGCATCGGCGACACCCTGCAGGCCTTGCGCCGGCATCGGCATGAGGACGTGCTGGCCGGCCCTGGCGAGGCCGACCTGACATCGCATGTCGATTTCGCCGCGCTCGCGACAGCGGTGCGCCCGTATGGGCTACGTGTCGAGATCGCGACACAGGGAGAATTCCTGCTTGGCATGGGCTTGATCGAGCGCGCCGGCAGGTTGGGAGCGAACGCCGACGAACAGGCCCGTCAAGCCATCTCCGACGCGGTCGAACGCCTAGCCGGCCCCGACGGAATGGGCGAGCTGTTCAAGGTCATGAAGGTCTTGCCGGCGGCGAAGGCCGCCTGAGGTCAGGAAGCGGATCACCGGCTGGTCCGCTTCGTTCTCCGAACTTCGCCTTGACGAAACCGCCTCACACGGTCGACAACCCCCCCATGCTGAATCAGACCAGACCCGATCCAGTACGCTCGCCGCTCCTTGAAAAGGCGCAAGGCGTACGCCACGGCTATTTCACCCGTATCGGGGGCGTCTCCAACGGGATCTACCGGGGGCTCAACATCGGCACGGGCTCCAGCGACGATCAAACGCTGGTGGCCGAAAACCGGCGGCGCGTCGCCGACTGGATGGGCGTGGCGGCGGATCATTTGCTGACTGCGCACCAGATCCACTCGCCGGACGTGGTGATCGCCAGGGAACCCTTCGCGGGGCCCCGCCCGAAAGCCGACGCCATCGTGACCGATCGTCCGGGCATCGCGATAGGAGCTTCGACCGCCGATTGCGGGCCGGTTCTCTTCGCCGACGCCAAGGCGCGCATCATCGGCGCCGCCCATGCCGGCTGGAAGGGCGCCTTTACCGGCGTGCTCGAAAACACCGTCGCCGCGATGGAAGGCCTCGGCGCCAGCCGCGAGCGCATCGTCGCCGTTCTCGGCCCCTCCATCGGCCCCGACAATTACGAGGTCGGGCCAGAGTTCGTCGCCCGCTTCGTCGAAGCCGACGCCGACAATCACCGCTATTTCAAGCCATCCGGGACCGCCGGCCACTCGATGTTCGACCTCAACCAATACACGCTCGACCGGCTGCGCAACGCCGGCGTGACCGCTGAGGGCCTTGGCCGCTGCACTTACGCGGAAGAGGACCTGTTCTATTCCTACCGGCGCACCACACACCGCAAGGAAGCGGATTACGGGCGCCAGGTTTCGGCAATCGTTCTGGAGAAAGAGTAATGGCGCTGCATTTCGAACGATCGGAATTCGACGCGCGGCGTGACCGGCTGCTGATCGAGATGGCCGAGAAGAAGCTGGACGCCGTGCTTTTGTTCGCTCAGGAGAGCATGTACTGGCTGACCGGTTACGACACGTTCGGCTTCTGCTTCTTCCAGTGCCTGGTGGTGAAGGCCGATGGCTCCATGGTGCTGCTCACCCGTTCGGCCGATCTCAGGCAGGCGCGCCATACCTCGACCATCGACAACATCGAGCTGTGGACCGACCGCGACGGCGCCAATCCCGCGATCGACCTGCGCAACCTGCTGAACGACCTCGACCTGCTCGGAGCCCGCATCGGCGTCGAATACGACACTCACGGCCTGACAGCCTACAATGGCCGCCGCGTGGATGAACAGTTGCAGACTTTCGGCCAGATCGCCGATGCGTCGGGGATCGTCGGCCGGCTGCGTCTGTTCAAGAGCCCGGCCGAGATCGCCAAGGCGGAAAAGGCAGCCAATCTTTCCGATGACGCGCTGGACGCCGCTCTGCCGCTGATCAGGCAGGGTGGTGATGAAGGGCTCATCCTTGCGGCCATGCAGGGCGCGGTCTTTGCCGGCGGCGGGGACTATCCCGCCAACGAATACATCATCGGCTCGGGTGCCGATGCCCTCCTCTGCCGTTATAAGGCTGGCCGGCGCAAGCTCACTAAGAACGATCAGTTGACGCTCGAATGGGCCGGTGTGTTCCACCACTATCATGCTCCGATGATGCGCACCATTTTGACCGGCAAGGTGTCGAAGCGTCACCAGGAGCTGTTCGACGCGTCCCGCGCCGCCCTGCTCGCGGTCGAAAAGGCGATGACGCCGGGCAACAGTTTCGGCGATGTCTTCGACGCGCATGCCCGCACGCTCGAGGCGCACAATCTGACCAAGCACCGGCTGAACGCCTGCGGCTACTCGGTCGGCGCCCGCTTCACGCCGTCCTGGATGGATATGCCGATGTTCTACCAGGGCAATCCGGAGCCGATCGCCCCCAATATGACGCTGTTCGCGCATATGATCATCATGGATTCCGAAACCGAAACCGCGATGACGCTTGGCCGCACCTACCTCACCACGGAATCGGCGCCGAAGCCCCTGTCCCGCCATGATCTCGACTTGATCGTACAGTGAATCCATAATGGTTGGTTCACGGGGTGGTCTTCGCCACCAGGGAGTTCTCGGGCAAATGAGACGATCGCGGGTGACGAGCGTGTCATTGCTTGCAGCGGCGGCGCTTGCCGCTTGCACCAACGCCAAGGACGTCCTCGATCCTTCGGCTGTCACACCGCCGGCGAGTTCGGCCCAGACTTTGCCAGCCGCCCAGGGCATATCGGCCGCCACATCACCGACGGCAACCTCGACAGTCCCCACGGCGACCGCCGCGGCTTCCACGCCCGCCACGCCGGCCCAGGCCGCGGCTCTCGCCAAGACCCGGCTGCAGGTGGCGCCGATTGTCGGCGCCTCGGTAGAGGCCGCAGCGCCCTTGACGACGGAGTTGCAGACGCGCGCCAAGCAGCGCGGCTTGACGCTTGTCGGCAGCACGGATCAGACGGCGACGCATGTGCTGAAAGGCTATTTTTCGACGATGTCCGAGGGGAAGGACACGACCGTCATTTATGTCTGGGATATTTACGACCCTTCCGGAAATCGCCTCCATCGCATCAATGGCCAGCAGAAAGCGCCCGCGGTCGGCGGCGGCGAGGGGTGGCCGACTGTGGCGCCCGCGACTATGCAGGCCATCGCCGACCAGACGATCGACCAGTTCGCCGCGTGGCTCGGCAGCGGCGGCGCCGGTTGAACGAATGGTAGCCGGACGAACTTTGCCGGCCAAACTGTTGCCGGCCAAACTGTTGCCGGCTTGCGATGATTTCGACGTTTGTTGCGGTCGCCGGAAGGATTCCCCACAACGAGGCTTGCAATACCGGCGCGGGCCGCTAAAAGCCCGCTTAAAACGCTCATGAGAGTCTGTCGGGTCTCTCCATCCTTCACCAGGAACGGTGCATGAAGCTTTTCGCGGGCAATTCCAACCGGGTGCTGGCCGAAGCGGTCGCTCGCTATCTCAACGTTCCGCTGGGTAAGGCCAGCGTCAGGCGCTTCGCAGATCAGGAAATCTTCGTCGAGATCCAGGAAAACGTGCGCGGCGAGGATGTCTTCATCCTGCAGTCGACCTCTTATCCGACCAACGACCACCTGATGGAATTGCTGATTATGATGGACGCCTTCATGCGCTCCTCGGCCCGGCGCATCACGGCGGTCATCCCCTATTTCGGCTATGCCAGGCAGGACCGCCGCGCATCGGGGCGCACGCCGATCTCGGCCAAGCTGGTCGCCAACATGATCACTCGCGCCGGGGCCAACCGTGTATTGACGCTCGATCTCCATGCCGGCCAGATCCAGGGCTTCTTCGATATCCCCACCGACAACCTGTTCTCGGTGCCGGTGATGGCCCGCGACGTCAAGGCCAAATACAAGCAGCTCGGAAACGTCGTCGTCGTGTCGCCCGATATCGGCGGCGTCGTGCGGGCGCGCGCGCTGGCCAAGCGTTTCGACGCGCAGCTCGCCATCGTCGACAAGCGCCGCGAGCGCCCCGGCGAATCCGAGGTGATGAACATCATCGGCGCGGTCGCCGGCAAGGACTGCCTGCTGATCGACGATATCGTCGATTCCGGCGGCACGCTCTGCAATGCGGCTGACGCGCTGCTGGCCAACGGCGCGACCAGCGTCACCGCCTACATCACCCATGGCGTGCTCTCCGGCGGCGCGGTGGCCCGTATCGCCGGTTCGAAGCTGCAGGAACTTGTGATCACCGATTCCATCCAGCCGACGCAGGGCGTGCTCGACGCGCCGAACATCCGCGTTATTTCGATCGCCGATCTGATGGGCGAAGCGATCTCGCGCACGGCAACCGAGGAATCGGTGTCGAGCCTGTTCGACTAAGCCACCTGGGCCTCTATCCGGGTCGGACCGCTCAGCCGCCTTGCTCCCTCCCCCACCTCTCGCGCGCCGCGCATGTAGCCGCGCGGCGAGGTGCCGAGCATGCGCTTGAACATGGTGGTGAAGGCAGGCACGCTGTCATAGCCGAGATCGAGCGCCACCCTGGTGATCGGCTCGCCGTCGGCCAGC
>Ga0315336_1005629_pt1 | contig 13522 bp, 10 predicted proteins | sample ASW5metaG_FD_204512 | JGI IMG/M metagenome (GOLD analysis project Ga0315336, IMG submission 204512) | Ammonia-oxidizing marine archaeal communities from Monterey Bay, California, United States - ASW #5 | ecosystem: Environmental > Aquatic > Marine > Intertidal zone | place: USA: California...
CTCGCCGGCGATCTTTCCGCTGAGTAGACGACTCGCCACTCCCCGAATCATTCCGTTCGCGGCGCGGGGTACTCGTAACAGGGCATGCTGTACGTCGAAGCGCTCGATGGGTCGGTCGTAGCCCTTATTGTCTGGGATCGTTGCGCCTTCGTCGATGACCAATCTGTCGTCGTCAAACTCGACTACGTAGTTCTCGGGAACGTTGTAGCCAAGCCCGTGGAAGAGCAGCGATCCGATAACATCCGCGGCCGTCGCCATTTCGGGATGATCGAGCGGATCGAACTTCAGCACATACTGCTGACCTGTGGAGTCTTTGATGCGGAAGCCCGGCGTCACCCCCTCGGTCTTGGCAGCGACGATCGTCCAGTCCCCGTCGGCGGGACCTCTGCTGTTGCCTGGTCCCAGTGCGGCTTGATGGGGAGTAATGGCCTTTGCGCCGATGCGATTCGTGAACCAGGCGCGGTTGTCTGGAACTTCATCGAGCGTATTGGTCGATTGCGCTCGAATCGGATCGCCTTTCGGGGGATGCTGTTCACCGAGTTTTCCGAACAGGTGCGAGAACAGGTCGAAGTGGTCGTTGAGCTTGCGATACTCGACGTCTTCAACCCGCATCGGGTCAGGCTCGGCCACGATCGGATCATCGGGATAGAAGGGCTGGGCGTTGAGTCCCGAAGCTAGGAAGGCACCCAGGATCGCGGCTCTGTAGCGCATAGCTATGAAATTGCACCGCATGATCAAAATGGATTCCCAAACTTAAACCAGTACCGGAATCCTTCATGGCTGACAGCGAAGTCGAGCCGAATAAAGGTCGAGTTGCGTATGTTGAACCGCATTCCGAAGCCGACTGAGGCTTCCAAGTCGTGGAAGTTGATCTGCGACGCTTTCGGCGCCACCTTGCCCGCGTCGACGAATAGGGCCAAATCGAGCCCAGTGAACGACTCCCAACGATACTCCGCGTTCAGAATTACCGAGTTGTTGTCATAGAACCGGTACTGCCGAAATCCCCTGAGGTCATCCGAGCCGCCTAGGATGGGCTGCAGATAGAAAGGGACGGTTGACGTTCCGTTCTCGAAGCTCATTGTCGTCGCCGCCCTAAGCGCGATTACTCTGCGGCGGTTGTAGAACGGGATGTACTGCTGTGCTTCGAGGCTTAGCCGGCGGAAGTTGTGCAGGTCGAGCTCGTTGTCGTTGAAGTAGACGTAGCGAGCGCTGTATAGCCCGCCGCGGCGTGGACCGCCCGGATTGTCGCGCCAATCGTAGTCGGCTAGCAGAGTACTGGTGAAGAAGTTCGTCTGGCGGTCAACGCCCGGAACCAGACCTGGCGCGAAGAAGGTCTCTGGGCTGCGATCGTCGTCGGGACCGGCGCCGGTGTTGGCTAGCACCGTCCCAAGGCCGACTCCGAGCCGCATGCGAGACACCGGACGGACGCCGACTAGGCCATCGATCCTGGTCATCTCGCGACGAAAGTCAGTGTCGTCATCTACCGACGAATCTGGACCGGGGCCGAAATATTCTATCTGCGGATAGTTTTCGTGGGTCGCGAGGAAATCGGCGAAGGCACGACCTTTGGCTAGAGCGGGCGCCCCGAGGGCGAAGTCGATCAGGTAGGCGCCGGTCGACGCAAAGCGCGCCGAAGTTCGCAGAGCGAGTTGGCCGTCTGCAAGGTCAGCCCGCGAGATCTGTGGCCCGAGCGCGAATCCCTGGCCGGTAGCGAGCCCGCCAAGAACGATGGTGAATCCATCCAAGCCCTGTGTAAATCGCTCAAGGATACGCTTGTCCTTGATCTTATTGAGCCGCGCCTCGGTTTTCGAGACCTTCTCGGGCTCGGCCTCCGCTTTTTTCTCTTCCCGAGCGGCTTCGATCGCTTCCGCGCGAGTCTCTTGGGCGTGAAGCGTAGCCGCGAATAGCAGCGGCAGGCAATAGCCCAGCACTTTGAGTCGAGAAAGCATCGGAGTCTGTAACGGCGAACGTATAAGCATAACGCCGTTATTGATGAAACGGCACGGCGGCCGGGAATATTCCCGGCCGGCTAGCTTGCTTCAGCTGCCTTCTTACGCCCCCGAGGCCTTTTGGCGGCTGGCCCGGGTTCCGTCGCTCGCTGTGGGACTTTTTTTTTAGGACGATCGGCTAGGCTTTGCTGCAAAGCCTCCATCAAATCGATCACTGGCGCTAGCCGCGGCGCGCTGGCCGCTTCGGATTCGCGACCCTCGCGCTTCGCATCGATCATCTGGACAACCTGCTTGCGGTAGGTGTCTTCGTACTTGCCGGGCTGGAAATCGGTCGCGAGACTCTCGATCAGCTGCTGGGCCAGTTGCTCTTCAGCCGGTTTGACGTCGCCGCTCACAGCCTTGCCGTATTCGGGCAGTTCGCGAACTTCGTCGGGGTAGTACATCGTGTGCAAGGTCAGGCCATTGCCTCGCGACCGGATGATTACGGTATATTCGCGCTGGCGCATGGAGACCTTGGCGATGGCGGCATAACCGGCTTTTTCCATGGCCTGGGTCAGTAGAGTGTAGGCCTTCTGGCCTGCCTCGTCGGGTAGCGCGTAGTACGAACTCTCGAAGTACAGCGGATCGACGTCGGCGAGCTTCACGAACTCGAGAATCTCCATCGTTTGGCCCGAGGGCGGCTGGATCTTCTTCAGCTCGGCGTCTTCGACGACGATGTACTCGTCTTTGACGTATTCATAGCCCTTCGTCAGCTCATCGCGCTTCACTACGCGGTTGAGCTCGGGCGAAAACAGCTGTTGCTTGACCGGTCGACCGGTCTCTTTCACGATTTGGCGGAAGCTGACCTTCTTGGGGCGAGCGGCCGTGAAAAGTCTTATCGGAACCGAGATGAGCCCGAAGCTTAGATAGCCTTGCCAAACAGTTGCCGCCATGATTGATTAGGTCCCTTCAGATCGTATCGGACGGATCGAAGTTGTTGCAACCATTAGGGATAGAAATGTTTTTCGGGGGAAACAGAGGACTCGATCTTGTGGTTGAAACAGGACGAACTACTTCTGGTTGTGGACGTTTTCCCGAAGACCGCCTTGGGGCCTTACGCTTCTTTCCACTGCTCTTCGAGCATCCGCGTGTATTCGCCCGAAGCATAGAGCACAAAGGGGAAGTGCGCCGCCTCTAGCTTTGGTGCGCGGTTCAACTCCCGCCAGGCGGCGTAAGCAAAATCGGCGTAGCGGTAGTAGAACCGCAAGTACTCGGGCTGAAGCATAGACGCTTCCGGCGGATCGCGGAACTGGTTGTAGATCCCAATGGAGCGAGAGAAGATTCGCGAATACTCAATCACACCCCAGTCTCTGAGCTTTTCCGCGGCCTCTACAGGAGTCTGATCAATGAGCAGTTGAGCGAAGCTTTGTGCGGGAATTTTGATTTTGAGAGCTTCCGAGCGCGTACAGGTATCGACACACTGATCGAGCCAGCGGCAGACGTCTTTGCCGACGTAGAACAGCATCCGAAACTCGGTGAATCGGCCCTCGAGAAGGCGGCGCTGAAGTTCGTCGTCTTCGCCAGCCGTTCCCTCGCGTAAGGCCGATAGGGTCGCTTTGGCGTTCTCTAGGACCTGAACCGTCGCGGCGGATTCAGTAAAGGGATGGAGGATCAGTGGTGGAAGCGGATACGTGCCGCTAACTTGCAATATATTTTCAGTCGCCATCAGCTCGTCTAACTATCTTATCGGCCAGCCTACGCGGCTCAGTATCCCACACCGAGTCGATGGAGCACACCAGGAAACGCCCCTGAGGGAGTCTGAGGGAAATCGCTTACGACTCGTGGTGGTCGGCTGGGTTAGTAAGGCCGTCCCTCCACAAGACCGATAGTGCAGCGCCTACGCCCGTTGGGCTTGCGCCACGCCCATTCTCAAACCTTCCGGCAGCATGAAATCACGACCTGTGAGGCGGGTATACTGGGCCCGTGGCGCCGCGACATCTAACTCTGCCGGTAGCGCTGATTGCCGCAGCTTTTGTGATCGTGGTCGTGGATTTTTGCTTCTCGTGGCCCCTTCCCGAAAGTCGGTTGCGGCCGGACGCTCCTTCTGTCGCGATCTTTGGTTTTGATTCCATGAGATCAGGGACAGTTCCCTCGCCGATGTCGGCGAAAACCTACACTCCACATCGTTCTCGGAGGCTGCCCGGCACCGCGGATGCGCTCGATGCCATGCCGATCTATGTGAACGGGTATAGAAATCCCCTTCCAGGTATCGCGGGCCGACACGTCATGTTTTTCGGGTCCACCCAGAGAATGACGGCCTATGATCTCGAGAGCGAGCAAGAGATATGGTCTGTGGAGATCGACGGGTACAGGGCGGATCAAGCCCCGGTGGCGGATCTGGACCGGGGAATCTTGTACTTTACTGGCTCACTCTACCCTAAGAACGGCAACGGTTTTCAGGAGTGGGTCTATTCGGTGAGCTTGGATGGTACTGGGCTTGAGGGATTTCGTTTGGATCTAGACGGACTGCTTGCTGACCGCCGCGCTCCTGACAACACGAAGCCCTCAGAGTTTGTCCATTGCCGAACCGCGCTTGGCCTCAACTCGCGGGCAGACCCGCCCTATCTGTTTTTCGGCTGTGGCGTGATCGCTGGGCAAGACTCTCCGCGATACCGAAGAGCGAGGGGCTCTCGGGGTTTGCTGATCGCGGTAGAACTGGACGGGGGTGGCAGGTTTAAGGGTCCCGACGCAGTCTCTCGTTTCTCACCAAGTCGTCTGACGGAGAACCCCGAGACAGGTTTCGACACAGGGATTTGGAATTCCGGCGCCGGCCCAGCGGTATTGCCAGACGGCTCGTTGCTCTTAGCGACAGGCAACGGTCCATTGATCCCAGATGAAGGGAACTATGGATGCTCGGTACTAAGGCTAGACGGACACAGCCTCGAGCCGATATCAGGCGCACAAGGGAGCGGGTACTACAGCGTGGACAACGCACCTTATACGGAGTGTCACGGGATCAATCTCGACCTATCGTGTTCCTCAGTCGCCTCGCTATTGCACGGCGACAAAGTGTATTCCGCGATAGCGGGTAAGGACGGTCGTCTCAAATCGTTCGACCCGTTTGCGCTACCGGGCTCTGACCCGAGTCTGAAGATCGAGGCTGAGGCGGGGGGAATCGCTTGCGGGCAGCCCACCATCCAACTTCGGAATGAACACGTCGAAGTTCTCATGCTAGCCCCTCGGAACGGTCGGTCCGTCCGAAGAAATACCGACCTGACGCTGGCCACCGCCGGCGCTGGAAAGCAACTCGAGCAAGAGGGCTATGAGCGGGGAGCGTGTGTGGGGTGGGTTCGTCAGGAGCCGGGTCCGGGAACACTGGAACTCGCGCTCTACAACTCGGGGCCGTTTCGTCACGACCGCGTCGCCATGGCTGCTGAGACCGAATTCCAGAAACAGGCGACGCTGGGATCGTTCCGTACCGACGACTGGCGCGAAAGCGTCATGGCAAACAGCACCGGCCGAATTCCGCCCTACTATCGCGCAGAGAGGCTCGGCTTCGTCTACGACAACGACTTCCAACGTCTCCCGGCCGGCCTCCGCTACCAAAGGCTCACTTGGTACGTGTCCGACTACGGAGGGTACTATGCGACCACGGAACCGGCCCACGAGGTTCTACGCAAACGGCCAGGAGGGAATGGAAAACTCGTAACGGGAAAAGACCATATCTCGCAAGAGCCGATCTTCGTAGCCGCGGCTTCGGCTGGGGAGGGAGGGCATTGTGGTCAGACTGAGCGAGCCGGCTTCGAGAAGCTGTTTTCTTACGATTGGGAGGGCGACTCTCCCACAACAGGTTGGATTGCTTCCTCCTTTCGGGTCGCCAGGGATCACAGCCTAAGTCCCCACTGGACCTACGAGCGAGATGACGACACCTCGTTCGTCAATTCGAGCCCAGTTGCGACAACGGCTCCGGCCGGCGAGAGCGGGCTGTTCATCTTTCCTGTTGTAGGACCGGATTCGTCCCAGATGGTCATCCTGAATTCCGCGGACGGCAGCCTGGTGGATCAGATTCAGTTTGAAGGTCAACCGCACTTTACGATGCCGGTGATCGTCGGTGATCGGATCTACTTGGCGACAACAGGGGGCGGTATCCAAGTCTTCGAGCCGAATATCTGGACACTCGACTCGTACCGGCAGCATTCGTGGCTGCTGGGCATGTTGGGCGGCGGCCCAGCCGACGCCTTCAACCGACAATGAATTCTCTAAGGGCCTCTTCGTCGAAATCAACTCCCAGCCCTGGGTCTTGGGGAGTCTCGACGGAGCCGCCTTTGTAGTTCAGGGGCTTGCGTAGCAGAGCGTTGCCGAAGTTTTGCTTGTACGTCTCGCCGCCTTCGAGAATTACCGAATTGGGCGAGCAAGCGCAGAGATGGATGGATGCGGCGCGGTAGGGCGCGGTCCCCATCGAGCAGTGTGGCGACAATAAAACATTGTGAACATCGGCCATGACTGCGATGCGCTTGGAGGCAGTTAGGCCAATGCGGGCGATGTCGGGATTGATGATATCGACGGCGCGCTTGGCGAATAGATCGCGGAATTGGAACTGGTTCGAATACTGTTCGCCGGCGCAGATGGGCGTGTCGATTGCGTCGGCGAGGCGGGCGTAGCCATCCATGTCTTCGGGGATGAGAACGTCTTCCCACCAGCCGATGTTGCCAAGAGCGTCAATGTCGCGGCCGACCTTGGTGGCCTCATGGAGCTTGTATGCGCCGAGTGAATCAATCAGAAGCTCGCCCTTGTCGCCGATCGCCTCGGAGGCGGCGATGACGCGGTCGAAGTTGGAGGCGTGGGCTCCGCGGCCTTTGCTGAATCCCATCTTCATGATGGTGTAGCCAAGTCCGAGAAGCTCGTTCGCACTCTCGCGAGTGCTGGCCGGGCTGTCGCCCCCGACGCCCTGGTAGGTCGGAATCGTGGTGCGGTAGTTGCCGCCGAGGAGGCGGGAGACAGAGAGACCGGCAATCTTCCCAAGGATGTCCCACAGGGCGATGTCGATGCCGGCGGCGGCTCGGGTGAAGTAGCCGGTCGAATACCCGCGTAGGCGTTGGGTCGAATACATCTTTTCCCACAAGACTTCGACGTTGCGCGCGTCTTCGCCGATGAGGATGGGCTCGAACATGTCGGAAATGACGGTCTTGACGACTCGGGGGGTCATCACGGCGTGGCCTTCACCCCAGCCGTGGATGCCGTCTTTGGTCGTGATCTTGACGAGAAGCGTCTGGCGGTAGCCGCCTTGACGAACGGTTTCGGCGCGGTCGATTCGACTCGCCATCCCTTTGCGGTTGTTGAGCTGGCCAACGGGTGGCATCGAGACGAAAAAGGATTCGGGCTTATCGCGGATGGGCGGGTCGCGAATGATGAAGGTTTCGATCTTCTCGATGGGCTGCGGACCGGCGGCTTCGACGGCGGCGCGGGCCTCGGCGGTTAGGAAGGGGGCTGCGAGAAGGGACGAGAGAAACTGACGGCGAGATAGCATGACGGAGATGAGTTTACCCGACGTGGCGCTAGGCGGCGGGCTTTCCGTGTCGTAGCTGTCTCGCAAGGAATCGTGCGACAGCAAGCCTGCGGCTTGTGTTGCGGCGTGGGGTATGGCGGGCGACTTGGGTCTCAGAATCGGACCACAGAGGCTGCCGACCAAAGATGCCGGCTGGAGCGCATGCAACTCTTCGCTGTTTTATGGGATCTAGCGGATCGGTTCAGGCGCGCGGAGCCGATCGATTGGCGAAATTTGATATTGCAACAGTTTTCACCGCATCGTCCGTAAGCTAACACCCAACAACGGTTTACCCTATCCCCGCTACTATCGCCACGTGTATAGCGTTCTCTGAAGAAGACGGGGCGAAAGCGTCCTGTAGTAGCCACTGATGCTGCCGACCACGTTGCGGAGATCGTACCGCTGGGACGGCCGGGCGAGCCCTATAATGGCGCAATGCGATTTCTGGCAATTCTGGCGCTGCCAGTCGCAGCTCCCTTGCTCTCAGGCGCTGTACTGCACTGCGCTGTGATTCGTAGGAGAAAGTCGGCGACTTTGTTTGGGCTGGCTGTTTTGGTGGTCTGCTCGCCGCTCGCGGCGGAAGTGACGTATCCCCGCGGCGTGACCCGAGAGCACGTAAGTGAGTACTACGAGCTATTGCGCACAACAGGGTATAGCGACACGCTGGAAGGCTTTCCCGACGGGATCGATGCCGCAGGGCTTAGACAGCTTGGCGCGGCCTATGATTCTCACGACTATGTGGCCCGTCTGGCGATGTTTCTGACGCTGGCCGCCCTTGAAGGAGAGCTCCTTCCCGAGGCGTTCATCGAGACGGTCGCTGCTCCCCAAGCATCTCGACTCAGCAGCGCCCCGGAGAGAGATGACCTCGACCCGGTCGTGACCCAGGATCTACGGAGCGCCGCCTCGCGCGTCGCGTTCCGGACGAGAATCCGCCAAATGGCCCCGCGGGCAAGAACGTCATTCCGTCCGGCAGTTCCTGGTGTACGGCCCGATCGAAGACGATGACTTTGCGAGACAAGCCGTTCAAGAGATACGCGCGGACGATTCGATCGACGGCACAAGCTTCTTGACCAGTGTGATTGCGAGTGAAGACCGACCGCGCTCCGCCGCCGCATGGGCCGAGCTCGGCCTTAGGCAGTTGCGGATCGAAGACGAGTTGAGGGCTATGAGCGCCGACGCGGGAGCAAAACTACTGACTCGGGAGATTCGAAGAGCTCAGCGTCAGCGATCGTCCCGGGTCCTAGCTGGAAATCCCATGCATCGACGGGCCGAGGGAGCGTTGATCCAGTGGCTACTCGGCCTACTGGATCGAATGGGCGGTCCGCCGGCGATCGATGCGTTGAGAGCAATCGCCGCGGACGGCGCCATCGAGGATCGATACCGGCTGTCGGCCCAGGAACGTCTCGACCGAAAAGGGGCTCTACGCGAGCCTTTCGAGTTCATCGCCCCGTCAGCTTGATGAGAACGCTTGGGTAGCCATGAAGAACCAAATCGCACCCTCTGGACCGGGCCCCGTCGCGGGAGTTTCGACGGAGATCGGGCGGAGATCGGGGAGATCGGGGAGATCGGGGAGATCGGGGACACTCAGCGAACTCCCTCATGCGGCCGCCCAAGCGGCTGAGTTGGCCCTGGGAACCGGCCCTGGAGGCTTCGGCCGCAAGCGCCGTCCGCTGCGTTTCTCCATCTCGGCAACGAACTCCTCCTCGCCAAACGGCGTTCCCGAATACGTCGCCCGCCTCAAGTCGGCGTCGCGCGATCCCGCCGCTTCCCCCCGCAGCCGCTCCGACCAGTCGGCTGCCAGACCCAGCTCACTCCACTCCCAAGGGTCGATCAGCCTTCGTCGCCCCCTCGGATGAGCGCCGGCGCTCGACCAGGGATGCTCCTGGGCCGAACCAACGAGCCCGGCCCGCACCGGATTCAGGTCCACATAGGCCAGCGCCGCAACCAGATGAGTCGGCCCCAAAGGACATGAATAGAAACGACTTTGCCACAGATGACCCCTTCGCCGGTAGCGCCGGTTGAAGCGCATCGCGTAGCGTCCGTGCGTTTGGCCCAAGGTCTTGCAGAGCGAGCTTTCTCGCTGGGGAATCGCGATCGAGTGGACACGATTCGACATCAGGCAGTAGCCCAACACGGCCAGCTCGTGCTGGCGGCATTTCGCGCGTAGCGTGTCGATGTAGCACCGCCGGTCTTCGTCGAGCAGGAAGACATCTTGGCGGTTGTTGCCCCTCTGGGTGATGTGATGCGGAACGCCCTCCGCGACCACCCGGGCTTCCCGGGCCATCTCGATGTGCGGTCAGATTACCACAGTTCGCTGAGTGTCCCCGATCTCCCCGATCTCGAGCCCCGCCGCCAGACTCGCCGAACGCTCCACGCAATTCGAATTAGACTCTACTGCGTCCCTTCATCGAGACTGAGAGCCTCGAGAACTGAGTTTCCGAAGAACGATACAGTGTATGTGACGACCACGTCGAACCAGTGGCGGAACGTAATTCCAGACGGCCACGAGCGGCCAACGATACCGCCTCTTGCAATCGGATCTTCGCCGAAGTACTGATGGTCCATACACCACTCGAGAGCCTTCATTCCGGCCGCAAGGTGCGTCGGATTTCCGTCCTCTTTGTAGAGCCGTATCAGTACGCCCGCCCATAGAGCGGTGGCCTTGTCGCCGACGCCGACGAACTCGGCGGACCGGTCGAACCGCACCGACCACGAGCCGTCTTCCGCTTGCGCGTTGACGACGTGTTCCGTGATCCGATTCGCTTTCTCCAGGTACCCCTGATCCGGGGCGGCGCGATGCGCCTCGAGGAGGCCGTCCACACAATACCCAAGCGCCTTCGTCCAGTAGTTCGTCGGAATGGCTGTCCGAGTCTTCTCCGAGAAGAACACACCCCAGAGCCCGTCGTCCTGCTCAAACGCTCTGATGAGAAGGTCCGTGAGTCGAATCAGCACCTTCCGGTAGTACTCATTGCCCGTGGTCAGATACAAAGCCGAGAGGCCAGGCAACCCCATGGAGCTCTCGAAGCTCATGATGTCGGCCCAGGTCTTTCTCTCCAGGTGATACGACTGCGGAATCATGACGTCGTCGTACTCGTCCATGAGTCGCTCGGCGGTTCGGACCGTCTTGTCGGCGGCTTCCAGGTACAGGGAGTCTCCGGTGGTCTCGTACAGGGGGATCCATCCCCAGCCCACGAGGAACAACGTATCCACAGTGCTGGCGACGCTCCTGCTGGTTCGGAGGACTCCGTAGGCGGGATGGGACGGGTCGAGGATCTGCTTTCGCAGGGTTGCGTGGCCGAGGTCCGCCGCGCGCCGGACGAGCTGCTCGCTGCTCAGACCGGCATCCAGCCCGTCCACGGAGGCTGCTCGGAGCAGCATTTTGGCTGAAGGCCCCCAAGCCCACGACCATTCCGATCGCAACCGCGTCCTCGCCGAGAGATCGTACAGAAGATACTCGCCCCCGTAGGTATTGCTGTCCGGGTTGATGTTCCGACAGCCCAGGATGTATTTCGTCGCCCAGGACAGCGACTGGATCATTCTATCCCTGGATACGCCGCTGCCGGTCGAAACTGAGAGACGACGGGCGTCGTGCGAAACCGCTGCGCTCGCGAGCTGGCCTCGGGTCTCGAGATTGTGGATGGATATCCGTCCAGCCCAATCGTCGCGAAGCGTGTCGAACGTGAGGGTCGCTTTGGAGTCGACGACTTGAACGGGGGCCGCGAGATAGAACGTCTGGATGGGATTCGATTTGGGATCGAGTATGAATCTATTGGCCCAGTGTTCGACGTCATCGCTCGGGATCCGAATCTTGCCATCGACGGACTCGATGTCGTTCCCGTTGAAGCTGTATGCGCCCGGCGCGTTCGACTCCAGCTCGATCACGGCCTCCATCGCGTGCTGCAATTCGACGTCAACGACCGGAAAGCGCTGTTCGCGGCTTGATTGTCTCCGAGCCTCCGCAGCGTCCTCGTATCCGGGAACCCAGACGTCCTTGGTCTCTTCGTGGTCGCTCGTCGGCGCATGCGGCGAAATGTCGTCGTACTCGAAGATGAACTCGTTGGCGGCGCTATGTATGCGTACCTCGACTGCGGTCTCGTCCGGCAGCGAGGAGCTGACTGATATTCTTCGGCCGGCCCTCACCACGGTGATGCCGCCGGAGGTAGCCGTGCCGTCGCCGGCGCAACCCGTACCGAGGAGCGGCACGCCGATCGACACGCCGGCAGCGGCCGCCGCGGTGCGTTTTACGAAGCGTCTCCGTGATTCGCGTTGCGTCATGTACTTCAGTTCTCCCACGCTGTGCAACTCATCCACCTGGCACTGCCAGCGTCAACCAGCGTCGACGGCATCTCGCTGCAATTCTAGCGGTTCCGCAAATGGAGAGCGTTGCATCGGGAGCGGGCCTCCTGCGACCCTTCCGCCCCAAAGTGTTCCGGCGTTTTCACACAAGTCGGTGAGGGCTACTTCGGTCCCCACTTGAACACATGCACGACCAACGGCTCGCTGCCTACGTTCTTGAAGCTGTGCGACGACCCCGGATACGCATACAACATCGACCCGGCCGAAGCGCGCGTCTTCTTGCCGTCGACCTCGAATTCCGCATCCCCCTCGATCACCAACATCATTTCCTCCTCGGGATGCTGGTGCGGAGGATGCGGGCTCTTGCCGGGCTTGACGCGGACCTGCAACGTCTCCAGCAGCTTCGAGTGGTCCGTCTCGCCCTTGTGGTAGAGATGAACTTCCCCGAACGGCGTCTCGACGTGCTTCGCATCTTCCCTTCCCTTGAGCCACCCTTCACCGCTCCCTACCGCCCAGAGCGAGACAGACGCCAACAAAGCAGCACCCGCCGTCGCAATCCAACTCTTTCTAAGACTCATTTCTCTCCTCCTACCTACGCACAATATAACGCCAGTGATCTCAGACACCGACCGCGTTTCCGCCTGGCAAATCGCCATCTCGAGGACCTTGCAGCGGCTGATAGTGTTGCATTCCAGGATGGGTCGATTTCAGCGCTCAAGGGCTTGACTCCGATTAGGTAACGAGAACAAGCGATGTCATGAACGCTGTCTTGAAAGCCTCCCAAAAGCCCTTCTAGAGGGCTCTAGGCCCCTGTTCACAGGGCTTCGCGGGATTGCAAGGTGTGCTTGGGGCAGTGGGAAAAGTTTTAACAATATCTATCCGTCGGACTTCTCGAATCGCCTCCGCTCGGAACCAAACCGCCGATCGCAAGGCGACCCGACCGTCGTCCGGCACGACAAATCCGCCCTTGTCGCCCAGCAAGGAGCCAGCCGCGACGTGGCAGACGGCAAACCCAGCGCCAGACAATCGACCTATTTCCATTACACTCTGCGTCACGACTTCTTGTAGTCGCAAGCTTCAGGAGTGGTCGATCAGGCCGGTTTCATGGAAATCCGCCCCCCGATATCCGCACTTTCCGTTTCAATATCCCCGTCCTAGACAGGCTCGCGTTCGCGTACAATCTGAGCCATGCGGTTGCTGACTCTTTGCCTCCTACTTGCGAACGCGGTTTTCGCGGCCGAGAAACCCAACGTCCTTTTCATAGCGATCGACGATCTCAATGATTGGATTGGCGTTCTCGGGGGCCATCCACAAGCGCAGACGCCGAATATCGACCGGCTCGCTGAAAGCGGCGTGCTATTCACTCACGCCTACACCGCCGCTCCGGCGTGCAATCCGTCGAGGGCCTCCCTGATGACGGGCATCGCGCCCTACCAGTCTGGAATCTACATCAACCCACAGCCGTGGCGGCCGGCGATGCCCGACGCTGTGACGATCCCGCAGCACTTCACCAAGAACGGCTATTGGTCGGCTGGCTCGGGAAAGATCTACCACGGGGCGTTCCCGGACCCGGCGTCGTGGGAACAATATTGGCCGGATGAGCTGAAGAACAAACCTGATGACCCGATGCCGGAGGGGCGACCGCTGAACACGATTCCTAATACGGCGCATTTCGATTGGGGGCCCGTCGAGGCGAAGCCTGAAGATATGGGCGACTACAAGGTTGTTGACTGGGTGTCTGAGCAACTAGCCA
>Ga0315336_1005631_pt1 | contig 13521 bp, 12 predicted proteins | sample ASW5metaG_FD_204512 | JGI IMG/M metagenome (GOLD analysis project Ga0315336, IMG submission 204512) | Ammonia-oxidizing marine archaeal communities from Monterey Bay, California, United States - ASW #5 | ecosystem: Environmental > Aquatic > Marine > Intertidal zone | place: USA: California...
GAGATCGTCAGTGCGTCGAAGCTACCGAAATCGGACGATTACTGGGTCATCGTGGCGAGGCTGCAATACGGGGAAAAGAAACTCTCTGTGCCGATTCCCATAACGCTCAAGGTGGCCTGGGCCGGCGACACGCCGGTCATGTCGCTCAGCGACCTCACGGTGCCCGGTTTTGGAACCTTCACGGCCCGCGTGATGTTTTACGGCGACCGCTACGCTGGAACCTGGCAGCACGGTGAAGTCGGCGGTCACATGTGGGGCAAAATCGAAGACCAGCGCGCCAACCGCCCGAGCGAAGAGGACGTTCAAAAAGCACAGCGGTAAGTACGAACGCGTCAACACTCGACGGAGTCTAGTGCTCGATGAACGCGTGCAGGCGCGCGGATTCATAGGTGACTGTCCGCTCCTGTTCCCGCTGGACGATCAACGCGGCCGTTCCAGGCGTCTCCTCAACAAGCGGTAGCCCGCAATGGGGGCCAAGCACGCAAAGGGCCGATGCCAAGCTATCGGCTGTGAGACCGTCGGGGGCGAGCACGCTCACGCTACATCGTCGCGTCAGCCCGAGCCCCGTTTGAGGATCGACAATGTGCGAATAGCGCTTGCCCGCGATCTCCACGTAGCGGTAGGCGTCTCCGGATGTCGCGACAGCAGCGTTCTGCACAAGCAGGAATCGGCTCGGGTTGGAATCGGGTTGGTCGAGGGGTGCAATTCCGATCGTCCAGCCTCGTTTGCCGGGTGGGGCATCGCCGGCGACAACGTCTCCGCCGCCGTCGATCAGGGCGCGGGTTAGACCTCGCTTGCGCAACACCGCCAATGCTTCGTCGCCAGCGTAACCCTTGGCGATACCACCGAAGTCCAGCCGCATTTTGGCTTTGGTCAACTCGACCGAACCTTGCTTTCGATTGAAGTGAACCGCGCGGAAACCGATCCGACGCCGCGCGTCGGCGAGTTGGCTGGGAGTGGGAAGCATCTTCCGGCGGCGCGATTTTCGCCACAACAGGACCGCGGGGCCGATGGTCACGTCAAAAGCACCCTCGGTTCTCTCCGACAGTGCCAGCGAGCGGGTCAACACGTGTCCCAGTTCCCTGCTTACCGAAACAGGGTGGCCAGGACCGGAAGACCGGCATAATCGAGATAACTCACTATCGGGGTCGAAATCACTGAAGATTCGATCGAGCTGTCCAATGCGATCAAACGCGGCATCTGCAGCGGCGTTTGCGACAGCTTCACTCGCTGCGTATAATACAAGCGTGAAGGGAGTCCCCATTCGGATTCTGTGAAACTCATACCGTATCAGTGCCTTCCCGGCCGGCACTTCTCCCACGGCCGAAAAATCCCCAGCCAGAGACATTCCGATCAAACAGACAACCATTCGCAAACGCATTCTCACACCTCGCTTTGGTTCGGCAGGCGAGCAAACCGACCTTCTTCAGCCTAAGTGCTGGGTGCGCGCAGTCGCAAGTGCTATTGGCACGGTGTGCCCGGTTTTTGTGCCGACGGAATGTCGGCCGCAGCGGCGACAACAGGTATCCCGTTCCGGTTTCCGCACTTCGTATTTCTTGCGGACGCTGATCGTCGTCGTCGGTCTGATGGCCGCAGAGACGATTGCGGTAGCTGACTCGAAAGAAGCCAGCCCAGAGAAAACTGCGGAGGAGATGAAGCCCTTCACCGAAACGATTCCCGGAGCCAACGTGAAGTTCGACATGGTTCCCATTCCGGGAGGCGAGTTTCTGATGGGCAGCCCCGATTCCGAAGAGAGCCGCGGCGAAGACGAAGGGCCGCAGCACTGCGTGCGCATCGAGCCGTTCTGGATGGGCAAGCATGAAGTCACTTGGGATGAATACGATGTTTGGAGCTTCAATCTCGACATCCAGCGACGGCAAATTTTCGGCAGAAAGCCAACTGAACGGGACAAGGTGGCAGATGCCGTCACTCGGCCGACCAAACCGTACACCGACATGACCTTCGACATGGGCCACGACGGCTTTCCCGCCATTTGCATGACGCAATTGGCAGCCAAGATGTACTGCAATTGGCTCAGTGCAAAGACCGGCCGGTTTTATCGTCTGCCGACTGAGGCGGAATGGGAGTACGCCTGCCGCGCGGGATCCGAAGCCGCTTTTTCCTTTGGCGACGATCCCGAAAAGCTGGAAGAGTACGCCTGGTTTTTCGACAATAGCGACGAGTACCACAAAGTCGGCCGCAAGAAGCCAAATCCATGGGGGCTGTTCGACATGCACGGCAACGTCGCCGAGTGGGTGCTCGACCAGTATGACCCCGACTTCTACGCGGAGTTCACTGGAAACAAAGTGAGCGAACGGGCACTCGCAGTCCCCACGACACTCTTTCCACGTGTTGTCCGGGGCGGATCGTGGGAAGACGACGCGGAAAAACTGCGGAGTGCGGCACGGAACTACTCCGATCCCGATTGGAAGATTCAAGACCCACAACTCCCGCAAAGTATTTGGTATCATACCGACGCGCTCGGCGTTGGATTCCGGCTGGTCTCTCCCCTGCGTGTGCCCGACGAGAGCGAGCAAAAGGAGTATCAACTGGTGCCACTTCCCAAAGACCTGGAGTTAGAGTAGAGCACCCTCAACGATGTGGTTGAAGGTATTCACGAGCTGGAATCAAGCCTTGCGGTGCGGACTTAAGTAGAAGGAAGATGCCAAATGCCTACCGACTCGAATGCCGAAAACAAACGGACCTCCCGCCGTCGATTTCTGAAGTCCACGACGTCCGCCGCGCTGGGCAGCGGTGTTCTGGCGAACCTTGCCATCTCATCGGGCGCATTCGCCGCTGGCGATGACACCATTCGTGTCGGCTTAATCGGCTGTGGCGGGCGCGGCGGTGGAGCGGCGCTTCAGGCGCTTTCGACCCAGGGAAACGTCCAACTGGTCGCCATGGCAGATGCCTTCGAAGACCGACTGGAAGGATGCCTCAAGAAACTCGAACGTAAACTTGCTGATCGCCCCGAACGGATTGCCCTCGACGAGGACCATAAGTTTGCCGGGTTTCACGCGTACCAGCAGGTGATTGATGCCGACGTCGACCTGGTGATTCTGGCGACTCCTCCCGGTTTCCGGCCGATTCATTTCGAGGCGGCCGTCAACGCCGGCAAGCACATCTTCATGGAAAAGCCGGTCGCGACCGATGCCCCGGGAGTCCGCAGCGTTCTCGCGGCGAACAAGGTGGCACAACAGAAAAATCTGAAAGTTGGCGTCGGCCTACAACGGCACCATCAGGCCCTTTATTTGGAAACGATTGGTCGGATCAAAGAAGGGGCCATCGGCAATGTTCTCGCGCTGCGCGTTTATTGGAATAGTTACGGCGTTTGGGAACCGCGAAAAGAACGCTCGGAATGCCGTACAGAAATGGAGTACCAAATGCGGAATTGGTATTACTACAACTGGCTTTCGGGCGATCACATCGTCGAGCAGCACATTCACAATCTCGACGTGGCGAACTGGGTCAAAGGGGGCGTTCCCATCCGCGCTCACGGTATGGGGGGCCGGCAAGTTCGCACCGACAAGCGGTACGGAGACATTTTCGACCACCACGCCGTCGAATTTGAGTACGAAGACGGCAGCCGCGCGTTCAGCCAATGCCGACATATTCCCAACACGTGGACCAGCGTCACCGAACATGCCATCGGTTCGAAGGGAACGGCGAACATTAGCGGCGGGGTTATCGAGTCGGGCGCCTGGAATTGGCAGTATGACAAACCGAAGCCCAATCCCGATCCGTATCAGGTCGAGCACGATAATCTTCTCACGGCCATCCGCAACGACACGCCCTATAACGAAGCCGAAAACGGCGCGCTCGCCACGATGACCTCCATCCTCGGACGCATGGCGAGTTACGGCGGAAAGCCGGTCGAGTGGGACCAGGCGTTCGCGTCCGAGCAAAGCCTGATGCCGGAACGCTTCGACTGGGACGCCACACCGGTCACCGTTCCCGACGAAGAAGGCGTCTATCGCGTCCCCACACCCGGTGTCAGCCAGGTGCTGTAACCGGGGCTAGGAGACTGGCCTCTACAGCGTAGGACGTGGTAGTGCCCAGGGGTACTAGCCGGCGAAAATCCGGTCCATCCTCTCGGAAATGTCTCTCAGGCGCTCCCGGTCACCACCGCGCACTTCCGCGGTCGCCCAGCCCCGGAAGCCGATCTGCGCCAAAGCCTGCATCACTGCCGGCCAATCGCAGTCACCGTCTCCCAGCTTCACGCCGAAGCCGGACCGTGGCCCCTTGGAGTGCTGCAATTCGCGGCTGTACTCCTTGATGTCGAGTTTGCCGATCCGCTTGCCGAGCGCAAGTATCCAATGCTCGGGCCAGCCGTAACGGACGATATTGCCGACGTCGAAATACGCGCCGACCACGGGACTCTCCAATTCATCGATGTACCTTGCGAATTCCACCGGACTCAAGAGGAAATCGTTCCAGACGTTTTCAAAGAGGATCTTGATGTCCAACTCCTCAGCCAGCGGAATGGCCTTGCGGATTTCGGCCTGCGATCTCTCGTACGCGTCGGCATAGGCCACCTCCTTGGTGACTTTCGCGGGGACCAGTAAGACAGACGTCGCACCATACGCGTGCGCGTCCCGTAGAGCCGTTTTCAGTCCCGCGACACCAGCCTCGCGCACGCGCGGATTTGGGTCGGAAAGTGTATCCTTCCAGTGGACCGAATCGACGACACCATGAATCGGCAGGCCCGACTTGTCCCGGGCAGCCAGCACTTCGTCCCGTTTCAAGTTGCCGGGGCTGCCGAGTTCGACACCGTCGAAACCGAGCTGCTTGAGCAACTTGAATTTTTCCAACACGGAAATGTCTTCCTGAACCATGCCCAGTTTCACAGCTTTCTTAAGGCCGTGATCTTTCGTCTCGGCGTCTGCACCAAGGAGTGGTTGCACGTTCGTTGGCATGGCTGCCAAAGCTGCCAAAGCGGTACCTCCAGTTTTCAGAAATCGCCGGCGGCTAAGATCATCACGCATGTTGTTCTCTCCTCGGTCTTTAGGACGGTCGTGCTAATCAGCGGTCGATGCGGCTGTGAACGTTCGCTCGATCACTTAGCCTCGATCTTCACTGCAAAAATTGTTGTCCTGTCTGCTATGATACTGCAAAGGTCCCGAATTGGAACTGCCGGGAGGCAATCAGGGGAACACCAGCCCGGATCACAGGAATTCACTGGTTTCCAACAGTTGTGTCACCGGCTATCATGGACCTACCTGCCCGCCAGCGAGACACGTATTCCCCCGCGACCTAAACACTCCTCATGAGGATTTTTGTGATGACAGGATGTGACGGATCAAAGCGTTCCCAAACCCCTTCGCGTCGCCAGTTCCTCAAAAACGGAGCGACCGCTGTGTTAGCCGGTGGCCTGATGTCGCGGCTTAGCCCGGCTGTTTATGCCGGCGGCAGCGACGTCTTGCGAATCGGTCTGATCGGTTGCGGCGGCCGAGGAACCGGCGCTGCCAAAGACGCCTTGAATGCGGACAAGAACGTGCAGCTGGTCGCCATGGGTGATGTCTTTGCCGACCAGGTCAAAAGCAGTTATGAGAACTTGCAGAAGGCGTTGGGCGACCGCGTCAACGGCACTCCCCCGGAGCAGTTCGTCGGTTTCGACGCCTACAAGCAGGTTATTGAAGCATCGGATGTGGTGTTGCTGGCAACGCCGCCCCATTTTCGGCCGGCGCATCTTCGTGCCGCGGTCGAGGCGGGCAAGCACATCTTTTGCGAAAAACCGGTCGCCGTCGATGCCCCGGGAGCGCGCTCCGTTTTCGAAACGACGAAACTCGCTGATGAAAAGAAACTCGCGATCGTGTCCGGATTGTGCTGGCGGTACCATCACGTTTTGCGGGCGACGTTCGACCAGGTGCTTTCCGGCGCCATCGGCGATATCCTCGCCATGCAATGCAGCTACAACACGCAAGGGTTGTGGAAGAAGCCTCGCCAGCCGGAGTGGAGCGACATGGAATGGCAGGTACGCAACTGGCTTTATTTCACCTGGCTGTCGGGAGATTTCATTACCGAGCAGCACGTGCACAGCCTCGACAAAATGACCTGGGCAATGCAGGGTGAGGCTCCGGTGAAAGCATCGGGAACCGGCGGCCGGCAGGTTCGCACCAGCCCCGATTACGGACACGTCTACGACCATTTTGCCATCGAATACGAGTACGCCAACGGCGTGAAGGCCTTCAGCCGCTGCCGTCAGCAGGATGGTTGCCAGGGGGACATCACCGACCATCTCTTCGGTACCAAAGGGACCTGCGACATCGCCAGCCACCGCACGAAGATCAGCGGGGAAACGAAGTGGAAGTACAAAGCACCCGAAGGGGCCAAAGCCATTAACATGTACCAGTTCGAGCACGAGGAACTCTTCCGAAGTATTCGTGCCGGTGAGCCGATCAATAACGGGCACTACATGACTGTCAGCACGATGATGGCCGTCATGGGGAGAATGGCTGCCTACACCGGGAAAACGATCACCTGGGACCAGGCGATCCATTCCGCGGAAGATTTGACGCCCCCCGCCTACGAGTGGGGGTCGCTCGCCATGCCGAGTGTCGCCATGCCCGGCGTCACACCCTTCGTCTGAACATCGCAACCGGCGGGAGTTCGATCGTGTCAGAGAGAGAAGCCGCGCCGTCGCTGCGCGCTAGATGACTACCCCTCAGCCGAGAACGTCGGCAGCCCCACTTGCGACCGCCTGTCGTTGATGATCCGCAACGCATAACCGGAACAGGTCGCCGCGTCGATCTTCTTCTCGGTGTGGGTGTTCCAGTCGTCGCTGTAACCGTACAGTTCCATGAATTCGCGGAACAAGGGCCGATACGTTGCCACGTCGGTTTCGGTGAACCAGTCTTTCCAAAATCCGTAAGACCGCGTCCGCACGACGCGCGACAGCCGTTGCGGAACGTCTGCGTTCCCTGAGAGCCGGCGCTCCAAATACTCTTCGAGCGGCTCCAGATTCCCGTCGATGAAATCCTCGTACTTCAAGACGAAACCTAGCTTCTTGGGAATGGAGGCATCGTTCCAAAAAAAAGCAGACTGCATGGTCGGCGTCGGGAGAAAGAGCAGTTGCTCCAATTCCACTAGCGTGACCGCGTCTGGTTCGCGCTCTTTTTTTTGCAGGAGCGGCACGTAGCCGGCCAGAAACTCATCGTCGTCGTAACGGTAGTCATAGATGCGGTATAGGTAATAGCTCACCAAACGATCTCTCGGATCCCGCACAATCCAGATGACTTTGTCGAACTCATCGCAGAGCGCGACGTCAAACTCGGGACCGATGAGCAGCTTGCAGATCATGTTCTTTTTCTTTTGGCCGGTATAGTCTCCTTCAAAATACGCCTTGTACTTCCAGCCAAAGCTGTTTTTCAGCTTGGACCACAACCCCGTGGTTCCCGATTTCGCCAAACCGGCGATTAGGATTCTTGCCATGAATGCTCTTCAGAGTGAATGGATAGGATGCGGCCGAGCGGCAGCAGCGGGCTTCTGTGCGCTCCCGCGGGAGGGTACGATAACGCTCAGAGGAGGGCGCCACTCCGAGGGGAGTGGCACCGGTCGCGCCGCACCTGCGGTCCCGAGGGTATCGTAATTCGCTGTTAAAGAATCGTCAACGTGCGGGCCTCTCCGCCACACGGGTACAGGACGTGGTGTGATGGCATCGAATAATCCAAGCGCGGGGACGAAATTTCGCGAGGCTCTGGAAGATGGCCCGCTGCTGATTCCGGGTGTCTTCAACGCGCTAGTCGCCCGGATGGCCGAGCGGGCCGGTTTCCGTGCCCTCTATCAATCGGGTGCCGCGCTCTCGGCCGGGCTGGCGGGCGTACCAGACATTGGGCTGATGACCCAAACTGAGTTCGCCGAACAGGGACGCTACCTCGCGAATGCAATCACGATCCCCGTCATTTCCGATGCGGATACCGGTTTTGGCGATGCGCTCGCGGTAGAGCGGACGGTTGCCCTCTATGAGTCTGCCGGCTTGGCGGGGCTGCATCTCGAAGATCAGCAGTTTCCCAAGCGGTGCGGCCATCTGAGCGGCAAAACGCTCGTCAGCACCGAGGCGATGGTCGCGAAGATTGAAGCAGCGGTCCGATCGCGCCGGGATCCGAGTTTTGTATTGATCGCCCGGACAGACGCGCGGGCCGTTGCCGGGTTCGAAGAGGCGGTCGACCGCGCGTTGGCCTACGTCGACGCCGGTGCCGACATGATTTTCCCTGAAGCGCTCCAAAGCACTGATGAGTTCGCCCGTTTCGCCGAACAGGTTTCGGTGCCACTGATGGCGAACATGACGGAGTTCGGTAAAAGCCCTCTCTTGTCCGCCGGCGAATTGGGAGATCTCGGCTACCAAGCGGTGATCATGCCTGTCACGTTGTTTCGCATCGCCATGAAGGCGGTCGAACAGGGGCTTGGCGAAATCGCCCGAACCGGCACCCAACGGGACCTCGTCGAGCGAATGCAAACCCGGGCCGAACTTTACGACCTCCTGGGCTACGCCGACTTCGAACGCCGCGACCGGGATTTCTAGAGTGCTTAATTCAACCGATAAGGGCCCGCGATGCGAACAAGCCAACGTCTGTGTGACTTGCCAAGAAATGTTGGCATTCGACATCATCGAACGCTAATTCAACACACGGCTGAGTCATGGAAAATCATATTCAAATGACCACATGACAGTGGCCTTCCTCCACTCGATTATATACACTGTCGTACATGTGCTAAGAGAGTATTCGCGTTAGGCTGCTGGGATACGAGTGAGCTCGGGTTCGTTGGACCTAAAGCATCTTGGAGCGGCTACAATGGCGACTGAATTCAATAGTGCCACGGCAGACCGCCCGCAACCGGCTGCTGGCGAGACACCCGAGAAAAATTGGGCGTCCCTAGCCGGAAGCTGGGAAATTGACGGTTCTCATCTGAAGTTTAAGGGGGCGGGAGGAAGGGGTGAGTTTAAGGAAAGGTTCGGCATTGCGCGTTGTTCGAATCGCTTTCGCGATGGAACCATTTCGGCACAGATAACGCTGTCGCGCGCATCAAGGACTGCTGCGGGTATCGCGATCGGATTCCACTCGATCAATCGACCGTACGTTGTTCTGTCCCTCGGTTCGTTCGATAGAGCCTATTCAATCTTGGAATTTCGACCCGAAGTCGGGTGGGAATCCATAGACGTAGCTGGCCAAATTCAGAACCTTCAGGATAATCACCCGTACGCGATTGAAATTCGTGTCGAAGGACAGAAAGCGCGAATGACTGTCGACGATGTAGACGTTTTGGATAGTGTTCTGCGTCACCCGCTGGAAAGCACTGGACTCTGTTTATACGCATACGACACCGCCAGCGTATCGTTTGACAAGGTCACCCTCTCCAAAGTGCGGCCGAAAGTGTTTGTCGCGATGCCCTTCAGAGAACCTTTCGACACACTGTATAGGGAAGTCATCGAACCCGTTGCCAGCGAGCTCAACTTCGAAATGGTACGAGTTGACGAAATATTCGGTCCAGGAATCATCCTCGATGATATCAGACGTCAGATCGCCAGCGCCCACGTGATGGTGGCCGAGGTAACCACGCCAAATCCAAACGTGTTCTACGAGTTGGGATACGCTCACGCTCTGGATAAGCCCGCGATTCTACTCGCCCGTCGAGCGAATGGAGATGACTTGCCTTTTGATATTCGCGGCTACCGTGTGATCTACTATGACGATAGTATTGGCGGCAAAAAGAAGGTTGACGAAACTCTTCGTAAACACCTTCAGGCTGTGCAGCATGATTTCTGATTCGCCAGGCGCACCTCGGTTGTTTTGGGGGATTTGACGGCGCTGGTTCCTCAGGAAGCCACTCACTGGTAGTTGGCCTCAGCAATGCGGACAGGCACGCAGCAGAATCTCATTGAACGCATGCAAACTCGGGCCGAACTTTACGACCTCCTGGGCTACGCCGACTTCGAACGGCGCGATCGGGATGCCGAAATCGGCTAGACCCTCTCTCGCAATGCTGCAGCCAGGCGAGCGGAGAATTCACCGAAAGTCTTTTGGCTAAAACGTGTTACGTCGTTGCTGGAAACGCTCTAGGTGAATCCGCGGGGATGGTGTATATCTACGCCCCGCTCGGCGCTCCAAATCGACGTCTTCTCCCCCCAGACACAATTCCATATGAGGTCACTGTGAAAGTAATTCGCGGTAAAAAAGCGCTCGTCACTGGTGCCGCTTCGGGAATTGGCCGCATGATTGCCCTCGCCTTGGCACGCGAAGGGGCCGATCTCTATCTGATCGACGTCAACGAAGACGAACTCACAAAAGTTGCAGCCGACGTGCGTGCGCTCGGTGTCGAAGCGGTGACTGCCCATTGCGACGTGACGCACTCGGACGAAATCACATTGTCGGTTGAAGACCTGCTCGCGCGGTGGGGCAAGGTCGATATTTTGATCAACAACGTCGGCGTCGCCTTTTACGGTCCGACGGAAAGTATGACCGCCTCGCAGTGGTCCTGGTTGCTCAAGATCAACCTGTTGGCGCCGATTCAGTTCACGCGCGAACTGTTGCCGACGCTGCTGAAGTTGCCCGAAGCGCACGTATTGAACGTTTGCAGCATCGCCGGTTTGGTCGCGGGGGGGCGGTTTGCCGCGTACCATGTCAGCAAGTTTGGTCTGGTCGGATTCAGCGAAGCCCTGCGCGCCGAGTACGGGCGTCGGGGTGTCGGAGTGACGGCGTTGTGTCCCGGTCCGGTGCAAACCAATCTGTACAGCTCCGCGATCAGCGGCAGAGAAGGGAGAGAGGTCCCCACGCCGCCCGCTTGGATCTGCACGACAGAACACAAAGTCGCGGAACAAGCGATCGCCGCCATCCGCAAGAATCGCCGGCTGGTCCTGTTGACCCCGATGGCACATCTGCTCTGGAATCTGAAACGCTTCGCGCCCGGCCTGTTGGACTTCGCGAACCACTTCGGCCGCAGGCGGAAGCGCCGCCGGATGGCTGCCGACACGCCGGAAGGAAATCGGCTCGCTCCCCAGGAAGATCAACGCCGCGCCGCATAAAGAGCCTACCGGCGCGATCCACTTTGCTTAGCCCGTCGCTAGAGCGCGTCTGAGATAACTGTGCGTCTCGGAATCTTGTAGTGCAACCTCAATTGCACCTGCAGCCGCTACAGCAAAACTGGACGGAGTCTAGTCGTCGGTTTCCTCTTCACTCCGCCGCGAAAGGGCGACTCGGCGAAGAAAGCGGGACGACGCCGTCCGGATGATCCATTCCCCCAGTGACGGGGAGATTTCCGCCAGCACGGTGACCGGGCGCAACGGCGGCCAGTTCACGATGACTTCCGGCAGGTCCTTTTTGATGGAGCGGACAACCGCCCGGGCGACGGCCGCCGCGGAAGTTGAGCCGACCTGAAACGGCGTCCCCCGTCCAAGCGCTTCTTTCATCCGCTCGTAGATGCCACCGCCGTCGGTAAAACCGGGGCAGATGGCCGAGGCACTCACGCCGCTGCCGTGGTACTCGCAGCGCAGTGACTCGGTGAACGAAATCATTCCCGCCTTCGATGCGCCGTACGCCGTCCCGTAGGGGGGGCCATGTTTGCCTGCCGTCGAAGACATGTTCACGATGTGCCCTCTCTTCGCGGAGAGCATCGTCGGCAGCACCAACCGGGAGAGAATGATTGTCGCCGTGAGGTTGACCTCGATGGTACGGATGATGTCTTCGACCGCTAAGTGCTGAAACTCGCGGTAGGTCTCCACGCCGGCGTTGTTGACCAGCACGTCGACCGCGCCAAACTCGTCCATCGTTCGCTCTACAAGGTATTCGAGTGCGTTCGGATCGGTCACGTCCGTCGGGACGGTGATGGCCCGATTTTCTCCGAGGGAAAGTGAAGCGGCAGCCAGAGCCAACTGCTCTTCTCCCCGCGCCGCCAGCACGAGATGCATGCCTTCCTGAGCCAAAGCTTGGGCGGTTTTTAGGCCGATTCCGCCCGAAGCCCCCGTAATGATGGCAGCGCGGCCTGCGAGCGTTTGCATCTGCGGATCCCCGGTTGAGACTTCTTGTGGTCAAGCTGCGAAGAGGGGTTGCCATGTCCCGTGAAGGGCGCGACCGCTATGGGAGACATTAGGCGGCCCGTTGATCTTGATCACCGGCAACGTTGTTGGGTGAACGAATCATCTCTTCCAACTCGTCAGCAATCGGGCCGTTCAACGTTGTCTCCAGATCGGCCAGACATTCCGCGATGTAGAGTCCGTCCATCAGCCGATGGTCGTAGGCAATGGTGACGCGGCAGCGGTTGTTTTCATCCATTGGACCGTAGGTCATGTTCGACGTGAGGAAGGCGGGTGGATGTTGGATGACTGCACCACTTCCCGCCAACGTCGACAGGAAAAATGTTCCGGTCCGTTTGGCCCGCTTGGCGGGAGAGACGTTCAAAGTCCACCACCAGAACAGCCGACGCAGCAGTGTCGGCAGTCCGCTCAGTTGCAATTGTTGTCGAAATATCGTCGCCACCGGCTGCTGTTGATACTCTGCCAGCTTCTCTTGCATGGCGATGAGGGACTGTGTTTCCGGTTGCGGAAAGCGCGCCCAAAACAGCCACGGTTCGTCGCGGAAGTCCCGGTGCAGGGCCATCACCGCGGCACTGTGGGGATGCAGGGAGACGTGTGGCCAGGGCCATCGAAAATACGTCTGACGCAACAGCGGCCGCGTCTGTGCCACCAGACCAAATGCCTTGATGAACATCAGCGCCCAGGAAATTCTCTGTGGCAGTCGCGACCTCAACTCAACCAGTCGACTCAGGTCGACTTCGCGGTCGTGCGCGCAGGTTGGCACCTGCTGCCGATAATGCAGCACATCGATACTTAGCGCCCGGCTTCGTGAAAGCCGAAGCCGCCGGGGACGCGCCGAACTGAGGGAAGAAGATTGCTGAGTGGTCACCCGGATTACTGCACTGCAACTGGAGAAGAAACGCCCCGTTAACGGCAGATAGTGATTGGTTCCCGGAGCATCATTCGCTCACGAACCGACGTGCCCGGACACTACCAATATGCCCAAAATTGGGTCAAGATCACTTCGCCGCCGGTCGCATTCGCGGCGTAACCGGCAGGGGCGGATCGCGGTTTGGCGGACCTTCCCTCCGAAAGCGCATCGGAACGCCGTGATGTTGGCGACGATGCTAAAGGCGCGCCGCTCCGACGAATCAAAGCGGGAACAGAGAGAGCTTCCAGGCGCAATGACCGAGCCAAAAGACGTCGTGGCGCGCACAGCCGATTGGCGATCGACGCGAGGCGTGTAACCGTCCAAATCGGTGTCCGACAATTGGTTCGCCGGACACAACAGAACTGCCGAGAGCGTGCCTAACCCTTACGGTGACGGATCTTGCTGCGGTTCCGCCGTTTCTTGCGCCCCAGTTTGCGGCGACCCTTACCCGTCTTCTTCGTTCCCATCTAAGCGTGGCTCCCGGTCCGAAAGTTATACACCCCATAGAGTTGAGTTCACTGAAAAGACTCTAGCATTACCGGGGCGCGGCTGCAAGACAAAAGACTTGACCTGCGAAAGGTGG
>Ga0315336_1005632_pt1 | contig 13519 bp, 10 predicted proteins | sample ASW5metaG_FD_204512 | JGI IMG/M metagenome (GOLD analysis project Ga0315336, IMG submission 204512) | Ammonia-oxidizing marine archaeal communities from Monterey Bay, California, United States - ASW #5 | ecosystem: Environmental > Aquatic > Marine > Intertidal zone | place: USA: California...
AGCGCTGTTGGTAAGTGCCGATCAGCTTACCCACCGCATCGACCGTTAGGCCCACTCCCGTGGCGCCGATATAATTTCCCTGATAGTCATTCACCTTGTAATTGACGAAAACCGTCATGGCGTTTTCGTTGGCGGCATCCAAATCGACGTTGATTTCGAAGTCCGACGCCATCTTTTGCACCCGGAAATACCAGGCATCGCGCGAGTCATCGGGACTGACCTTTTTTAGGATGCCTTCCGCATGATAGTAGGCGCGGGATTTATCGGAGATGAAAAAGCTGGTGACGGTATTGTAGCGGTTTTTGATTTCGCTGAGGAAGCGGCGAATCTGGAACTCGTCTTTTTCACCTTGAAGCACCCAATCGCGCAGAAATGTGTCCTGGGCCATGACCGAGGAGATGAACACAGGCCGCAGCAGATCACGCTGGATCTCCGAATAAATGTTGTCACCCGTGAGCGGTAATTGGTTGCGCGCGATTTCGCCGTGAATAGCCGAGAGCGACACACGATAGCCAATCACGCTGGTCAGCGTGAACCCGGTAAGAAGTAGGACACTTAGAAAAAAGATAAGCCGTCGCTTATCCGACATCCAATGCACAATAGTCCTCCGACTCCGGTATGGTTGTCGCCTTAGACTCGTAAATTTATCGGGTTAGATGGGGTATGCAAAGCGCGAAGCTTCAGCGTACTTTCAAGGCTGCAACCGGGCTTGGTTTCCCGCGCCACTTCAAGGCACGGACGCAATTGTATGCCTGCGGAGCTGAAATGATGACGCGGTAACGGCCGGGTTTCCATGGCGCCCGCAGATGAACTTTTACGTTTCGGTTTTGCCGTGAGCCGCTGGCCGAATAAATACATTTGCCGCCGGCCAGTCGTTCGAAGCCCTTACGGGTCTTACGGGCATAGCCGACGATAATCTGGTTGGTGCATTTCGGGCACCAGGCGGATGAGTCAGAGCTGAATTTCAATTGGACGGTTACCGGCTTGCCGCGCCGGACCGTTGCCTTACGGCCACCGCCGTTGATGGAGACCTTTGTAACGATGGCATGCCCGATCCGTTTGGCGTCCTTCGCTTCGGTGCCCCCTCCGCCGAGGCCCGCCACCGCGTCGGTGACGAGCCCCAACGAAAAGGCTGCGGCGAGGAGACCGAGACGCCAAACTGGATCGAACATTTATCCTCCCTAGGTATTATTTGGTTCCTCCCTAGGCTTCTGAGGGTATGGGTAACCGACGAATCGGATGGAAGGCAAATGTCGTCCCGGCATTGGGTGCGACATTCTCAAGTTATTGAGATAGCGTCCTGAATCCATCCGCTTGACAGACGCGAACGAATCAACATCTGGGCAGTGGAAATTTTTTCAGACGAATCGGCGCATGATCGGCTTGCGCAAGCTAAGTTACCGTCACTTTGATCGCGCTGACGCCTTCAACGCCGCCGACAAGGACGTCGCCCTTGACGACGGGACCGACACCGGATGGTGTCCCCGTGAATATGAGATCGCCCGGGCGTAGCGTGAAAAGGCCGGAAAGGTAGTTGATCAGTTCCGGCACCTTCCAGATCAGCTGATTAAGGTCACCCTCCTGACGAACCTCGCCATTCACTTCGAGCCAGACCCGGCCTTGATCAAGATGGCCGGTTTCACCGGCTGGATGCAGACGGCCAATGGGGGCGGCATGATCAAAGGCTTTGCCCGTGTCCCACGGGCGGCCCAATTTCTTGGCTTCGCCTTGCAGGTCGCGGCGCGTCATATCGATGCCGACGCCGTATCCCCATATACAATCAAGGGCGTTCTCCAGCCCGATATCGGCACCGCCATCCTTGAGCGCGACGACGAGTTCGATTTCATGGTGCACGTCGCTGGTCATCGGCGGATATGGGAAGTCACCGCCGCCGTCAAGTTCGGAGGCCGGCGCCAGATTGTCCGGCGCCTTCTTGAAGAAGAACGGATCATCACGGTCAGGGTCGTGGCCCATTTCGATGGCATGGGCGGCGTAGTTGCGGCCGACACAATAAACGCGGTTGACCGGGAAAAGATCATCCGATCCGGCGATGGCGACGGCCGGTACGGGCGGCGGCGAAATAACATATGTCATGGAAAAATTGTCCCTGGCATGATTGAAAAGCGGCTGTGTTATAGGCCAATTCGTTGGCTCAACCAAGCGGGACGAATTTAATCCCGTTGAGAGTTTCGATGGAAGGGCGTATCAAGAAACCAACGCAGATCCGGGGTGAGTCCACCGGGCTGATGTGGATAAGCAGGCCGGCCAGGCGAGGACTCCAAGAATATCGTTCAGACAGGTACAGGCTTTCGCGATGGGCACGCGGGGGAATTTTGGCCGCCTATCGGCGCGCCATGAAATGAATGTCGGGAGCGCAAATGATGCCGGATATTTTTAACGATACGTTTAAGGCTGACGATACCAATGTGACGCCGTGGCTTTTGCGATTCACCCAGGCCTATGAGGACGGGTTGAAAGTCGAGAAGAAGGGTCTCGACGCGACGTTCATGGTGATCAAGAAATACGGGATTGCTTCGGATGAAGTTGTTGCCTTTTCAAGCGATGAAGGGCGGCGCCGTGCCTTGACGGTGTTTCATTTCCATCCCGAGTTTCCATCGGCGCTCAGGCGCGGTTATATGGAAACTCATGGTGAAGGATGTGATCTTGCCAAAGAGGTCGCCGGCCATACGGCAAGGCTGCGCGATGAACGGCTTTCGGAGTGGCGGTCGCGGACGCAGGGGTTGGCCCGGGTGGCTGGTCTGACGGCACAGGCCCTGGCACTCTATGTCGTCGCGCATTGGCCGGAGGCCCGTTGACGGTGGCCGTTAGCGTGTTGCTGCTGGTCCCTCAAAACCAGCGTCATTGACCCCCTGACAGAGCCATGACGATCCGTTAAGCTCTGGCGAAATCGTAACTTTTCAAGGGGAGGCGCGGCGATGACGCTCAGGACGCCCTATCTTATGTTTCTGGGCGATGCGCCCGATCAACTGGCGGCGAAAACCGCCCAAGGCGTCGTCGATTGGCGGCCCGATATCTGTATCGGCCAATTGAAGCTTGATGGCTGCAACGCCGATCTCGGCCTTCCCGATATGAGTTTGGAAGCCGCCGCCGAGGCCGGCGCGAAAACCTTGATTGTCGGTGTCGCCAATCGCGGCGGCCTGATTTCGGACGCCTGGACAAAGCTTCTGGTCGAGGCCATCTGGAAGGGATTTGATATCGCCAGCGGTCTGCATGGCCGGTTGGGCGATGTCCCCGAAATCGCCGCCGCCGCCGAGCACTATGGCCGGACATTGACCGACGCGCGCCACCCGACCCGGTCCTTCGATGTCGCCAATGGCATCAAGCGCCAAGGCAGGCGGTTACTGCCCGTCGGCACCGATTGCTCGGTCGGCAAGATGTACACGGCGTTGGCCATCGAACGCGAAATGAAGGCCCGCGGCATGAAAGCCAGTTTCCGCGCCACCGGCCAAACCGGTATTTTCATCGTCGGCGACGGCGTCTCCGTCGATGCGGTCGTCGCCGATTTCATCTCCGGTGCGACCGAATGGCTGACGCCCGAGAACGACGCCGATCATTGGGATATCGTCGAAGGCCAGGGCTCGCTCTTTCATGCGTCCTATGCCGGCGTATCCATGGGCCTTCTGCACGGCGCCCAACCCGACGCCCTGGTGCTTTGTCATGAGCCGACCCGCACCCATATGCGCGGCCTGCCCGCCTATCCCATTCCGGGTCTCAAGGAATGCCTCGAGGCCAACGTCCAGGCGGCGCGGCTGACCAATCCCGCGGCGACGTGTATCGGCGTCTGTATCAACACCAAGCATCTGCCCGCCGATGAGGTCGAAAGCTATCTCAAGGGCGTCGAGGACGACCTCGGATTGCCCGCCGCCGATCCCGTCGCCACCGGCGTCGCCGCCATCGTCGACAACTTGCCGGCAGCGGACGCCGCCGCATGACCCGTGAACTCAACGTCACCGATGAAGTCTGGCCATTGGAGCAGCCTTTCGCCATTTCGCGCGGCACGAAAACCGAGGCCCATGTGGTCGTCGCTGAAATCAGCGAAGACGGCCTCTGCGGCCGCGGCGAGTGCGTTCCCTACGCGCGCTACGAGGAAACCGTGCACGGCGTTGTCGAGCAGATCAAGGGCCAGACCGGCGCCGTTGCCTTCGGTCTGGATGGCTTTGGCCTCACCGAGCGCTTGAGCCCGGGTGCCGCCCGCAATGCCCTCGACGCCGCCCTTTGGGACTTGCAGGCCAAGGCCACGGGTATGCGGGTCTGGGAGTTGGTCAACCTGCCGGCGCCTGAGGCGGCGGTCACGGCGACGACCATCGGCATCGGGTCGATCGAAGAGATGGGTGAGGAAGCCCGCGATTTGGATGGCATGCCGCTGATTAAAGTCAAACTCGACGGCGACGATGTGCTGGCGCGCATGGGTGCCATCCGCGCCGGCGCACCAAGTGCGCGTCTGATCGTCGATCCCAATGAAGGCTGGAGCGTCGCGCAACTGGCGGACCTCATGCGGCCCCTCGCCGACATGGGCGTCGAAATGATCGAACAGCCGGTGCCGGCCAGCGACGATGCCGGGCTCGCCGATATCGATCATCTGATCCCCATCTGCGCTGACGAAGCCTGCCACACGTCGGTCGACCTCCCCGGTCTTGTCGGCAAGTACGACATGATCAACATCAAGCTCGATAAAACCGGCGGCTTGAGCGAGGCCCTGTTCCTGGCCCGCGCCGCCGAAGTCGCCGGCTTCAAGATCATGGTCGGCTGCATGGTGGCGACGTCGCTGGCCATGGCGCCGGCGATGGTGCTCGGCGGCTTCGCCGACTTCCTCGACTTGGACGGGCCTTTGCTACTGAAGGATGACCGTCCGGAAGGCTTGATCTTTGACGAAGGCTATATCCACCCGCCGACGCCCGAGTTGTGGGGGTAAATGTGCGGCAGTGAATACGTTAGGCCCTCCGTACTTCCTTCCGTGACGCTGGACATGAAACATGACGTCTGACAGACCATCCTCCGACTTGTCATCGGAAGCGCGGACATCGGATCGTGAATGATCGACAAACATATAAATTCGTCATCGTCGATGACGACAAAGCCATCCTGAGATTGATGGCTACGCTTCTCGAGCAACGCGGGCACCGAACGGTGTTGTTTCACGCCGGGACGGCGGCGGTTATCGAAATCCCCAATGAAAAGCCGGATTGTGTCATTACGGATCTGACGATGGTCGGCGTTGATGGCCTTGAACTCGTGCGCGACCTGCGGGCGACCCCTGCCATGGGAGATGTGAAAATCGTCATGGTGACGAGCAAGGCCGATGCCGCGTCACAAGCCGAGGCCGAAGACGCCGGCATTGATGGCTTTATCGGCAAACCGTTCGATGCGAACACCTTCGCGATGCGGGTCGAAGACGTATTGAGCGGCGGTTGAGGCCGATACAGCAACCAGAAGTTTAATCTGGCTGCAGCGCTGTTGAAACACGCTTGAAAATTCCCTGAAAAGATCCTGAAAAGTGATGGCTTCAGGTTTCTTTCAGGTTCCGTTCAGACTCCGCCTCTATCAGTGATCCCAACAAAAATACGCCGAAGAATATCGGCGAATAACAGTCGTCTGATGGCGGCGGGACATCCGAATGGCTCTTGAGAGGGTGGCGCACCATGGCGGCTGATAGCAGCGGCGAAAATCTTGTCTTGAATGGCAGTTTCGAAGACGTGACGGAGGCATCCGGCCGCGGCAAACACCATCATCACCACCATCATCGACACCACGGGCATGGCAAAACGGCCGCCCTCGTCGGTTGGCAGGCATCCGACGGACCGGGACCGGATATCAAAGGCGATCCATGGCGGCCCGCCGCCGAGGGCGACCAATTCATCGAACTGGACGGCAGCGGCGGACGCGATACCAACAGCGCCATATTCCAGGACATCCCAACCGGCAATACGGGCACCTTCCAGCTTTCCTTCAGCTATTCGCCGCCGCCTTTCAGCCGGGCCTCGTCGAACGGCATTGAGGTGATCTGGGATGGCCAGGTCATCGATACCATATCGGCCAATGGCGGCTGGGGCGTCGATTGGCAGACGTTCACCTACGAGCTCGAGGGTGCGGGTGATTTGACGCGGCTCGAATTCCGCGCCGTCGGCAAGGACGATGGGCGCGGCGGCTATCTCGATAACATCAATGTTGTCTCCGTCGCACCGCCGCCATTGTTCACGGAAGACGGTGATATCGTCGTTCTCGCCGATGACGATCCCGATTACGGCAGCGGCGAGGCTTATGATGCGCTGGGCGGCGACGACACTGTGACCGGCGGCGTCTTGAATGATGAGATCGACGGCAACACCGGCAATGATACGCTCGACGGCGGCGCCGGCGATGATCTGTTGATCGGCGGTGCCGACGGCGAAGTCCTGGTCGATCGCGAACGCATTATCGAGCACGATCTCAGCGGGTTGAGCGAGACGCCCGTGGCTGGCATTGAGCCGGCGCATTTCGAACTGTCCAACGATCACGCCGTCAGCCTGACCTTCGTTGGCGAGGATGCGAAATACAAAAACACCGTCGGCGTCTATAAAATTGGCGACAACGGCGAGATCAGCGATGTTCAGATTATTTTCAAGGACGCGTCCGAGAGCTGGTGGGGCGGCACCGAGCCGGGGACGTCCGTTGATCTCGATCTCACCGCCGGTGACAACTTCGGCGTTTTCATCATCGCCGACGGGGCGAAGAAAAATCACTTCCATCACCGGCATTTCGACAACGGCCATTTCGAATTCCGCAACTTGGATGGGTCCCAGGCAACCATCGGCAGCGATGAGCCCGAGCTGGTTTTCGTCGACAGCCGGGGCCGCGCCAAGGAACTCAAGGGCGACGTGTTCCATTCAGCCGTCACCGCAGCAAATCCGGCGCTCAACGGCGACGACGAAATCCACGTGACATCCGCCGGTAACGGCGAAGGCGGGTTGCGACTCGGTTTCGAGGATTTGAATATCGGCGGCCGCGGTCATGCCCACGGCCATCATCACGGCCATCACCACGGCGGCAGGCATGGAGGCCGTGAACCCGACTTCAACGACGTGATCCTGGATTTGAATTTCGCCCCGGTGATCGAGACCTACCAGGTCGTCGCCGACGACAACGATGTGCTGGCGGGCGGCGAGGGACACGACACGCTGATCGGCGGCTTCGGCGATGATGAACTCGACGGTGGTGCCGGCAAGGATACGTTGGATGGCGGGGCCGGCGATGACGTTCTCGCCGGCGGCGGCGGCAAGGATCAACTGGACGGCGGCGCCGGCAAGGATCATTTGAGCGGCAATGGCGGCGATGATTTGATTTACGGACGCGGCGGCAAGGATACGATTTCCGGCGGCGGCGGCGACGATGATCTGCGCGGCGGCGGTGGCGCGGACGTGATCAAGGGTGGCGCCGGCGCCGATGTTCTCAAGGGCGGCAGCGGCGACGACGACCTGCGCGGCGGTGATGACAACGACGTGTTGATCGGCGGCGAAGGTGCCGATGAGATCGACGGCGGCGCCGGTGACGACAAGGTACGTCTGGATTTCGGCGACGGCGGAGATGCCGTCACGCTCGAAGTGGTGGATGGCGGTCTTGGTACCGATACGCTGGCGATTACCGTCGAAACCGATGATTTGAGCGACCCGGCGGTGGTCGACGCCTTGGTGCAGTTGAGCGGTTTCATCCTGACCCATTCCGACGCCGCGTCCGACGCAGGGCCGAGCGCCGCTTTCGCTGCACTGGGGCTGGAGGTCAGCAACTTCGAGACCATCGATATTACGGTCATCGATTCCGAGACCGGTGAAGAAGTCGAGGGTTTCCTGACCCCCGAAATTGCGCTTTCCGTCGCGCCGGCAACCGGCGATGAGGACTCCATGATCGCCCTTGCGGTCACGGCCGTGGTTAGCAATGCACCGGATCTGTTCGATGTCAGTGTGACCATTTCCGGCTTGCCGGCCGGCGCGGTCTTGTCCGCCGGTACGGACAACGGTGACGGTTCGATCACCCTGAGTGCCGCGGAGCTTGCCGGTCTGACGGTAACGCCGCCGGCTGACAGCGCCGATGATTTTACGTTTGATGTGAGCGCCGCTGCGACCAGCCGGATCACCGGCATCGTTACCGATGCACCGGACCCTGTGGCCGCGTCGGTTGGCGTCGCCGCCGTCGCCGACACACCTGTGTTGACGGTCTCCGATATCAATTTGGTTGAGCCCGGCGCCGGTGACGACATCATCGACGGTACGGACGGCAAGGATACGCTGCAGGGCTTTGGTGGCAACGATACGATCACCGGCGGCGCCGGCGGCGATACGATCATCGGCGACGGCGCCGAGCCAAGCGTTAGTGGCGCCTTGGCCATTGCCGCGGTGCTTGGTGACATGGATGGGTCCGAAGTTCTGTCGGTGACGGTTTCCGGCCTGCCCGCGGGCGTAAGCCTTTCCGCGGGTCAGGACCATGGCGATGGGTCGGTGACGCTGACGGCGGCGGAACTAAATGGTTTAGAGATCACCAGCCCCTCGGGCGTCGGCGACTTTACACTGACGATTTCGGCACAGGCGACGGATACGGACGGCGATACCGGAGCGCAATCGACGGCATCGTCGACGGCGCCGGTGAGCGCGACTTTGACCGTGAGTGTCGATGGCGATGATCTGCTCATGGGCGGCATCGGCAAGGACGATATCCAGGGCGGCGGCGGCAACGACCAGATTTTCGGCGACGGCGGTATCGATCTCATCGACGGCGGCGACGGCGATGATGTGATCAGCGGTGGCGGTGGCGCGGATACGGTTTTCGGCGGCCTCGGCGCGGATACCATTGACGGCGATGGCGGCAATGACGTGATCGACGGCGGCGCCGGGGACGATACGATTGATGGCAGCGCCGGCAATGACCGGATCACCGGTGGCCTCGGTAATGACGATATCAACGGCGGTGGCGGCAACGACCATCTGGATGGCGGCGAGGGCGATGACACGCTTCGCGGTGCGGCTGATAACGATACCTTGCTCGGCGGTCTCGGCAATGATCATCTGCTCGGCGCCGTAGGCGACAACATTCTCGACGGCGGTGAGGGCGATGACATCCTCGACGCCGCCGACGGCAATGATCAGATGACCGGCGGCGGTGGCAATGACACCCTGACGGCCGGTGCCGGCGATGATCTGCTCGACGGCGGCGACGGCAACGACGACCTGCAAGGCCAGGGCGGCAATGACACCATTGTCGCGGGGCTGGGCTCCGATACGGTATTGGCCGGCGCCGGTGACGATTGGGCGGACGGCGGTGACGGTGATGACCGGCTTGCAGGCGGCAGCGGCAATGACAGTTTAATCGGCGGCATCGGTGACGATGTTTTGCTTGGCGACGGCGGTGCCGACACCCTGGACGGCGGTGACGGCATTGATCAACTCTTCGGTGGTGGCGGCGCGGATGTGATCAACGCCGGCAGCGGCGATGATCAGGTGTTCGGCGAGGACGGCGCGGATACGATTGCCGCCGGTCTCGGCAACGATACGGTTTCCGGTGGCATCAGCGCAGACGTGATCGATGGTGGTGACGGTGACGACACCATCAGCGGCGACGATGGTAATGACCAACTTGCCGGCGGCGCCGGCGATGACACGGTTTTCGGTGGTCTCGGCAGGGATGTGATCAACGGCGGTGCGGGTCGGGACCTTCTGCATGGCGAAGATAATAACGACATCATTCACGGCGGTGCCGGCGATGACCGGATATGGGGTGAGGCCGGCAAGGACGAGCTGTTCGGCGAGGCCGGCAACGATATCCTCTACGGCGGCGATGACAACGACAGCCTGCACGGTGGTCTCGACAACGACACCTTGCGCGGCGAGTCGGGCAACGACGAATTGTTCGGCGACGAAGGCAACGATATCCTCATCGGCGCCGAGGGCAAGGACACCCTGTACGGCGGCATCGGTAACGATTTGCTGATCGGCGAAGAAGGCGCCGACCTGCTGTTTGGCGGCGACGGCAACGACAATATTCTCGGCGGCGGCGGCGGCGATGGCCTGTTCGGCGGCGATGGTGATGACTTGCTACGTGGCGAAGGCGGCGCCGACCTGTTTGTCGGCGGTGCCGGCGTTGATTTCATGATCGGCAAAGGCGGTTCCGACCGCTTCGTTTTCGATTTGAGCGCCGCCCTGGCGGAGTCCGGCATCGGCGCCGGCAATCGCGACATCATCGAGGATTTCGAGGCCGATGCGGCCACCGACAAAGCCGATGTGATTGAGTTCACGGGCACGACGACTTTTGACTTTGTCGGTGACGAGACGCAGGACTTCGCCGGTGGCGGCGCGTCCGGGCGCTTCAACAGCCAGACGAAGATTCTGGAGATCGATGCGGACGGCGATCAGCAGGCGGATATGGAAATCGAGCTTCAAGGCGTCGATGCCGCCAATCTAGACGATACGGATTTCACCGTCAGCTGAGCGCGCGTCCGGCAATGTAGACACCGAGAATCGCCATGGAGACGAACAGCACCTGCTTGAAACGCTGTTCAGACAACCGCTTGCGCAGTTTTTGACCAAATGCCATGCCGATGAACGCCGGGATCACGCCGATGGCTGAGAGCAATCCCAGTTCCGGCGGAAACAAACTGCGGCCGCCCAGCGCCACGCCGATTCCCAATGCTGCCCAGCTGAAACAGATCCCCATGGCCTGGATCAATTCATCGCGCGGCAAGCGCATGGCTTGCAGGTATGGCACGATAGGAATCACCGTTGAGCCCGTGAGGCCGGCCAGAACCCCCGTCGTGCCGCCGACAATGGGTGAGATGGCCGGTTCCATGCCGCCCGGTTCCGGTAAGCCGGGCGTGGTCAATCCGACAATGGCGTAGACGACCAATGTTGCGCCCAGCAACGCCGCAAGGATCGATGTGTCGGCCATTGCCAAGGCCGCGGTCGCGAACCAAATGCCCACCGCCATGGACGCCAGTACGCTCCACAGGCGCTTCAATAGGGCCAACAGGCGGCCGCCGACAACGGCCTGCCAGACATTGGTGGCAAAGGACGGGACCAGCATGAGGATAATGGCTTCTTTGAGGCCGACCGTGGCGGCGAGAATGCCGAGGGAGACGGTCGGCAAAGCCATACCGATGACGCCTTTGACGGTGCCGGCAAGCAGGAAGGTCGCCGTCACCAGAATGATAAGTTCCATGGACCACATGGCCGAGAGCTTTAGCACGGCGCCATTGCCCCGTCAGCGCCTTTGTTTTCATAACCCGTGCGATCCGCTAAAACGGTGCGCATTCACTGAAAGGGACCCGTATTATGGAACTGCGCCATCAAGAAATCCGCGACGCCGTCGCCCAACTCTGCCAGGGATTTCCCGGCGAATACTGGCGTGAAAAGGACCGTGAACAGGCCTATCCGAGCGAGTTCGTTCAGGCGTTGACGGAGTCCGGCTTCTTGAGTTGTCTCATCCCTGAGGAGTACGGCGGCTCCGGTCTCGGCATTTCGGAAGCCGTCGCGATCATGGAGGAGATCCAGGCTGCGGGCTGCAACGGCGGCGCCTGTCATGCTCAAATGTACACCATGGGAACGGTGCTGCGGCACGGCAACAAGCAGCAAAAAGAGATGCTGTTGCCGGGGATTGCCGCCGGCGATTTACGCCTCCAGGCTTTCGGCGTCACCGAGCCGACGTCCGGCACGGATACCTCGCGTATCCGCACCATGGCGGTGAAGAACGACAACGGCGACTATATCGTCAATGGCCAGAAGGTCTGGACGTCGCGCATCGCGCATTCCGATTTCCTGTTGCTGTTGGCCCGCACCGCGGGCCGCGACGAAGGCAAGAAACCTCACGACGGCATGTCGGTTTTTCTGGTCGATATCCGCGAAGCCCAGGGCAACGGCCTGACCATCAAGCCGATCCGGGCCATGGTCAATCACGCCACCACGGAGGTATTTTTCGATGATCTCGTTGTCCCGGCGGCGTCTTTGGTCGGCGAGGAAGGCAAGGGATTCCGCTATATCCTCGACGGCATGAACGCCGAACGCATCCTGATCGGTGCGGAATGCATCGGCGATGCGCGCTGGTTTACGGAAAAATCGACGGCCTACGCCAATGAACGCAAAGTCTTCGACCGGCCCATCGGTCAGAACCAGGGTATTCAGTTCCCCATCGCCCGAGCCTTCGCCGAGGCGCAGGCGGCGGCCTTGATGGTGTACCAGGCCGCCGATCTGTTTGACGCGGGTGAGGCTTGCGGCGCCGAGGCCAACATGGCCAAGCTGCTGGCGTCGGAGGCCTCCTGGGCGGCGGCGGAGGCCTGCCTGCAGACGCACGGTGGCTTTGGTTTCGCCGAGGAATACGACGTCGAACGCAAGTTCCGCGAGACCCGGCTCTATCAGATCGCGCCGGTCTCGACCAATCTGATCCTCAGCTACGTCGCCGAGCATGTGCTCGGCATGCCGCGGTCGTTTTAGAAAGGCATCGCCATGAACCTCGACATCGACCACCTGAGCACCTGGATCGGCAAGACGGAGACCCTCACCGACACAATCGCGCTCTATCCGCTGGCCGGATTGGCGGCGACGCTTGACCGCGATGAACTAAACCCCAAGCCCGGCGACCCGGTGCCGCCGGCCTGGCATTGGATCTATTTCAACAACCGCGCCAAGGCCTCCGAAATCGGTCCCGACGGGCACCCGAAGCGCGGTGACTTCCTGCCGCCGGTCGAACTGCCCAGGCGCATGTGGGCCGGCGGGCGGCTATCGTGGCCGGGGACGCTCAGGGCAGGTGACGCCGTCACCCGGACCTCGACCATTGCCGACGTGGCCCACAAATCGGGGAAATCGGGGAACTTGGTCTTTGTTTTGGTGAAGCACGAGATCAGCGGATCGGAAGGGGTATGTGTCAGTGAGGAACACGACATCGTCTACCGCGATGCAGCCGATCCCGACGCGCCGCCGCCGCCGCCGAAACCGGCACCAACGGATGCGGTATGGTCCAGGGCCATTGAGCCGGACCCGGTTTTGTTGTTCCGCTATTCGGCGCTGACCTTCAACGGCCACCGTATCCATTACGATCGGACCTATGTAACGGAGGACGAGGGCTATCCCGGCCTGATCGTCCATGGTCCGTTGATCGCGACCCTGCTGATGGACCTTTGCCGGCGCCAACGACCTGACGCGGCGCTAAGCAAGTTCAGCTACCGGGCCATGAGCCCGCTGTTCGATATCGCACCTTTCACGGTCAACGGCCGGCCGTCGGAAGATGGCAGGACGGCGACGGTTTGGGCAACCAATGCCGACGGTGGCCTGGCCATGCAGGCGGAAGCCGAGTTCGCCGGTTAGGGTCCGGATAGGGAGGTACCATGGCAGAACCTTGCGACGTCATTATCGTTCTCGGCGCCGCCCAGGCTTCGGAGACGGATCCGGGCCCGGTGATCCGCCGCCGGGTCAGCCATGCCGCCCGGCTGTTCGAAGCCGGCAGGGCGTCGGCGCTGCTGATGTCCGGCGGGCCGACCCAATTCGCA
>Ga0315336_1005633_pt1 | contig 13517 bp, 10 predicted proteins | sample ASW5metaG_FD_204512 | JGI IMG/M metagenome (GOLD analysis project Ga0315336, IMG submission 204512) | Ammonia-oxidizing marine archaeal communities from Monterey Bay, California, United States - ASW #5 | ecosystem: Environmental > Aquatic > Marine > Intertidal zone | place: USA: California...
GAAGGTGTACTAGACCCGCCGGAATGGCGAAACCCGGACTTGAACCGGGGACACCTGCATTTTCAGTGCAGTGCTCTACCAACTGAGCTATTTCGCCAAACTCTGAAGTTGCAAAGGGTACCCGACTCTGCATGCATCATCAAGCCGATACATGTCGAACCTCTATATTCCCTAGAAGCCCTAGGTTCGTATCTTGAAGGGCTTGAAAGTCTTTTCGCCAGTTCTCAGAGGCGCTTTTATCAAAGTACGCACTGACGCAACCTTCCGAAACTTCGTTAGCACTTGCGAGAATCACACCCTCTTCAGATACAGCGAGGGAAGAACCGCCCCAGTTGGCAACATCATCTTCGCCCACTCGATTGACTCCAATCACTTGGGCTTGATTCTCAATGGCTCTTGCAACAAGAAGTGATGTCCAACTGTGGATTCGTTTGAGTGGCCAATTCGCAGAGTTTGTAAAAATATCTGCCCCAGCAAGGGTCGCAAGCCGCCAAAGTTCTGGGAACCGCAAGTCATAGCAAATTAAAGGGCAGATGTGCCTGCTTTCAATTTCAACGATGACAAGTTCTTGTCCGTTATCAATAAGTTGGTTTTCGCCAAATGGGTTACACGTAAATACTTTTTCATACGTTGCGATGTTTTCGCCGTTTGGGGAGCAAATACTGACGCAATTTTTAGCTCGTTTATCACACCGATTTGCCCAGCCCACTTGAAGCCAAATCCCCCATTGCTTTGCAAGGTTGCATCCCCATTGGACCGCGTCACCTTGGCACACTCTTTCAACGTTCATGGAAAAACCTGTAGTTGTCATTTCGGGTAAAACAACGAAATCGCCTTGGTGAATCGAAGCTTCGCCCATTAAGTTCTCAATACGTCGTTCTGTTGACTCAGGGTCATTTGGAACAACATCATGTTGGATGGCATGGAACTGCATTCGTGGATTGTATCTTCTGGTAGTGTAATGAGCATGAATGGGTTGAAACGACTCCTCATTATCATGAGTGCATACGTTGCGACTATTGCCACTGTGTTGCTTACGTTCATTCTCTTTAATACGGTAGTTGATGAACTTTTTTCGCCACTTCCTTGGGAATTTATCTTCATCTGCCCCGCGGTCATCGTCGCAACGCAGTGCATCTTCGTCCTTCCAATAGTCAAACCCCCACGGCTAACAACTCGCGGAAAATCACTCGTGGTTAGTACTTGCATGGCGAGTTTTATTGGCGCGTTGCTTATGGTTGCGCTTGTGGCACTTGTCTACTCAATCGTTGTCACACTCGCGATGAATATGCCAAAACAAGATGAAACAGAGCAATCTTATTTTTGGTTCTTTCTTGGGTTTTCTTGGGTGGTGTGGACGATTGGTTTACTGATTTACACCAATCGGAAAAAGAGAGACCCAAGTTCGCTTGTACGGTGTACGAGTTGGCTGTTCGCTGGGTCCCTCATCGAGTTGCTCTTATCAATTCCACTTGCCATTATGGTTGCTCGACGTTCAAGTTGTTATTGCTCAACGGGGTCATTTGTTTCGCTGACATTTTCTTTTTTTGCCGCTCTCTGGCTCTTTGGTCCGTTCATGATTATCCTGCTTGTCTGGAGGAAACGACCTTGGACCAAGGACCACTGTTTCAATTGTGGGTATCCACGGAAGGCGGTGAACACTAGTGTTTGCAGTGAATGTGGGGTTGAACTTTAAAGAATAAGGGGGTCTAGTACACCTTCGGAAAGGGCGACCGACGGGACTTGAACCCGCGACATCCAGGATCACAACCCGGTGCTCTACCAACTGAGCTACGATCGCCATAGGGGGGAAGGGGAAGGGTATCCGCCTCGCAATGATTGGTCAATATCAACTCACGTTTTGATGGAATTTCGACCGTAGAAAAAGTGCCAAAATGATGGAGTTTCTAGTAGAATGCGCGGTTTCACTCAACCTATCTTCATCCACCCTTCGATTAAGAGAAATACCATGAAAACAGCAACAAAAAGCCTCGATTTTCCAGGTGTAACACTCCACTCAAATCTTTCGACTCCTTGCCTTGTTGAGGCATCCCTTCGTCGAAACGAGGGTGTCCTTGCATCAAACGGTGCACTCTGTTGTGACACTGGTGAGCGTACAGGTCGCTCACCTAACGATAAGTTCGTCGAAGACACACCGGGAGTGCACGACGCAATTGCATGGGGAAAAACGAACAGGCCAATTACTCCTGAAAACTTCGCAAAGATTGAAGCGATGGTGACAGAGTACCTCAGTCAAAAAGAGGAACTCTTCCGTTTTGATGGCTTTGCAGGTGCAGATGAAAGGTACCGATTAAATGTCTCAGTAGTGACTGAAGAAGCGTGGCAATGCTTGTTCGCATCGACGATGTTTATTCGTTGCGAAGATCAAAGAATATTTGATCCAGATTGGACAATTATCGATGCGTGCAATCTTTGCATTAAGGATTACGAATCACTTGGCTTGAATAGCGAAGTTTGTGTCATCCAATCAATGGAACAAAAGAAAGTCATCATTTGTGGCACCCGTTACGCAGGGGAAATCAAAAAATCAATCTTCTATGCAATGAATTTTGACATGACTGAAGTAGACGTTTTTCCTATGCATTGCTCAGCCAACATTGATAAAAATGATGAATCAAATGTCGCCTTATTCTTTGGATTAAGTGGAACAGGAAAAACGACTCTCTCAGCAGATCCCAATCGACCACTTATTGGTGATGATGAACATGGGTGGAGTGATGACGGAATATTCAACTTCGAAGGGGGTTGTTATGCAAAGTGCATCAAACTTTCAAAAGAGGGTGAACCACAAATTTGGGATGCAATCAAATTCGGCGCTGTCCTTGAAAACATTGTGCTTGATGAGGCAACCCGTGTTCCGGATTATGACGATGGTTCAAAAACGGAAAATACACGGGTGGCATACCCCATCGATTATATTCCAGATGCAAAAATTCCAAGCGTTTGCGGTCACCCTAAAAACGTTATCTTTTTAACCGCGGATGCATTTGGCGTCCTTCCTCCAGTGAGTAAACTCAAATCTGAGCAAGCGATGTACTACTTTATCAATGGGTACACCTCAAAACTTGCTGGAACAGAGGCGGGCATTACTGAACCTGTACCAAACTTTAGCCCATGCTTCGGCGGACCATTCCTTCCAAGACCACCAATGGATTACGCAACATGGCTTGCTCGCAGGGTTGAAGAGCATGGTTCAGATGTCTGGCTTCTCAATACAGGTTGGACAGGGGGACCATATGGCACCGGAACTCGATTCAAATTGGAATGGACAAGAGCATTTGTAACGGCAATCCTCGATGGCACCCTCGCTCAATCAGAATTTGTTGAACATGATATTTTTGGTCTTCACATTCCAACGGCCGCTCCAAATGTGCCCTCAGAAGTCCTTGATCCTCGAAAAACATGGGCCGATGGTGTTGCATATGAGGTGATGGCGAAAGAACTCGCTGAGAAATTCAGAGCAAATGACCAAAAATATGCGATGGATGATGTAGTCCGTGGTGCAGGTCCACGTAGTTAACCCTTACCCAGTTTGACAAGGAGTGACGTTATCGGTCGCGCGGTGTGCAAAATTCGCGGGTCTATTCGTTTTTTTAGCATAATCCTTGCCCTTGGAGTAAATGATGCCCTCTGCATTGTCGAAACCTCAGTTGTAGTCAATCCGCGTGGAACGCGGCTCTAACCGAACTCTAACTGAAGGTGAACGTGGCAATGATGAATCCGTTCGATAAAGACGTACTAACAACCGGCGAAGTAGCAAAAATTTGCAATGTGGCAGCACGCACTGTGAGCAAATGGTTTGATTCAGGTCAAATCGAAGGGTACAGGATTCCCGGTTCGAAAGATCGCCGAATTCCAGTGCAAGCCTTGATGAACTTCATGCAAGAACATGGCATTCCATTTGACGGACTTATGTCTGGAAACACCCGTGTTCTTATCGTTGATGGTGATAAAGAAGTTTGTGAAACGTTGGAAAGAGTCTTCGCTGACCAGACCGAATACGTCGTGCAATCTTGTAGTAATCCATTCACAGCAGGTGTAGAGTGTGAACGATTCCGACCGCACGTGATGCTCTTCGATTTAGAGTTCTGTGGTGATGACTATGTGGCATTTGCTCAAGGTCTTCGTAATAGCGAAGATATGCAAGCGACGAAGATGATTGCAATGAGTGGGCGTTTAACCGATGGTCAAATAACAAGTCTCACTTGTAGTGGTTTTGACGGTGTTCTACGCAAGCCATTCACAGTACGTCAAGTGATTGATTCCATCGAAAACGCTGTTGCAGTTGTCTATTAATACTTAACTCCTTTCCTTTCTGGTTTCTCCGAACCAGTGTGTGAATCGTGGACCCGTCTTTTGGCGGGTCCGCGTTACATTGGTACTATATGTATCTATGCATATAGGTCTGCTCCAATTAAATCCAGTAGTCGGTGATATTTCTGGAAATACCAATGGAATTATCGAAGCAGCTCAAGCGCTCGATGCTGATTTGTTGGTCACTCCTGAAATGTCTATTTGTGGATATCCTCCACGAGATTTATTGTGCGACAAGGGATTTGTGCATGCGTGTGAAGAAGCAGTTCTGCAAATTGCTCAAGCGTGTCCCAGTAAAACGCTTCTCGTGGGTCACCCAAGGGTCAACCAAGGAACAGGTCGTTTACGTAACAGTATGAGCGTGATTCATAACGGTGAAATTGTCAAAGTGTGCGATAAACAACTGCTCCCAAGTTACGACGTCTTTGATGAAAAGCGATATTTTGAAGCGGGTGAATCTCCTGGCACCTTCGAAGTCGGTGGCGAAGTCATCGGTATTGCAACGTGCGAAGATTTTTGGAGAGGGTTTGATGCGAACGTTTCAGCGATGTATGACATAAATCCACTTGAGCACTTCATCGAAGTAGGTTGTACTGTGCTTGTTTCACCAAGCGCTTCACCATTTGTAACGGGAAAACGAGAGGCGCATATTCACTATGCGTTGGAATTCGCAAAGAATCATGGTGTCACTATCGCGATGTGTAATCAAGTTGGAGGAAACGATGATCTTGTCTTCGATGGTGGTTCATTTGTTGTGTCCCCAAAAGGCATGATTGGCGAATCCCCCGTTTTTTCAATGGATTCCCGTTCAGTCGACTTGCGCGGAAGTACATTTGAACCAGCGTTTCAGTGCGAAAATGAAGAACGCTACCACGCTCTAGTATTAGGGACGAGAGATTATTTCACGAAAACGGGGCATTCGAACGCATTGATTGGTTTGTCAGGTGGCATTGACTCTGCTCTTGTTGCAACGATTGCAGTTGCTGCCCTTGGTAAAGAACATGTCACTGGCGTTCTCATGCCTTCAAGATTTTCTTCGCTTGGTTCAGTCGTGGATGCCGAACAACTTGTTCGCCACCTCGGCATTGCAACAGTAACGTTGCCTATCGAACACATGCACGCTGCATTCGAACTAACATTAGAGGAAAGTTGCAAAGAAGCAACAGGTATTGCAGGTGAAAATGCACAAGCGAGAATTCGCGGCCTCTTACTTATGGCTTTGGCGAATGAACAGGGATCACTTGTCCTCGCGACAGGGAATAAATCAGAGCTCGCTGTTGGGTACAGCACCCTCTATGGCGATATGGATGGGGCTGTTTCTGTCATTGGCGATGTATACAAGACAGATGTTTGGGTATTGTCAAACTGGGTGAACGCCAATGACTCATTATGCGGATTCGCAACACCCCCGATTCCTGAAGCATCAATAACGAAGCCACCATCAGCGGAATTGCGCCCAGAACAATGCGACCAAGATTCATTGCCAGAATATGATGAGCTTGATTCGATACTTCGTTTGCACATTGATTTGGATATGGACGTTGACGACATCGAAGATACACTTACTTTAGAATTTGCGCTTGTGACAAAGATCATACGCATGGTGGACATCGCGCAATTCAAACGCGACCAAGCTGCGGTAATCTTAAAGACTTCACCGCGAACATTCGGCCGAGGTCGACGGATGCCCATCGTGATGCGTCGCTCTTGGTCCACATCTCGAGAAACAACATGACAATTCGAACTTTGTCACCATTGCTTATTAATCAAATCGCAGCTGGCGAAGTTGTTGATAGGCCTGCAAGTATCGTAAAGGAACTCATAGAAAATTCGATTGATGCAGGAAGTACAACAATCGAAGTACTTTTAGAACATGGAGGAAGGGACTTCATCCGAGTAAGTGACAATGGTTCTGGGATTGCATCAGATGAGTTGAAACTTGCTGTTTCTCCACACGCAACAAGTAAGATTTCAGAAGAAGTAGATTTGGCAGCCATTGCATCGCTTGGTTTTCGAGGTGAAGCTCTTGCCTCAATCGGTTCAATTAGTCACCTTACGTTGACAAGTCGTCGCGCCTCAGATGAAGCCGGGACCCAGATAGAAGTTGATGGTGGAGAGATTAGCGCACCAAAACCAACACCAACAAGTGAGGGAACAACAGTAGAAGTCAGGCGTTTGTTTTTTAATACGCCTGCACGACGCAAATTTTTAAAATCTGATGGGGCTGAAACAACGAGGGTCAGAGATGTTGTACAACGACTCGCTGCCTCACATCACGACGTTTCATTTATATTGAAAAGTGGCGACAAAACCTTGCTCGACTATCCGAAGACATCCTCCAAGGAAAGAATAATCGCACTCTTTGGCGGTGAACTCGAGGGCGAAATGCTAGAGTTAGATGGCACAGCAGATGGCATTGCATTGTGGGGATTGGTCGGTACCCCAAGTGTTGCACGCCCAACATCAAGGCACATTCGCGTGCATGTCAATGGACGCTCGATCAGTGATAGTTCAATTTCTCACGCACTCAAAGAAGCATTTCGTGGGCTCATTGAGCCAAAGCGTTGGCCAACTGCGGCATTGTTTCTTGAAATGAACCCCGAACTTGTCGACGTCAACGTACATCCGCAAAAGAGTGAAGTTCGTTTTCGCAACCGAGATGTGATTTGGCGTCTCGTCAATAAAACTGTCGCGAGTACACTTGCTGCCAAAGATATTGTGCCACTTTACCAACCGATGGCTTCTCCTAGCACTTCTGGTGCCGAAGGTTTTCAAGCAACATTTGGTGCAACCCAGTCGCCATCTTTTTCTGTTGACGAAGCAAGGCGATCCGTTGCTAGAATCGAGTTACCAATGGCGACACCTTTGCCAACCATACTAGGAAGCGATGCGGTGTTGCAGGTGCATCAATGTTTTCTTGTCATGCAAGACGAACAGGGTCTTCTAATTATTGACCAGCACGCATTGCACGAACGCATGATGTTCGAAGAATTTATGAAACGACTTTCCAAAGGAAATCTAGAATCTCAGCGCTTGCTTGTTCCTGATGCGATTGATGCAGATGCAGGTCAACTTGAAGCACTCGAACACCATGCAGACTTACTTACGAAGTTAGGTATTGAAGCATCTGCTTCGGGACCAGCCTCAATTTCAGTGTACGCACTGCCGACGTTACTGGTTTCACGGAATGTCAATGGTGCAACCTTTGTTCGAGAACTCCTCGAAAAACTTGGTGCTTCTGATTTTTCAAGCAGTGAAGAAGAGGCGCTCGCAGACATCGTAGACATGATGTCATGTAAAGCGGCAATCAAAGCGGGGGATCAGTTGTCACGAAGAGAACTCAGCGATCTTTTAAAAAGGCGCAAGGAAATTGAGCGAAGCGGTAGTTGTCCTCACGGCAGACCAACGACGATGCGACTCACGATTGAAGAATTGGAGCAACGGTTTGGTCGAAGGTAATTTGACATGCACCGTTCTTTTTTTTGCAGCAGCAGCCGATGCCGTTGGATGTGACAACCAAGAGTTGACTTTGCAAACAGGTAGCACTGTCAGCGATGTGTTCGATGTGATTGCACAAACCCATCCAACATTTGCGGCGATGAAACGAAGTTGTGCTGTCGCCATAGACGCGACCTTGTGTTCGTCAATGGCACCTTTGCGCGATGGTTGTACGGTCGCGTTCCTACCTCCCGTAAGTGGTGGATAATGCCGACGTTGCCTTCATATTCTCAAGCACTCGATTCTGCTCTTTCAATTGTTCATCAAGTGAGCGTATTGGAAAAAGTACCCCTTGATAAAGGAATAAGGCGTTGCCTAGGCGAACCGATTATTGCAAATCGCGATTTGCCTCCCTATAACCGAAGCCAGATGGATGGGTATGCAGTTGTTGCATCTGAAGTCCAATATGGAAAGGCGATGAAGGTGCTCGGCGAAGTTCTCGTTGGCGCATCGTACGATGCAACACACCAACCAAATACATGTGTAGCCATCGCAACTGGTGCGTCGGTTCCAGACTGCTTCGATGCCGTTGTGCAACATGAAATGACAGATGCTGGGGAACAAGTTGTGACGTTTCACTGTGACGCCATACAAGATGGAAATGCAATTCACCCACAAGGGAGTGATGCAAAGGCAGGGGATATTCTTCTTGAACAGTACAGCGTCATTGCTCCACAACATACTGGTATTACAGCAAGTGTTGGGTGCGAGACACTCAAAGTTTTATCAAAACCAAAAGTAATTGTGATTACAAGTGGTGATGAAGTCGTTGCGCCGAATGTGCAAGCACTGCCGCACCAAATCAATAATGGAAATAATCCCATGGTCGCAACTGCGTTTGCTTCGATGGGTTGCGAGGTCGTGGAGGCTCACCACGTTCAAGATGACAAAGATGCGACAAACGATGCACTCGAAACGTCGTTTGACGGGCGATGTGATTTGGTCGTGACAATCGGTGGCATTAGTGCAGGAAAACGGGATTTTTTCCCGAGTGCTTTTGAACAGGCAGGTGTCGAGCTTGTCGTGAAGGGCGCAAATGTACAGCCGGGAAAACCTATCATCGTCGGTAAGCGTGAGAACACCATGTTGCTCGGTTTGCCGGGAAATCCCGTCTCCGCGCTTGCCTGCTGTTGCATTTTTGGTTGGCCAATTGTGCATGGTTTGCTTGGTTGCACAACAACATTGACGTGGCAATTTTTGCCACTCGACTCACTGACAAAACCCAATCTAAGGCGCACCTCGTTTCGACCTTGCATTTTCAAAGATGGAAAAATAAGTATTCCTCAATGGCAGGGTTCTGGCGATTTAGCGCACACAGCGAATACGACTGGACTTGTCCAACTCTTTCCATCAGATGACGAGTTTGAAGCAGGTTCTCAGGTTCCATATCTCCCGTACCCATGGTGCTGAATGGGTACTGTCCCCATTCCTCAGCGAAGACAAGATCCTTCACTACTGGAGCAATAAAGTCCGAGGGTCATACGCACTGTTGTCTTCACTAAGGAAACCAGCATCTTCATCATCGTTGCATGTGTTGAACCGAGAACTGACCCTCGAAACATGACCATCGAGCCACGCGATGACGGTTGTGTTTGCATGCCTGTAAGATTGCATGCCGGCGCACCGAGTATACGGGTCGGTGTACGGGTCAAACTCCGCATCCATAACTGGCGCACGCATAAATTTGTTCTTGCTTGAATCTCCAAACATCGCACAGTGTGATGGGTGGGAACAACTTGAAGGTTCAACACCCTTTACAACAATACCGGTGACATATCCTTCGTCTCCTAGAAAAGAAGTGTTGTAGTTGTATCCAGTGGCGGAGTATTCCAAGTGGATATGCTCTGGGCAGACCATCGCTGCTGCTCGTTGGTCAAGGTATTGCCAAAGAATTGATTCATCATCCCACGGGGTAAAGTCACTCGTGAATGCCGGTGGATTTTTCGCGTTATCATTGTGATACGCTGCCCCAGCAAGCGCAAGCTGCCTTTGGTAATTTAAACAGAGAGTCGTTTTCGATATCGAATGGGCACCGCCAAGTGCCGGAATCAACATCGAAATGAGAAGCCCAACAATTGCGATGACCACGAGTAATTCAATAAGTGAGAATGCTTTTCTCAAGACCAATTTCCTACAAGGGCAAGCAAGTCCGTAACGTTCACGACAAAGTCACCATTAAAATCAGCAAGTGGTCCACCGATTTCAAGCGGACCGAAACTCTCAATAAGTGCAAGTAAATCTATAACGTCAACGGTGCCATCCACATTCACATCGCCGACAATTTGCGGATTGACATCAGCCATTCCATCAATTTCGACGGAGAGTTTTGAACTTGCTTCTACTGAAATGCGGACAAACGAAATTGCAGTCAGCCCCGTTTCAGCAAGGTCAACGGGCGTACCACCGCCAGAGGTTCTATAGAGGGCGATGAGTTCAGCGTGATTGAGTCCCATGACATCGTCGAGCGTGAGTCTTGGATCTACAGGTATGGTGAAATCAGAAGGTTCTGTTCCCTCAACAGCGTCGTAGGGTTGGCTGTCAATATACCCGCGTGTTGGCCATAACCCGTCTGCGAGGGTTGTCGTTATCTCAATCCATTCTTTGCCATTAGCGGAAACTTCAATCTTCCCCCCGTCGTCACTAAAGAGTCCACCCACGACACCGTTCGGGTACGAGTTGTCTACACATCCCGAGTTTCCAAAAACGATGAAGTCAATGCCCCATGGGTTTGCGGTATCATCAGTGACTGGTTCACTAAAGGAAATGACGATTGAACCTGAGGCGCCAATCGAAACTATTTCATCTGCAAGCCAAGGCGCGTTAAATGGACTTACAACTGCTGGCCAAATACCCTCCCCAGTAAACCGAGAAGGTTCGCCGAGCGCGGCTTCTGGTGCGTTGTATGCGGGTGAACCACCGATTCCTTCGTCAAACGAGATGACGGTATCTGCCCAAGGTAAAGTAAAAAGCGACAAAACGATAATTGGTAGTGGCGACATGCGCGATCTCCATACTAAGCCACGCGATGGTAAGACGGAGTATGGCAGGGGTGCCAACAGCGCCGAAGCCCGATTCGCGCGGGCAACACTGAATATCAGAGGAGGTTTTCCGGCTTCGAGATGCTTCTTATCAGCCTTCCCACTTCACGTAGTGGCGTATTGATAAAAAGTGCCACGGATGGCAATCTCGTTACGGCGGCGCGTCCGCGGTGGTCTCTCACCACCTTCCCTTAAGCGTGGTTTTCGATGAAAAACACGCCAATCCTGCAGAACAACTGCAGAACGCCCTGATGTGCAAAGTATAGAGACTTTTCACTCTTCATCGCCTTCAAAAAGGGGTAAGATATGAATACATTTCTAAACCGACCGATTTGGTCGTAAATTGGCTATCCACACGGAGCAACTTGATGTTCAAACTCGGAAATCGTTATTTCTTCTCTCTCCTTACCGCTGTACTTGTATTCCTACAACCGAACGTGCAGGCACAAGATACAGATGCAGTGTCAGCACTCGATGACTTCATTCATTACTCCCTCGTTGCGAACGTTGAGTTGGCTGAAGCCTTCGCCACAAAACTCTCGCTCGATGATATGTCGGACGAAGATTTTTACAAAATGGTGACAGAGACGAAAGAACGTCGTGAGCGATTTGACCGAGCCATCGGCTGGGCACTCTACGTTACAAAGTTTGATCTTGATCAGCGAGCAGGTGCGTTAGAAATGCGTTTTGAAAATGGTCGTACGAGTTTGATTCGCAATGCTGCGAGACTCGAAGATTCCATCGATTTATTGCAGGGAACAACCCGTCAAAAGATTCTTGCGGAACAACGATTAAAAGAGGCTGGAGAATATGCAGTTCCTGCATTGCTCCGCACTCTCCAGAGTTCAACAGATGCGAATACCGCTCGTATAGTGCGGGACATGCTTGTTGCAATTCAACGAGATGCCGTTCTTCCGCTCACAATTGCACTTCCGCACCTTGATACCAACTCAAAAATTCTTGTCGTTAAAACACTTGGTGACATTGGTTACCAACATTCCGGTCCTGCACTCATCGCTATTATGCAAGATGCGCAAGCATCTCCGGCAGTTCGTCATGCTGTTGCGCAATCCTTAAAACGCATCGATGTTAATGAGAATGCAAACCTTTCTGTACTTAATACTGTTGTGGCAAACCAGTTCTTTGATGGGCAAAAATCGGTTATTCCCGAACCTGTTGGTGGCACGAATTTATTCTGGGAATGGGATTCTCAACAACAACTTGTTCCACTTGATGTGCCACAAGAAGTATTTGGCGATGTGATGGCGATGTATTTTGCATCACAAGCATTGGCAATGAATCCGGACAACGAAAATGCAATGAGTCTTTTTGTCGCAGCAAACTTGCGGCGTGACCGAGAACTTGCTGGTCAACATGACCTCGTTTATGGCAATTTGCCTTACAGCCCCGCATTTTACGCAACTGTATTTGGTCCTAACGTCGCTCAACTCGTCCTCGCAAACGCATTAGACATGGGCGAAACGACTTTGGCTCTTGAGGCAATCTCGGCACTCGCTGAAACAGCAGGGGCAACATCACTCCTCTCAGGTGAAAAACCATTGATGCGAGCAATGTACTACCCAGACCGCAGGGTGCAGTATGAATCTGCACTGACACTTGCTTCAACACTCCCCTCAGACTCGTTCACTGGAAGTTACCGAGTTGTCCCACTGCTCGCATCTGCAGTTCGAAGTGGCGGAGAAATGTTCGCGATTGTGATTGGTGATAATGAAGATGAACGCCGTGCCATAGCGGCATTCCTCGATACAAACGGTTGGGTTGTTGTTGGTCAAGGAAACTCCGCTTCAGGCGCAGTGCAAGCAGCAGGAGTCGTGCCCGGTATAGACCTTGCAGTTGTTCTTGCAAACAATGCTGATCGTGGCGTTATGGTTGCTGACGCAATTGCAGCATTGCCAGAAACAACGGTTACCCCAACATTTGTCCTCACCTCGGGTGGGGATGTCCAACTTCTTTCCAATGCAATTGGGAATAGGGATATGATTGAAACTGCTGACGCAGGAATTTCAGACAATGCAAAACTCAGTGTGATTGAAGACTTACTCGCCAAGGCATCCGGAGGACGGTTAACGTATGAGGAACAAGCAGCGTTCTCAAACCGATCACTTCAAGTACTCCGTGACATTGCCCTTGCAGATACCGTTCTTACGGTTGACGATGCAACTGGAACACTCATCAACGCACTTGAAAATGCAGACCCCGATGCGCAAGCAGTCATTGCTCAAACACTCGCGATGATTGATGATCCCCTTGCTCAACGAGCGCTCATTGACGCATCCTTGCAAGTCATAGACTTGGATCAACGTGTCATGCTCCTTGACGAATCAGCAAGTTCGGTACGGCGATGGGGTAATCATGCTCAAAATTGGCAAGTCGAAATGGTGATTGACCTAGCAGAGAATGCAAATGGATATCTTGCTGATGCGGCAGCCCGTTTGAACGGTGCGTTGGATCATCCCAACACGTCCATTATGACATTCATTCCATAAAATGCATTCTGCCGCCCTAGCTCAGTTGGTAGAGCGAAGCTTTCGTAAAGCTTAGGTCACGGGTTCAACTCCCGTGGGTGGCTCTATTGCAGACATGAAAACGTCAACTCTCGTGGGTGGCTTTCTGGGGTGATGGAAT
>Ga0315336_1005634_pt1 | contig 13516 bp, 7 predicted proteins | sample ASW5metaG_FD_204512 | JGI IMG/M metagenome (GOLD analysis project Ga0315336, IMG submission 204512) | Ammonia-oxidizing marine archaeal communities from Monterey Bay, California, United States - ASW #5 | ecosystem: Environmental > Aquatic > Marine > Intertidal zone | place: USA: California...
CCCCTGGAATTCGGAACTCGCCGTCGTCCAAGCCAAAGTCTCCGAACTTGAAGAGGAAGGCTCCCGCAGAGTCGAACACCTTGATGTGCCTGTTGTAGGTATCCGCAACAATGATCCTGCCCAAGCTGTCGGTGGCTACGCCCTGTGGCCATTCAAACTCCCCATCGGTCGTGCCAAAGCTTCCGAACGTATAGAGGAAGGCTCCCGCAGAGTCGAACACCTGGATTCGGTGATTGTTCCGCTCGGCGACAACGATCCTGTCCGAGCTGTCGGCGGCTACGCACCATGGAGCGTTAAACTCGCCGTCGGCGCTGCCTTCGCTTCCGAACTTGAAGAGGAAGGCTCCCGCAGAGTCGAACACCTGGATTCGGTGATTGTTCTGCTCTGAAACAATGATCCTGTCCGAGCTGTCGGTGGCTACGCCCCCCGGAGAACGGAACTCGCCATCGGCCGCTCCTTCGCTTCCGAACTTGAAGAGGAACGTTCCCGCACCGTCGAACACCTGGATTCGGTGACTGACACCATCGGCGACAAGGATCCTGTCCGAGCTGTCGACGGCAATGCCCCAAGGAGAGCGAAACTCGCCGTCGGCCTCTCCTTCGCCTCCGAACTTGAAGAGGAAGGCTCCCGCAGAATCGAACACCTTGATGTATTTATAGTAGCTATCGGCGACAAGGATCCTGCCGGAGCTGTCGGTGGCTACGCCCGCTGGTATGTAAAGATCGTCGTCGTCCGTGGCTTCGAGGAAAGCTCCCGTGGAGTCGAACACCTGGACACGGTGATTCAAGCTATCGGCGACAAGAATCCTGCCGGAGCTGTCGGTGACTACGCCCACTGGAAGGTCAAACTCGCCGTCGCTTGCGCCTTCGCTTCCGAACTTGAAGAGGAACGCTCCCGCAGAGTTGAACACCTGGATGCGATGTCCCTCACTATCGGCGACAAGGATCCTGTCCGAGCTGTCATCGGCGGCTATGCCCCCTGGAGTCGTAAACTGGCCGTTGTCCGTGCCAAAGCTTCCGAACTTGAAGAGGAAGACACCCGCGGAGTCGAACACCTGGATTCGGTCATTGCCCGTATCGGCGACAAGGATCCTGTCGGAGCTGTCGACCGCCACGCCAAAGGGCCTCTGAAACCTGCCATCGGTCGTGCCAGAACTCCCAAACTTGAAGAGGAACACTCCCGCGGAGTCAAATACCTGGATTCGGTCATTACGGTTGCCGGCGACAAGGATCCTGTCGGCGCTGTCGACTGCAACGCCAAAAGGCCTATCAAACTGGCCGTTGCCCGTGCCAAAGCTTCCGAACTTGAAAAGGAACGTTCCCGCGGAGTCGAACACCTGGATGCGGTTGTTGCCGCTATCGGCGACAAGGATCCTGTCGGAGCTATCGACCGCTACGCCTTCGAGAAGCTGAAACTGGCCGTTGCCCGTGCCTTCGCTTCCGAACTTGAAGAGGAACTCTCCGGCGGAGTCGAATACCTGGATACGGTTGCCACCCCAGTTGTCGCTAAATTCGGCGACAATGATCCGGCCTGAGCTGTCGACGGCTACGCCCTCTGGATTTCGAAACTGGCCGTCGCATGTAAAGGAAAGACAAGAGCCGAACTTGAATAGAAACTCGGGCGCCACCGCTTGTGCGTCTGCTGCCTGGAACCCGCAGGAAAGCGAGGCCAAGAGCGCCACGAAGGCGAAGAGGAATGAATTGAAGGTTGCTCGTGTCGCCATGAAAACCCCCTTTCAGAAGAAAGTGACCAGTCCAGCCCAGGTGGTAGAGTTCAAAACGTTGGTCCCGCCTGGCCCCCAAGAGCGACAGGCCTCTATGAGACCATCCCCCCGACGACGCTCCGGAGGGGACAGGAGATCTGGGGCCCTTTGTTAGGTTTGTCCTAAGTTGAAAGTCCGAAGGAACTTCTCTCGATGTAGAGTGGCCGTCGGAGGTAGAATCGCAGGGGTTCGGACGATGCCCAAACGCCGCGATGAAATCCAGAGACTGCAACAACCGTCTGGCGGAGAAACGCGGAAAAAGGTCCTTGGGGAACTTTTCGAGCTCCACCGGGAAAGGCTCCGGGTCATGGTCAGGCTGCGCCTCCACCCTAGATTGCGAAAAAGGGTCGATCCATCCGACGTGCTTCAAGAGGCCTTCCTGGAGGCTTCCGCGAAGGTCGAGCGCTATCTCCAGGCTCCTGCTATCCCGTTCTTTCTCTGGTTGCGACGTATGACCGCCGACGCGCTTTACGACGTGCACCGCCACAACCTGGGGGCGCAGGGCCGCGACGCTCGCCGTGAGAGGGCGCAGGGCGGAGGTTCGGACCTCGAAGTCACCACGGAAGCGATGGCGTTTCACATCGTTTCCGACAGGTCCTCGCCGAGCGCTGCCGCGCGGCGAAAGGAAATGAAGGAGAAGGTCCAGGCCGCTCTCGATGGGCTCGATCCCAAGCATCGCGAAATTCTCGCCCTGCGAGTCTTCGAGCAACTGACGAGCACCGAGGCAGCGGAAGTGCTCGGCACCTCGCGAGACGCGGCCAAGAAGCGCTACCTGCGTGCCCTCGAGCATTTCAAGGATTTGTTTGGCGGTCCTCTCACCACGGACGGGGGTTGAGATGAAGAACGACCCCTTACCCGGGAAGAACGGTGACGAGACGCGCGCCGACCCACGAGCTTACGACACGCGGCTCGAGGAAATCCTCGATGCTTTCGTCGCCGCACGCATGCGGGGGGAGAATCCGTCCATCGGAGACTTTGCGACGGACCATCCCGACCTTGCCGAGCGCGTGCACGAACTCTTCCCGGCCTTGGCGGTCCTGGCCAAATTCCCCGAAAGCGGCGGCGCCTCGGGCTCGGGCCCCGGCGCCCGCGAAAAACTACCCGAGACGCTCGGCGAATACAGGCTTTTGCGCGAGATCGGACGAGGCGGTATGGGCGTCGTGTACGAGGCGGAGGACAAGCGCCTCCGGCGGCGCGTGGCGCTCAAGGTGCTGCCCTTTCATGCGCTAACCGACGCGCATTATATCGAGCGCTTTCGACGCGAGGCGCTTGCTGCTGCAGGCTTGCAGCACCCGGGAGTGACGCAGGTATACGACGTCGGCTCCGATGCTGGCATTCACTTTTACACGATGCAGTACGTCGAGGGCGACAGCCTCGATCGAGTTCTCGGCGAAGTGCGTCGGATCAGGACGTCGGCTGCTCGAGCGGCACCCTCAGACGACCCGTCGAGCACCTCGGCGCTCGCCTGGGCGCTCTGCAGCGACCGTTTCGCCGCGTTGGCGGACGCGACGCCCTCGCCAGGTGCTGCGCGAAACGCTGCCTCTTCACCGCGTTCTGAATCGCCGACACCCAGAGCCATCGCAGCGCTTTCTTCCAGTTCGCCCCCTTCATCGGACTGCTACTTTCGCTCCTCGGTGCGCGCACTTTGTACGGTTACGGAGGCCGTCGCTCACGCGCATGAGAAAGGAGTCCTGCACCGCGATATCAAGCCCGCTAACGTCCTCCTGGACGTCCAGGGACACGGATGGCTCACGGATTTCGGCCTGGCCAAGGCGCTCGAAGGGGATGGGGATCCGAGTCTCACCCAGTCGGGAGAGATGGTCGGAACCTTGCGTTATATGGCACCCGAGCGCTTCCGAGGCCGGTGCGACGCGCGGAGTGATATTTTCGCCCTGGGGTTGACGCTCTATGAGCTCCTCACGACCGAAGCGGCGTTTCAGGCTGGAGACCGCGCCGCGCTCATCAAGCAAGTCAGCGAAAGCTCGCCACCGAGTCCACGTTCGCTCGAGCCGCGCTTGCCTGCACCACTCGAGCGCATCATCCTCAAAGCGATTCAACGCGATCCGGAGATGCGCTACGCGACGGCGCGGGACATGGCGCAGGATCTGTCGTGTTTCCTCGAAGGTCGCCGCGTCGTTGTCAATCTTCCGGGACGTCGCCAGGCCGTCGGAGCATTTCTCCGGCGTCGCTGGCGGCCCGTGATCGCCACGCTGTTCGCCATTCTCGCTTTCTCCGCGATGCTTCTTTGGTGGCAGGCCATCCACCGGCCCAGCCTGATTTCGCAGGTGCTCCCCATCGATCTCGGAGGAGACGGCGATATCGATCTCGTGACGGCCAACAGCAAATCGGACAGCATCACGTTGCTCGAGAACCATGCAGGCGTTTTCTCGGTCGCGGCCCATTACGAGGTCAACAACAAGCCCCGCCGGATGGCGGTGGCCGATTTCGACGGCGACGGAGTGGAAGACGTGGTGGTCGTCGCGTTCGAATCGGGCGAATCGTCGTTCTTTCGCGGCAGAAAATCGGGAACACTGGTCCCCGGCCGTGATCTCGGACTCGAGGCCTGGGCGCTGGCAGCTCACGCTGCGGACATTGACAACGACAAAGACGCCGACCTTCTCGTCTGCGCGAAGTCAGGACTCTACTTGCTCAAAAACCACAGTGGCGGCAACTTCGAGGAGCCGGTCAAGCTGAAAACGCACAAGGAACCTTTCGAGGTCGCCGTGGCCGACCTCGACGGCGACGACGACAACGACATCGCCGTGCAGTATTTTTTCGGCACGGCATCGCCGCTGGTTTCGGTCCTCAAGAATCAAGACGGCATCTTCGCGGAGCCGGACGACTACACGCTTCCGACCCACACGTGGTCGGTCGACGCCTGGGATCTCGATGGGGACGGAGACCTCGATCTCGCGGTCCCGCTCTATGAAGCCCCCGCGTTCTCATTGCTTTTCAACCGGGGTGACGGCACCTTCGAAAAGAAGGTACAAATCAGCCTCGGTGCATCCATCCAGTCCCTCGCCGCTGGAGACTTCGACGGCGATGGACATCTCGACCTCGCGGGTGCCGGCAGCGACGACCACGTCTGCGTACTGTTGGGCAGGGGCGACGGCACCTTCAAGAATCCCGTGAGAGTAGATGCGGGCCCCAATCCCATGTGGATCGAGGCGATGGACTTCGATGGCGACGGCTCTCTTGACCTGGTCGTCTCGTACCTGCATTCGGAAAGCCTCTGGTTCTACCGAAACGACGGGCAGGGTGGTTTCGACGACGTCAAGCAGCAGAAGCTCTCGCACTGGCGGCGGTTTCTCAAGCGCAAGTAATCGCGATGGGGGCGGTTGCGCCGCCGTGAACGGAGCTGCCCGTGGAGCCGCGTCAGGGGCAAGCCATCAGATTCGGCACGCAATCCATTTCGGTACAATCCACTCCCTGCTCGGGTGGGGAGCCTCCCTGGAAGAGATAGGCGAGCAGGTAGATCGCATCGGAGAGGTCGATGGCAGCGTCGTCGTTGCTGTCCATGAGGTTCAGGTTGCCCGCTGCGGTGCTGCAGGGTAGAAACTCGGGGTCGCCCTGGAAAAAATGGCCCAGCAAACAGACCACGTCCGAAAGGTCGACCACGCCGTCCTGGTTGCAGTCGGCGGGCAGTTGTCTATCGCCCTCTGGCATACAGTCGAAGGGCCCGCCCTGACATTCATCCGGTACACCGTCCTCGTTGCAGTCCTCGCTCACCGGCAGCACGCTGTCGTTGAAGAACACCGCGACCTGATGGTCGCGTCCGTTCGCGGTGACGAGCTCGGGAAGATCGTCCTCGTCGAGATCTACCGCGAGGACGCGGAACGCCGCGCCTAGAGCGTTGAAAGTGCGGGGCGCCTGGAACGTTCCATCCCGGTTCTGCAAGAGGACGCTCAGCGTGCCGTCGGCCTCGGTCGTTGTCGCCAGGTCCAGGCGCCCATCGCGGTTCAGGTCCGCACACTCCACGGTGAAGGGGGTCGGCTCGACATCGTAGCACACGGGCGCCTGGAAGTTAGCGCCCCCGTTGTTCAACATGACGCACAGGTCGTTGGAGCCGAAGTTGGCCGTGACGACGTCCACGGCGTGGTTGCCGTCGATGTCGCCCACGTGCACGATGACGGGGCTGTTCCCTGCCGGCACCTGAATGGCGGGACCGAGCGCGCCGTTGCCGTCACTCGAGTGCCAAACGAAGAAGGTGGTGTTGAACAGGCCGACGAGCACGTCCTCCGTACCGTTGCCATCGAGATCGCCCACGGCGACGGAGTTGGGATTCGGGCCGGTGAAGAAGTTGTTGGCGTTGCCGAAGAGGCCGCCACCCGCGCTCAGGAAAAAAGCGCCCTCCTGCGCGCCTCCAACGGTCACGAGGTCGAGCCTATTGTCCACGTTGCTATTCAGGTGCAGCGCGGCGATGCCGAACGGTTGAAACCCAAGCGGCAGGCTCGTAACGGTGAAACCTCCGCCCCCGGTGCTCCGAAGGAGCGAGAGGTCGTTCGATCCGCTATTGGAGGTCGCCAGGTCGAGGAGGCCTTGCTGATCGAGATCTGCCGCGATAATGAAGTTCGGATCTTGGCCGACGGCCGCCTTCGCCGGGAGGGTCGTGAAGGTCTCATTGTCGTTGTTCTTGAGAATCGAGACGTTGGAGCTGTCGTTGTTCGCTGATGCCACGTCGATGATACCGTCGCCGTCGAAATCGCCCGCCGCCAGGTCGATGGAGTTGGCAGCCTCGATACCGATGAGGAGGGGCGGCTCGCGCAGATCGAAGCCGTAGGAGATGTCGCACTCGTCCGGGATGTCGTTCCCGTTACAGTCGAGACTGGGACCGTCCGATAGGTCGAGGAGGTCGGGAATCGAGTTCCCGTTACAGTCCAGCTCGCACTCGTCCGGGGTGCCGTCTTCGTTCACGTCGAGGCTTTGAGCCGTCGGCTCGTAGGCCAGCACGCCGAAGTTCTTGGAGTTGCCGTTGGCCGACAGGATGTCGTTGTCGTCATCGCCGTCCACGTCGGCCACGGCGATGCGGAACGACAATCCGCCTGCCGGGAAGTCGTCAATCTCGAGGAAGGAGCCGGCGCCGTTGTTGCGCAAAGTAAACACTCTTCCGCCGAGCTCGGTCACCGTGACGAGATCGTTGTCGCCGTCATCATCGAGATCGGCCGCAGCGAGGTCGGAGACCGCGGTGAACCCGCCAAAGGCCACGGGGGGGGCGAAGGTCTCGTTGCCGTTGTTCCTGAGGATGCTGATCGGACCCAGCCCTGGATTGGCGAAGTTCGTCACCGCAACGTCAGGGAAGTTGTCCGCGTCGAGCGGAACGACCACGCAGCATGCGGGAATTGAGCCGGCGGGAAACGTCGGCGCCGGCGTCACGAAGTTCCCCGTGCCGTCGTTGAAGGCCACCGCGATGCGGTCCGCGGAAGGGAGTGTGATCACGAGGTCCACAGCCAGGTCGTTGTTGAGGTCCGCCGCGGCGACGTCGTTCGGAAAGCCCGGGATTGAGTAGACGTCCTCCTGCGCCACGAGGCCGGCGCCGTCGTTCCTCAGGACGTACAGATCGTCGTCTCCCCCGACGACGATGAGATCGACGCCGTTCTGGTTGTCGACGTCCGCAGCCTCGATAGCGAAGGGCTGAAAGGTAAGTAGGTACGGAATGACAGTGAAGAAACTGCCGATCCCGTTGTTCAGGAGCATGGAGATGTCCTGCGAAGTGCGGTTCACGGTGAACAGGTCCGGCCCATTGATACCGTCGAACTCGACAGCGATCACGTCCCACGGCTGCGTGCCGACACTGAGCGTGTCCGTCTCCATGAAGTCGGCCTCGCCGCCAGCGGGGGTGACATTGGTGAAGATCGACACCTCGTTCGAGTTGCGGCACGGCACCGCCACATCGATCTTCAGATCGCCGTTGAAGTGGGCCGCCGTGACGTCGATGGCGTTCAACCCGCTCTTCGGGAAGAGGTCGGCCGAAAGGAAGTTGAAGCTCGGCAGAATGTCGCAGTCATCGGGGATGCCGTTCCCGTTGCAGTCGCCACCGACTCCCGGACACGGCTGCCCGAAAACCGCGGGAAACGAACCCACACAGAGCACCACAGACAGACCGAGAACGCGATTCCATCGTCGAGAACGCATGGTGACCTCCAATCCCTGACCCCTCTGGCTTGCAGAAAAGTTCACGCCGCCAGCGCGCACCCGTCAGTTTCGGCCTACCCGCCGTACGATGTGGGTGCGCTCTGTATATGCTACGTGACGTGAGTTCGAGTGAACACGGAGATTTTTGCGATTCTTGACCCTTCGGGTTTAGCGGAAGCGTCGCCCTCCGGCGGACCGTCGAGCCCCGAGGCCACGCTGTCGTGAAGTTTTTTTGTCGGATGGAACCGCTCACGGCACGGTGCGAACGGCTCGGATATTAAATGTGGTACCAATGCTCCTTTCGGAGTCGCCGTCGCCGAAGCCGACGAGCCACGAGCTGCTGGTAGTGAAGGAGTACGGTGTCGACGACCAATAGAACAAATTGAACGTGCTGAAGACCGGATCGATCGCCGGGCTGAACCGTCCGAAGTCGACGATACTCCGAAGCTCTCGGACGCTCGGAAGACGCCAGTCATCGCGACCTGCAAAGACCAGGTTGTCGCAATGCTCGAGGGCTGCGCACCACGTAAGCTTCACGCCCCCATTGCCCGTGTCCTGCTGCCACATGAGCCCCGTGCAGTTGTCCGTCACCGTGCCGTCCGAGTTGTCGTCGAAGCGGCTTCCGTCGTTCGCACAGCCCGTCTCGTAGGACCCGTCTTGGCCCGCGCAGGTGGCGCTCGTGCAGGCGATCACGTTTCCGCTCTCGTTATAGCAGAGGTTCTGGCCGGTGTCGGGGAGGAGTTTGGGAAGGGGGCAAGTCCCGATAAGGCAATCGTCCAGCGTAGCTTGCACTGATTCGAGATCTGCCTGACAAGTGGTGAGCTGGGTCTGTAACGATGTCACTTGGTTCTGTGCAGCTGTGCGATCCGCCTGACAAGTGGTGAGCTGCATCTGTAACGCTGCCACTTGGTTCTGTCGAGCTATGAGATCCGCCCGACACTGCGCCAGATCTGCTCCCAGACAGACTCTCGGTGCTTCCGCACCACTGAAGAACCAACTAAGACCGTAAACAAAATCAGAGAGGTCAACACCTCCATCATCATTCGTGTCCAGGCTGTATTGAGTAGGATCCGCGTCGCACGGACCTGCCGTTGCTCCTCCCCCAATTCCAGCGACGGCAGCAAGCCCCTGCCCACCCTGAGCGTTTACATCGAGCTCCTGCGAGAACCGACCCGCCAGGAACGCGGCGAACAACGCACCGACGATCAACTTTTTCATTGCAGGCTCCTTTCCGGTAGCGCCTTCAGTTGATGAGCTCGAATCTAGCGGCACGAGACCGAGAATACACTTTCAGAGAAAGAGGAGAGACGTTTCGAGGTTGTTCCGTACGGGCTCCGTTCGGGAAGTTTGGATCGCTGTGCCTCCCTACAGATACATCCACAAAACCGAGTGGATTCCGGGACAGCATTCCGAAGATTTTCTTGCCCCACCCTAATAAACGGCGAAACTACCAGAAAAACCAGGAGCCCAGGGCCAACGTTTCGACCCTGTCGAAATTCCCGCTGCCGTCATTGAACAGAAGGGTCAGGCTGTCGGAATCCAGATTGCTGATCACTATATCGAGGTCGCCGTCCCCGTCGAGATCGCCTCCCTTGATGGAACGGGGCCGCTGGCCAGTGGTCAGCTCGACCGGTTCGCCGAAAGGGCGGTCGCGGTTGTTCAGCATGAGGCACGCGTAGCTAAAGTCGGCGGCCCCGCCCGCCCCGACGAGATCGACGTACCCGTCGCCGTTGAAGTCTCCACTGCCGACCCCGGCAATCAGAGAGTCCAGCGGGTAACTTGCGGCCTTTTGCGGGAACCTCCCCTCGCCGGAATTGATGAAGACCGCGACGCCCGGAGTGGCATCGTGGGCAACGGCTATGTCGAGGAACCCGTCCCCGTTGAGATCTGCAGTGGTGAAGAGTTGCGGGCTATCACCGACATCGTAGTGTTCGGCCGGAGCGAACTTGCCCCCCCGGCCGTTGAGGACGACCGAGACGTTCTGGCTCGGACGGTTTGAGGTGACGAGGTCGAACCTGCCGTCGTTGTTCAGATCTGCGGTCTTGACGAACCACGGTCTCGGGATGTCTTCCACGGTCCCGCCTTCCGAAAAGACGCCCTCGTCGTTCAAGAAGAGCTTGATGCCGTTCTCCTGATAGAAGACACAGGCGATGTCCACATCGCCGTCGTTGTCGAAGTCCTCGGCGGCTATGAAGGTCGGATGGTTCTCGAGCTCGAGGAGGCGCTCGTTCCGGAACCGTCCTCCACCTTCGTTTCGGAGAAGGGAGATGTCCTTCGATTTCCCGTTGGCGAAAACAAGGTCCGGGTCGCCGTCGCCATCGAAATCGACGCTCCCGGGAGAGGTCGGAAAATCCCCGACTTGCACGCGACGTGGCCGACGAAAAGTCCCCCCTCCACGGTTCAAGATGATCGAGAAGGAATCCGGCCCGACGTCTGTAAAGTGTCCCATATTGGCGACGGCCAGGTCGATGTCTCCATCCCCGTCGAGGTCCTCGACGACGAGCCCCTGGGGCACGAGCGGCTTCCTCGGAATGAGCGCGAACCCGAAACACATACCGAGCACCAGAACGAGACAGATGAGCGCCAGAACCAGCTTCTGGCGCCTCACGATCCGGCTGAGCCGGTAACCGACGCCGGGCAACCGCGCCGTGACGGCGCGCCCCTCGATGAACCGGCCCAGGTCCTCCGCCAGCTCCGTCGATGATTGGTAGCGTCGTGCGGGCTCCTTGCAGGTCGCCTTGAGGACAACCGTCTCCAGCGCCCGCGGGATCCGGGGTCGGACCTTTCGTGGCGCCAGCGGAATTTCCTCGCTGACCTTTTTCACCAGACCGGCCTTGCTGTCGGCCTGGAATGCCGGCTCGAGCGTCAGGAGCTCGTGAAGAGTGATTCCCAGACCGTAAACGTCGCTGCGCGCATCCCAGATGCCGTGGAGGCTCTCCGGGGCCATGTACCGTAAAGTTCCCACGAGCTCCCCGCTCCGTGTCAAGTCGTCCGACTCCTCCGCCTTGGCGAGGCCGAAGTCGGTCACCCAAACGCTGGCCGAGGCATCGAGGAGCAGATTGGAAGGCTTGATGTCGCGGTGATAGATGCCGTTCTCGTGCGCGTAGGCCAGGGCCTCGGCCACCTTCTGACCGATCCTGGCTATGGTGACGAAGTACTCCCGCGGCAGCCTCTCGCGCGACTTTCTCCCGGACCCAGGAGCCGGTGTAGGAGCCGATGGGTCCTGGCCCGCAGTCTCTCCTCCGGAGTCGACCGGGCCGCTGAGTAGGCCGAGGGCGAGAGTCGTGCTCAGATCGCTGCTTTCGGGCTGGCCTCCGTTACCGCCGGCCGAGCTCAGCCGCTTCACGTCCCGGAGCACCTGGTCGAGCCCGGCTCCCTGGACGAACTGCATCGCGTAGAAGTGGATGCCGTGTTCCTTGCCCAGTCCATAGACAGGCACGATGTTGGGATGCTGGAGCTTGGCCGCCGCTTGCGCTTCGCGCCGGAAACGCTCGAGGTAGCGGCTGTCCATCAGCGAGTGAAACGGCAGCACTTTCAGGGCCACGTGCCGCTTGAGGCTCTCCTGCTCTGCCTCGTAGACAACTCCCATCCCCCCGCGCCCCACCTCGCGGAGCAAACGGTACTCGCCCAGCCGTCGCGCGGCTTCACCGACAGGCAAAGTTTCGAGCCTCCGCATGGGTGGCTGCTCTTTGCCAGAACCGTCCCCCTGGAGATCCCCGAGGAGCGTCGAAGCGGGAAACAGTTCGACGATTTTTTTCGAGAGGTGCGGGTACTTCTCCGTGTACTCGGTGATGGAGGGCTGCTCGCCCTCGCGGAAGCGCTGGACGAAGGAATCGAGCAGTGACTCGAGCTGCGCCTCGAGAGATTCCTCGCCGTGACTTTCGCCGCGCTCCGGCGCCATCGCTATCCCTCCTTGAATTCCTCGAGAAACCCCTTGAGCCGTTTCATGGCGCGTAGGTAACGTTTTCTGGCGGCTTCCTCTTCAATCTCGAGCGCCTGCGCCGCCTCGGCGCTCGTGAGGGACTCGTAGAATCGCAATGCCAGGATCTCCCGATCGAGCGGGTGCATCTTGTCGATGGCATCCTTGACCCGATGGCACTTTTCGCTCTGCATCGCGACCTCGCTGGGGGAGTCTCGCGGCGATAGAAGCCGATTGGCAAGTGCCACCGTGCTAGCCGCGGGACCTGCGTAGCCGTCAAGGGGAACCCCCCTGCGGGCGTCACGCTTCTGGATTCCGAGGTGGAAGGAGTGCAACTCATGCAGCTTTTGCGCGGTGATCAACCGCAACCACAGAAAGAGCGGCATGCGTGGATCGCCAAGGTACTCCTCGAGTCGTTTGGACGCCACCAGGAAGGCTTCCTGGAGGGCATCGGAGGGGTCGAGTGTCTGGTAGAGGCGCGGGTGCAGGCGCAACTGCACCATGAGCCGAAGTCGTTGCTTGTGAGCCGTGAAAAGCTTTGCCAGAAGTTTTTGGCGTTCCTCGGAATCGTCGCATCCAAGGAGGCGGCCTGTTTCGCTGAACGATTCCTGCATGAGCCCGGACGGGTCAGGGAGAGACGGTTAATTACTGTTGGGAAACATCTTAGGTGAAGAGCAGTCCTTTTGGAAGGACGGGGCAACTGGACGCGGCAGGATATATTCAAAAATTCTCGGGAGTTGCTGTCCCGGAATCGACTCGGTCCTGTGGATGTAGCTATAGAGAGCATAGAGAGCAACGGCAATTTGGCTAGTGTTCGCTTCGGCTGTGGTGATCGCCTAGCCGGGGAACGTCCGCCCTTGCACAACTCCAGCCCGTAGGGAAAGGAGACCGACGATGCGGCAACTTTCAAAGACAGGCGTGGTTGGGTGGGGCTTGGCGTTGGCGTGTCTCGTGAACGCGTCGCCGGTGTGGGGCCAGATCCACCGCTGGAGCCAGCGCTTTGGCGATACCGACTCTGACGGCGGAGCCGCAATCGCAGTGGATGGGGCCGGCAACGTTCTCGTGACGGGAGACACCGGCGAAGGCCGAAAGACGCACCCCGTGGCCGGGAAGCTGCCGAATCCCTTTGGGCTTTTCGACATGCACGGGAATGTCAGGGAGTGGTGTCGGGACCATTTTGGATTCTACACTCTTCCCGTCAACCCAGGCGACGGAGAACGCCAGCCTTCGGGCTCCTCGACCCGGATCTTCCGCGGCGCCGGCTACAGCTTCTTCGCGTCGTTCTGTCGCTCGGCGTTCCGCTCCGGCGGCACCTCGGGCTCCCGCAACTCGGAGCTCGGTTTTCGCCCCGTCGTGCCGTCACCCTGAGCTGGATTACATTTTCCCTTGGCTTCGGACCACCCCCGCGGCTTCAGCAACGGGAGCTGGCGGGATCAGGAATCAACGTTGGTTTCTGATACGTGGCGGTTATTGCTGTCCCGGCGCACCTCGGATTTGTGGCGAGGGTTTTCACTCGTTGAGGTAGTGATTTCGCTAACTGACAAAAAGCTAGAGGCGACGAGCGGTCGGCAGGTGTCTGTTCTCTCTGAAAATTCGAAGATTTCCTGTCTCACTTTGAGCTCGTTTTGACGGATGAGATAATAGGGCGTTTATTGCATCCAGTTCCTCTTCTTGACGAGCTTTCCCGACGGAGGACAACATGA